>ERZ857785.2691-NODE-2691-length-14792-cov-2.940761_pt1 | contig 14792 bp, 6 predicted proteins | sample MGYA00519763_ERZ857785 | MGnify/ENA primary metagenome ERZ857785 (study PRJEB31778, sample SAMEA3449365) | human gut metagenome | biome: human gut; feature: human-associated habitat; material: faeces | place: United Kingdom | collected 2010/2012 ... | reverse complement strand
TATGGCTTATGAATAAGCGTACTCCGTCCGTTTACAGGGCGATGTGCTCGGGAATCGGGTTTGCGGTATTTGGTGCAGGCAGCATTGTTCTGTCATATATTACATATTTTAAGTATTCAGGACTGATTAATAGCGGTGGAGCGGCAGCTTTATCTGACTATTTGAAAACAGGTAATGCTAATGTAACGCAGGACAGCATTGATAATGTAGTATCACAGCTTCAGCAGGCAAGGGTAACAGATATTACATTTGAAGGTATTAATGTTGTAATGGTTATAGTTGTTGAGATTGCTTTTGCAGCATTTATCTATGAAGGGCTTATTAGGAATAAAAAATGGAAGGCTGCGGCAGTATGTGCATGCATTAACACGGTATACTCATTTCTTACAATGCTGCTTTCTTCGCTGTCACAGGATAAAATGGGCAATCTTGTAAGTAAAACAGTGGGTTCCGTAATATATAATGGATATATGCTTATATGCGGACTTGTTGCGGCATGGTTTGTATACGGTGCATTGATAAGATACAGGCAGGCGGTTAAAGAAGGACCGTATGCGCAAAAAGCTTATTTTGAAAAAATGGACGAAGCAGAAAAGATAAAAGGTCTTTTATAAAAATGAGGCAGTTACATTAAGTAGCTGCCTTTTAAAATAAGTAAGGGGGATAATGTATTTTGAAATTTGCGAATGGGTGCTGGCTGAAAAAGGAAGGCGTGGAGTTTTATACGCCGGCGCAGGTGTATGATGAGAAGCTTCTTTGTGAGGGAAAAGTTTTAAGGTTATACGCACCGGCTAATGTTATATATAACAGAGGATGTACGCTTGGGGGCGTTGTTATAACTATAAAGATAACTGCTCCCAAAAGAGGAATATTCGGGATAAGTCTTTCACATTATGAAGGTATATCGGACAAATATCCGAAATTTGATATTGATATAGAAGATGCGGAAAAGTTAGATATATCACATATCGTCGGAAATACTGTCATAAATAACGGGACAGCAAAGCTTGTTATAGATTCGTCGCTTAACATGAAGTTTTACAGCGGGGGAAGGTATCTTACCGGAATATATGCAAAGGATATGGCATATGTAACGGTGGATGCCGGTGTAGACAATGACGGTTACAGAAAAAATACTGCATACATGAATGCGGCGGTTAATCTTTCGGTGGGCGAGCATATATATGGACTTGGCGAGAGGTTTACCGAATTTGTAAAAAACGGCCAGTCGGTAGATATGTGGAATGCCGACGGAGGTACGTTTACCGAGCAGGCTTATAAGAATGTGCCGTTTTTTATGTCTGACAGAGGATACGGCGTATTTGTAAATGAAACCGGAAAAGTTATGTATGAAGTCGGAAGCGAATACGTAAGGAAAGCTTCATTCTGTGTAAAAAAAGAGAACATATCATTTTTTATAATATGCGGTGAGGATAATGAATACGGGTATATGAAAGATGTACTTGTAAAATATACGGGACTTTCAGGAAGACCTCCTGTACTTTCGGCGTGGAGTTTTGGACTATGGCTGTCTACATCATTTACTACTGATTATAATGAAGAGACAGTTATGGAATTTATTGACGGTATGAAGAAGCGCAATATACCTTTAAGCGTATTTCATTTTGACTGCTTCTGGATGCAGGGAATGAAATGGTGTAATTTTATATGGGATAAAGATGTGTTCCCTGACCCGCGCGGAATGATAAAAAGAATTAAAGATAAGGGTCTTCGTATATGCGTATGGATTAATCCGTATATAGCGCAGAATTCTGAACTGTTTTCGGAAGGTGCGGAGCGCGGATATTTCATAAAGCGTACCAATGGTGATGTGTGGCAGTGGGATATGTGGCAGCCCGGAATGGCGATAGTCGATTTTACCAATCCTTCGGCAGTAACCTGGTATCAGGGAAAGCTAAAAGAGCTTCTGGATATGGGAGTATCTTGTTTTAAGACTGATTTTGGCGAGAGAATCCCTACGGACGGGGTTATGTATTATAACGGAGCCGACCCGGAAGGTATGCATAATTATTATTCGTATCTGTATAATAAAGCGGTATACGAGGCAGTTAAAGAAAAACGCGGCGAAAAAGAAGCAATACTGTTTGCAAGAAGCGCTACATGCGGCGGACAGAAGTTTCCTGTACATTGGGGAGGCGACTGTACGGCTGAATATGAATCTATGGCTGAAAGCCTGAGAGGCGGTCTGTCGCTTACAATGTCCGGCTTTTCATTCTGGAGCCATGATATAGGCGGATTTGAAGATACGTCAACAGCCGACGTATATAAAAGATGGGTTGCATTCGGTCTTATGAGTTCTCATTCACGAATGCACGGAAGCTCATCATACAGGGTGCCTTGGAATTACGGAGATGAAGCTGCAGAGGTGGCGTCGTTTTTTTCAAAGGTAAAAAACAGACTTATGCCATATATATATTCATATGCATGTCAGGCGTCGGAGAACGGAATCCCTCTAATGAGAAGTATGGTACTGGAATTTCCTGAAGATAAGAACTGTGCATATCTGGACAGGCAGTATATGTTAGGACCTGACCTTCTTGTTGCTCCGGTATTTGATGAGAGCGGAGACGTAAGCGTATATCTTCCAAATGGATGCTGGACGGATTATTTTACGGGAGATACATATGAAGGCGGTAAATGGTATGATTTTAAAAATGTAAGTTATTTTATGATACCATGCTTCGTAAGGGAAGGCGCAGTTATACCAATAGGAAACCGTGATGACAGACCTGATTATGATTATATGGACGGACTCACTTTAAATGTATATAAATTATACGATGGTATGAATAAAAGCGTAATACTATATAATTCTAAAGGTGAAAGAGAAGATGTCATTGATATAAAAGTAAAAGACGGAGTGGTACATTCAAATTTTAAAAATAAGATAACAGTTCAGCCATAACGGGCAATTCGCTTGCGTAAGCAAGCTTTGAAGCACGAAGTGCGGGATTGCGAATGGCGAGGGCTGAACTGTTACTATAATTGTTACTTTTTTATATATTTAGTATTGATTTTTGCAATATAAAATGAGATAATAAAACTGTATTTATATTTTTAAGGGAGGATATATTATGAAATCAATGAGAAAAGCATTGGCAGCAGTTCTTTGCGCGGCAATGGTTGTTACCCTTGTTCCGTCAGGTTCTGCAGATGCAGCAAAGAAACCTTCAGTAAAGAAAAAGGTTTCGGTAGTAGTTGGAAAAACTGCTAAGATTAAAGTGAAGAATGCAGCCAAGAATGCAAAAGTAACATGGAAGACAAGCAATAAGAAAGTTGCAAAGCTTGGCAAGAAAGTTGTTAAAGGTAAAAAGGCAAGCGTTGTTGTTAAAGGTGTAAAAGTCGGAAGCGCTAAAGTAACAGCAGCATATAAAGCAGGAAGCAAGAAAGCAAAGCTTGTATGCAAGGTTAAAGTTACTACTGCTGCTCCTGAGAATAAGACTACACCGTCTAATATTCCTGTTGTATCACCAACAGAGCCTTCGCAGGTTCAGACAACACCTCCTGCAGTACAGGAGACAGAGCAGCCTAAAGCAACTGCAACTGCAAAGCCGACTAAGAGACCTACGGCTTCACCTACTCCAAAGCCAACCGCAACACCTGTTCCATCACCGGACGCTGCAATATATAAGACATATGTAGATATCAATGTAGACGGCGTGGTTGATGATACATGGGATTTTGCAGAAGAGATGGCTATAGATAACTGGTATGCTGATCCTGAACAGAATGATACAGGTAAGGCACAAACAAGTAATGCTAAGGCTAAGATGCTTTGGACAGAAAGTTATCTTTATATACTTGTAACCGCAGACGACCCTGAGATTGATAACGGTAATGACGCAACATATCTTCAGGATTCTATTGAGTTATTCTTTGACCAGAATAATGCAAAAGTTGATTATTCACAAAGCAATGCATTCCAGTATCGTCTTGTAATTAATCCTAAAGAGGGTTCAGAGGAACCTGCAGGAGTTCTTACTGATAAGAACAGCTGGGATGGAGAAGATATTATATCGGCAGCAAAGACAACTGAAACAGGATATGCATGTGAGTTTGCTATTCCGTTAAAGACTGCTCCTGTAGTAAAAGGATTTTCAGGTATAGAGATTCAGGTTAACGACGCTTCTGCAGGTGTAAGAAACGGTACATGGAATCTTTTTGCAGACCCTGCTAACGGAGATACAATTCCTTACAGTGATACTACAGTATTTGGCGACTGCCAGTATATGATTAAGACACAGCCTAAGGTAATACCTCTTAATCTTACTGAAGACAACCTTGATATGAGACTTCCTGACCAGTTCAGAGTAATAAAGACAGATGCAGACGGAAATCAGGTTCTTGATGAAGAAGGTAATCCTGTATATGAGGTTGATGCGAACGGTAATTATATACCTCAGGATGGAGTAATGAATACAGAGTCCAAGCTTGAGAACGGAGAATTACATTGTAAGACTGCTAATAATGCCGTTGTATATTTCTCTGACGGAACTGAAGCAAGAACAGTATTAAAGGGTGAGACTGCTAAGGTTAAGATTACAGGTACTTATAAAGCAGGTGCTGAAGAAGATGCTACTGCTACAGCATTCAGAATGTGGATGGTTGACTCTAACGGACGTAAGCTTACAGGAGATTCACCGGTAACTACATCTAATCAGGAAATTGTTACAGTTGAACAGCTTAATGCTGACGCTGACGGAAACTTTGAATTTGAATTAGAGTTTGTAGCAACAGAAGGCGACAAGCCGGCTGATGACGGATATGAAAGTGCAGGAAACTGCGATGGTATTATGATTAAGGCACAAAGCTATAATGCTACAATCGGAGACCTTGTTATCAAATCTGTTGTAATTACTGTAGATGACCCTATCCGTAACGATAAGCCTGCTACAGACGATCCTGCTACAGACGGACCTGTAGAAGAAAAATAATTTAATCGTTAAGATGTTTGGAACATCAATGTTAAATTAATAAAAAGACCGTTGCAAAACAATCATATAAGATTGGGACGCAACGGTCTTTCTTGATTAATCACTTTTTTGATTAATCAATTAATGATGTGATACCGGTATAATCTTTGTTAAGATGAACATTTATTTTACATTTTATATCATCACATGCGCTGCCTATATTTATTGTGTAGTTACCTTTATCAGCTCTGTAACAGCCGGATTCGGTATCATAATATGCAAATGATGCAGGTGTAAGCTCAAATGTTACTTTTTCTTCCTGCTCAGGTTCAAGATGTATCTTTTTAAAGCCTTTTAATTCAAGGCGAGGTCTGTCTATAGCAGGACATTCCGGTGAGATATATAACTGAACGGTTTCTTTGCCGGAAACTTTGCCTGTATTCTTTATAATGCAGCTGATATTGTAGAGAATACATGTGTTTTCAGCTGACTCATTTTCAATGGCGCAGGCTGTAATATCAGAATAGCTGAATTCAGTATATGAAAGTCCATGACCGAAGCTGTACAGAGGTCTGACGCCTTTGCTTTCATAATATCTGTAACCTACATATATTCCTTCGGAGTAATTTCCGTCCATATTAACTGCCGGGCTATCGCTGTATTGTGACGGAAATGATACAGGAAGCTTGCCGGAAGGATTGGTTTTTCCGAAAATTACTTCTGCGAGCGCAAGTCCTCCCATCATTCCGTTCATGGAGTTCCAAAGAATTGCTTTGGCTGAGTCTGCAAACGAAGACAAATTGATTGCCGAACCTGAATTAATTGATATTATCATGTCAGGTTTAACTTTAAGAAGTTCATTTATAAGTATATCCTGATTATAAGGAAGTTCGTATGATGTGCGGTCAAATCCTTCAGTATCATGCGAACGGTTAAGACCGCCTACATATATGACAATGTCGCATTCTTTTGCAAGCTGAACCGCTTCGTTAAGAAGTTCATGTTGTTTTATTGCATTTTCAGAAGAACGGTTATCATATGCTGCTGATGTGGAGTCGAGGCTTTCTGCCTGCCAGTTGACGTCCCCGGAAGTATTTTCTTCGTTGTCAACATAATAACCCGGAGCATAGCGTACTTCGGTAAGACCTCCTGCAAGCATTGATATTCCCATAAGAGGTGTAATTTCAAATAAAGCGTCTATCTCCGAGCTTCCTCCTCCAAGCGAAAGCTTTCTTGTCGCAGCATCGCCTATTACTGCAATACTTCTTACTTTTGAAATATCAATAGGGAGCGTTTTGTCATCATTTTTAAGAAGGACGACAGCTTCCCTTGCTGCGCAAAGAAGTGTATTATGTGATGAATTGAGATTGTAAGCGCCGCGACTTCTTTTTGCGGTATTTTTTCCGATTTTTTTGATGCGCTCTAATAAGGTAAGTATTCTTTCACATTTTTCGTCTAAAATATCCGTATCAATTTCGTTGTTATTAATAGCGTTAATTAAAGGGTTTGCAAAGAAATAGTTGTCAAAATCATATGTAACGCTCATTTCGAGGTCTACGCCTGCTTCGTAGCTTTTCTTCGTAGAATGTACTGCTCCCCAGTCTGATATTACCACGCCGTCAAATCCCCATTTTTTGCGAAGTATATCTGTAAGAAGATAAGAATTGTCACTGACATAATCGCTGCGGAAACGGTTGTAGGAACACATAATGGAATATGAGCCTCCGTGCGTGGTGGCTGCCTGAAATGCAGGAAGGTAAAGTTCAAATAAAGTGCGCTCGTCGACTTCTACATTAACTTCCATACGATTAGTTTCCTGATTGTTAAGTGCAAAATGTTTGACGCATGCGGCAACATCATTTTTTTGGATTCCTTTAATCTGGCGTGCAACAAGCTTGCCGCAAAGATATGGGTCTTCACTCATGTATTCAAAATTGCGTCCGCATAATGGAGTCCTGTGAATGTTAATTCCCGGCGCCAGAATAATGTCTTTTCCGCGCCCGCGAGCTTCCATGCCAAGCGTGTCGCCGACTTTTTCTGCAAGTTCTTCATTCCATGTTGAAGCAAGCGCCGTGCCTGATATCATCCATGAAACAGTACATTTTTCTTCATTTATTCTCAGCCATTCATTATCTTTAAAGTCGAAGCGTACTCCCAGAGGCCCGTCGGACATAATGACAGGCGGAATATTAAGACGCGGAACACCTGAATTTCTGAATAAGCCTGCACCGTGTATGAGGCCGGTTTTTTCTTCTGTTGTCATTTCTTTTACAAGTTCTTTTATATCTTCGTTCATATCTGCCTCCTGTTTTATTTGTTGAACTTATAATATCTTAATGTAGGAGTGATGTCTACATATTTACATTGACATGCTGAAATTATTCATATATATTGACTGTAAACATAATCGAAAATAAGGAGCATATATAATGGATATTGAAAAGCAGATAGCAGAAGAGTTGAATATAAAAGTCTGGCAGGTTCAGGCGGTTGTAAAGCTTATAGATGAAGGCAACACCATTCCGTTTATTGCGAGATACCGTAAGGAGATGCACGGTTCACTTGATGACACGGCTCTGCGTAATCTTGATGACAGACTTACATATCTTCGCAATCTTTTGGCAAAAAAGGAACAGGTTATTGCTTCTATAGAGGAGCAGGGATGCATGACTGAGGAATTGCGTTTAAGCATAATGAATGCAGTAACGCAGGTTGAGGTTGATGATTTGTACAGGCCTTTTAGGCCAAAACGTAAGACAAGAGCTGTAATTGCCAGAGAAAAAGGACTTGAGCTGCTTGCTGATATTATAAAGCTGCAGATAGCGGATACTGATATTATGAATATTGCTTCAGATTATGTTTCGGACGAAAAAGGGGTTGCTTCGGCGGAGGAAGCTATTAGCGGTGCAAGTGATATTATTGCAGAAGATATATCTGATAACGCTGATTACAGAATGGCAATCAGAGACATGACAAGGAGAGAGGGGTTAATAATATCAGCAGCCAAGGACTCAGAGGCAAAAAGCGTATATGAAAATTATTATGATTTTTCAGAGCCTGTAAAAAAGATTTCGGGATACCGTATACTTGCAATCAACAGAGGAGAAAAGGAAAAGTATCTTACCGTTAAGCTTGAGGCTCCGTATGAACGTATTATAAGGTTTCTTGAAAAAAAGGTTATTGTAAAGGATAATCCATATACTGTTCCTGTGCTTAAAGCGGCAATAGTTGACAGTTATGAACGCCTTATTGCTCCTTCAGTAGAAAGAGAGATAAGAAATGAGCTTACTGAAAATGCCGAAAACGGAGCAGTTGCGGTATTTGGAAAAAATCTTACGCAGCTTCTTATGCAGCCTCCTATCGCTGGGAAGACTGTGCTTGGATGGGACCCTGCTTTTAGAACGGGATGCAAGCTTGCCGTAGTTGATGCAACAGGAAAAGTGCTTGATACAACAGTGGTGTATCCTACAATGCCTCGGAATAGAGTAGCTGAGACTAAAAGAACTGTGGATGCACTGATTAAAAAATATGATATTAATCTTATTTCAATAGGAAACGGAACTGCATCGCGTGAATCGGAGCAGATAGTTTCGGATATATTAAAAGACCACCCGAATGTTAAGTATGCTATTGTAAATGAAGCAGGCGCGTCGGTTTATTCTTCAAGTAAGCTTGCAAGTGAAGAATTCCCCGAATTTGATGTCGGACAGCGTAGTGCGGCATCTATTGCAAGACGTATTCAGGACCCTCTTTCAGAGCTTGTTAAGATTGACCCGAAATCAATCGGAGTCGGTCAGTATCAGCATGATATGAATCAGAAAAAGCTTGGAGACGCACTTACAAGCGTTGTTGAAGACTGTGTAAATAAAGTTGGAGTAGACCTTAATACTGCATCTGCACCGCTTCTTTCCTATATTGCCGGAATATCAAAAACCGTTGCTAAAAACATTATTTTATATAGAGAAGAGAATGGAAAATTTACTGATAGAAAGCAGCTTAAGAAAGTGCCTAAGATTGGACCTAAAGCATATGAGCAGTGTGCAGGATTCCTTAGAATTAATGGAGGAGACAATCCTCTTGATGCTACAAGCGTGCATCCTGAATCTTATGACGCATGTAAAAAGCTTATAGATATACTCGGTTTTAATATATACGATATAAAAGGCGGAATACCTAATGTAAAATCACTTATAAAAGATAAAAAGAAACTTGCAGAAAAAGTCGGAATAGGTGAAGAGACTCTTTCTGATATCATATCAGAGCTTGAAAAGCCGGGCAGAGACCCGCGTCTTGATATGCCTAAACCAATCCTTCGTACAGACGTGCTTGAGATGTCCGACCTTAAAGAAGGCATGGTTCTTACAGGAACTGTCCGTAATGTAATTGATTTTGGCGCATTTGTTGATATAGGCGTGCATCAGGACGGGCTTGTTCACATCTCGCAGCTTACAGACAAAAAGTTTGTTAAGCATCCGCTTGAAGTCGTAAGCGTCGGTGATATAGTAGAAGTTAAGGTTTTATCGGTTGATGTGGACAGGAAAAGGATTCAGCTTAGTATGGTGTAAAGTGTTTTTAGTTACTTCAAAATATTATTGATTAACTTTTGAATTTCAATTACCGGTATCGGAAGAATTGACAATATGATTACAGTTGCCCATTCTGTTAAACCTAAGGCGGTTGTACCGAATATACCGTTTAACGCAGGTATGCATATTGTTATTATCTGCAGGAAGGCGCAAAATGCGGCGGACAAAAGCAGACGTTTGTTGCCGAAAAATCCTATCTCGAATAATGACTTTTCGCTTCTTGAATTAAAAGAGTGTGAAAGCTGTGTAAGTCCAAGAACGGCAAAGCACATTGTACCGGCACACTTAGGGCTTATGTTAAGTCCGAGAGCATACGCAACAAGCGCGAGACTTCCGACAAATGCGCCTTCAACTGCAACCTTTATGCCGAGTCCGTTTGCAAATATTCCCTGATTCGGTGGGATTGGCGGATTTTTCATTATATTTTTATCAGGAGGCTCCATTCCAAGTGAAAGCGCCGGAAATGAGTCGGTTATAAGGTTAATCCATAAAAGCTGTACGGCGCTTAGTGGAGCGGAGAGCCCAAATATAATTGAAAAGAATATAGTTATTATCTCGCCTATGTTGCATGATATAAGAAAATGAATGGCTTTTCTTATATTATCGTATATACCTCTGCCTTCTCGTATAGCAAGAGTAATAGTTGAAAAATTGTCGTCTTCAAGAATCATATCCGCAGCATTTTTTGCAACGTCGGTGCCTGTTATGCCCATTGCGCAGCCAATATCGGCAGCCTTAAGTGCGGGAGCATCATTTACACCGTCGCCGGTCATTGCTACAATTTCTCCGTTTCGTTGAAGCGCGCGGATTATTTTTAATTTGTGTTCAGGAGAGACACGCGCATATACGCTGTATGAGCGAACGTGTTTGCGCAAATCATCATCGGCCATCTCCGCAAGTTCATTTCCGGTGATTATTTCGTCCCCGGAAGAAGCAATTCCCAGGTCTGATGCGATTTTTGCGGCAGTTGCGGCATGGTCGCCCGTAATCATAACCGGTTTGATACCGGCGCGTCGGCATTCTTTTACCGCTTCGTATGCTTCCTTTCTAGGCGGGTCAATCATGCATATAAATCCTGCAAATGTAAGCTTTGATTCAGCAGAGTTAAAGCCGTCTGACATATCGTCTTTATAAGCTACTGAAAGAACGCGAAGACCCAAAGATGCATATTCTATATTTTTTTTGAGAAGCATTTGTTTTTTTCTGCTTGTCATGGAAACAGTCTTTGATGATTCATTTACATATGAAGTACATAATGGAATAAGCATTTCGGGTGCGCCTTTGGTAATGCAGAATGTGTTGTTCCTTGATTTATGTACTGTTGTCATAAGCTTGCGGCTTGAATCAAATGGAATTTCATGTATTCTTTTGGCGGTGTGTGTAAGAGATTTAATATTAATGCCTGAATCAGCCGCAGCGGAAAGCATCGCATTTTCTGTAGGCTCGCCTATTACATTGCCGTTCTGGATTGTTGAATTATTGCACAGAGCGCACATGGAAAGAATGTCCATATACTGTTTTGAAGAAATGGAAAGTTCGCTTTCTGAGCTGCATATTTTTGTGACATTCATGCGGTTCTGCGTAAGCGTTCCTGTTTTGTCAGAACATATTACAGTTGTACTTCCCAGAGTTTCAACAGCAGGAAGACGTCTTATTATTGCATTATTTTTTGCCATCCTTGTTACGCCGAGTGACAGCATTATTGTAACTATTGCAGGAAGTCCTTCTGGTATTGCCGCAACTGCAAGGCTTACGGCAGTCATGAACATGTTAAGTACCGGATAATGCATAATTATACCGGTTATAAATATTACTATACATATAAGAAGAGCTGCTATACTAAGGGCCTTGCCTGTCACCGCGAGACGCTTTTGAAGAGGGGTATCAGGCGCGTCTTCTTTTATTAACATGCCTGCAACTTTTCCAAGTTCGGTATGAGTTCCGGTTGCACATACGATTGCGGTTCCGTGACCGTAACAGACCATACAGCCGCTATATACCATATTTCCTCTGTCAAAAGGCGGAGTGTCGGAAGGTATGGGATGCGTGTGTTTATTAACAGGCTCGGATTCGCCTGTAAGTGATGATTCGTCAGTCATAAGATTACTTGCAGTTATAAGTCTTGCATCTGCGGGTACAAGACATCCGGTGTCGAGTATGATTATATCGCCGGGTACGAGTTCATTTGCAGCAATTTTCTGAATTTTGCCGTCTCGTATTACGGAAGCCATTGGAGCGGTCATTTTTTTAAGCGCGGCAAGCGCCTGTTCTGCCTTTGCTTCCTGAAATACGCCTACCCATGCATTTACTATAACTATAATGAGTATTATTGCAGGTTCAATAAAATCAGGCTTTCCCTCCAGAAACGATACGGCAAATGATATTACGGCGGCACAAAGCAGCGTATATATCATGAAGTCGTTAAACTGCATAAAAAACATTTTAAGAAGTCCCGGACCTTTTCCTGCAGGAAGCTCGTTGCGACCGTGTTTTGCGAGGAGCTTCTGTGCCTGTTTTGATGATAAACCATCCGTCTCGGATGATGAAAATGAACGTATTACTTCATTTATATTGCGGCTGTGCATACTGATACCTCCTACTACAATATATGTATGTGAAAAGAGCAAATATATTACAATGATATAAATAGTAACTCTTGACACAGATTTAACATATTGCTATAGTAATTTCTTAGACGCAGAAAAAATGTGTTAAGGGAGGAAAAATTTATATGAAAGGCGTAGCGAGAAGATTACTTATGATTGCTGTGGGAGCGGCTTTTATATTATGTATAAGTATGATGACAAGTCCGTCGTATACAGAAGCAGCTTCTACGTTAAAGATTCGTATTAATAAACAGCAGAATTGTGTTACAATTTATAAACTTGACGATAAAGGCAAATATAAGCCGTATAAAGCTATGGTGTGTTCGGTTGGTTCTGCAACACCGCTTGGAAATTTTTCTTTAAAAGAAAAGATAAGATGGCATACTCTTGAAGGACCTGTATATGGACAGTATTGTACGCGTATAACAGGACATATTTTGTTTCATTCGGTGTGGTATTACGAGAACGGTAATCCGGCAACATTGTCCAATGCCCAATACAACCGTCTCGGCAGCGTTGCATCGCACGGGTGTGTAAGACTTAGCGTACGAGACGCCAAGTGGATATATACATACTGCCCGTCAGGTACTCCGGTTGAGATATATAATTCAAAAGACCCGGGACCTCTGGGAAAACCTGATGCAATAAAACTTCCGGGAGGAACAGGATGGGACCCTACGGATGATACTAATCCGGCTAACCCTTATAATAAGAAGAAACCGTCCATAAAGCTTGTAAAAGGTTCAAAAAATATACTCTATAACTCAAAATTTAAGCTTCTTGATACAGTTACGGTTAAGAATACTACAGGATTTGACGCATCGGACAAAGTGACTTATACTATTACTTATAAAGCGCCGGGAAAAAAATATAAGCGTGTTAAGAAGATTAATACGAAAAATACCGGGTTGTACAAAGTAAAATATAAGCTTACTGATGAGATAGGAAGAAAAGCGTCTCTTACGGTAAAATACAGGGTGCAGCGTAAGATTATGCTTACATCCGTTACGCTTAATAAGAGCAAGGCTAACCTGTATCTTGGCGGCAGCGCATCCCAGGCGTCTTGTAAGATTAAGATTTCTAAGTGTGCACCGTCTAATGCATCAATAAAGACGCTTGAATTCACGTCTTCGGATACTTCGGTTGCAAAGGTTGATTCTAAGGGAAAAGTTACGGCAGTTGCTCCGGGAACAGCTGTAATAAAGGCAGCAGCTAAAGACGGTTCGGGAATTGTTAAAGAATGTACTGTTTATGTAAGAAAATTTGCAGAATCATTTACAGTAACAGCCGATAGGAGTACAATTAATGCCGGAGAAACCGCAAAGCTTCTCTGTACGCTTCTTCCTGCAGGTGCAACAGGAAAAGGAACGCTTGCATATGCATATACGTCATCTGCTCCACAGGTTGCAGCAGTAGATGCACAGGGTAATGTTACAGGCATAAGCGCAGGAACAGCAGTTATTACGGTTACGGCTGATAATGCTTCTGCAAGCGGCGCACCTCTTACGGCGCAGATAATAATTACGGTAAATGATACACAGACTGATGCATCTACATCAGCGCTGACTATAAAATAATATATATTTATGGAGGAAATAAAAATGGCAGTATCCTATAACCATAAGGAAATTGAACAGAAATGGCGCAGCAATTGGGAAAAGAATCCGGTTAATGTTAATGACGGCAAGAAGCCGAAGTATTATTGTTTGGATATGTTCCCGTATCCGTCAGGAAGCGGTCTGCATGTAGGTCATTGGAGAGGATATGTTATATCTGATGTGTGGAGCAGGTATAAGATGCTCAAAGGATATTATATAATTCATCCTATGGGATGGGATGCATTCGGTCTTCCTGCCGAAAATTATGCCATTAAGATGGGAGTACATCCTAAAAAGTCCACAGCAGAGAATGTAGCTAACATTAAGAGACAGATTAATGAGATAGCTGCAATATATGACTGGGATATGGAGGTTAATACTACTGATCCTGATTTCTATAAATGGACTCAGTGGATATTTGTAAAGATGTTTAAAGCCGGTCTTGCTTATCAGAAAGAGATGCCTATAAACTGGTGTCCGTCATGCAAGACGGGACTTGCTAATGAAGAAGTAGTAAACGGCTGCTGTGAGAGATGCGGTTCTCAGGTTACAAAGAAGAACCTTAAGCAGTGGATGTTAAAGATAACCAAATATGCAGACAGACTGTTGGAAGACCTTGACCTTCTTGACTGGCCTGAAAAGGTTAAGAAGATGCAGACAGACTGGATTGGAAGAAGCTATGGTGCAGAGGTTGACTTTAAAGTAGACAAAAGAGATGATTCAATTACCGTGTATACAACAAGACCTGACACTCTTTACGGAGCGACATTTATGGTTCTTGCGCCTGAACATGCACTTGCCGCTTCGCTTGCAACGGATGATAAAAAGGAAGAAGTTGACAAATATATATATCAGTCTTCTATGAGGTCGTCTGTAGACAGAATGCAGGATAAGGAAAAGACCGGTGTATTCACGGGAAGCTATGCAATTAATCCTCTGAATAATGAAAAGATACCGATATGGCTTTCTGATTATGTACTTGCAGATTATGGTACAGGAGCTATTATGTGTGTGCCGGCCCATGACGACAGAGATTTTGAGTTTGCAACCAAATTCGGTATTCCGATT
>ERZ857785.2688-NODE-2688-length-14804-cov-3.092481_pt1 | contig 14804 bp, 20 predicted proteins | sample MGYA00519763_ERZ857785 | MGnify/ENA primary metagenome ERZ857785 (study PRJEB31778, sample SAMEA3449365) | human gut metagenome | biome: human gut; feature: human-associated habitat; material: faeces | place: United Kingdom | collected 2010/2012 ... | reverse complement strand
GAAAAAAGAGATTTAATTATATCAAAATTATCAAAAGATATGGGGTGGATATATGAAAAAGAAAAAAATTAGAGGATATAGTAGAAAGAAAATAAAATATATAAGTGGATATTATCCATATGTTTTATTTGAAGATTAAAGTAGTTATTAACGTTTTAAAATTGTATAATAGGTGCTTGACGTGTAAAGTTAAATGAAGGATATAAAACTTACAGCCTATACAAAACAAAGTCGTAGAAATACGGCTTATTTTTATGCCCTAGACATGGCTTTAAACTGTCTATTTTTATTACTCATTTGCTTGTGAGAATAAACAAAAAGCAACTTTTCGTACTGGTAGCACCAGAATAAAAAAGCTAGAAAGGTAGGACCAATTATGGAATGGTTAAAAGAATTATTAAAAAATGCAGGAGTAGATAACGTAGATGAATTAGAAGGAAAGATATCTAAAGAACTACCAAAATATTTTAAACCTGCAAGAGAATTTAACGAAATTAATGAAGAATTAAAAGTAGTAAAAGGAGAAAAGAAAACATTAGAGGAAGACAAAAAGAAAGTTGAAGATGAGTACAACAACTTTAAAAAGGGCTCAATTAGTCAAGCTGATTATGAAGCTAAGAAAAAAGAAATTGAAGATAATTCAAAAGCTGAAATAGAGAAAGTGAGACTAGAAAGTAAAATTGATTTAGCAATAAATAATGCTAAAGCTAAAAATGTTAAATCAGTAAAAGCAAATCTTGATTTAGATAAAATCAAACTAGATGGAGATAAACTTTTAGGATTTGATGACCAAATAGAAGCATTAAAGAAAAGTGATGAATATCTATTTGAAATTGATAAAAGCGTAAATAAAGGATTAGGTGATGGTAATCCAAATAAAAGAAAAGAAGAAGACGGGAATTATGACGATGATGATTTAGATAATTTGTCAGATGAAGAATTTTTCGCACTTCAAGAAAAAAATAATAAATAAGAAAGAAGGAATTAATTATGTCAAACAAAATATTAACATGTCAAAGAATAGCAAGAGAAGCATTACCAATGCTTGTAAATAACTTAGTAGTACCTGAGTTATTCCATACTGATTATAGTAAAGATTTCGTAAAAGAAGGAGATACAATTCAAGTTGAAAAACCAGCTCAATTTGAAGCAAAAGATTTTAAAGATAAAGTAACAATTCAAGAAATTAATCAAAAAAGTGTTCCAGTAGTTATGGATCATATTGCAGATGTATCTGTAGAAATTACATCTAAAGAATTAACTTTAGATAGAGTAGAATTTAATGAAAAAATATTAGCTCCTATGATGGAAGCTATTGCGGAAAAAATCAACAAAGAAGGCCTTGAAATGTACAAAAATGTTTATAAAACATTAGGTACAGCAGGAACAACACCTTCAACAATAGAAGTAATGGCAAATGCTAGAGGACTATTAAATAAAGCTAAAGCACCAATGGGAAATAGATATGCTGTATGGGACCCAGATGCAGATGTAAAATTCTCTACAATAGATGCAATTTTACATGCTGAAAAATCTGGAAGCACACAAGCATTAAGAGAAGGTTCCATCGGTAGAATACAAGGACTAGAAAACTTTATGTCTCAACAAGTTGCAGTGCATGAAGCTGGAACATTTACAAAAATTGCAACACCAAAAGTAAATGCTAAAGCAGAAGCTGGAGCTGAAACAATAGCAATAAAAGGTGGAAGCGGAGAAGAAACATTAGTTAAAGGTGACATATTTGCAATTAATGGACAACAATATGTTGTTAAAGAAGATGCAAAAGCAAGTACTGGTGTCGTTACTGTAAAAGTATATCCATCTGTAGTAGAAGAAATTGCTACAGACACAGATGTAACATTTATAGATAAAACTTCTGGAGGACATGTTGCTAACTTAGTATTCAATAAATTAGCATTTGCTTTCGTATCAAGAGCATTAGCATTACCAGTTGATGGTAGAGACTCTTATGTAATTTCTTATAAAGGATTAAACTTAAGAGTTGTATATGGTTATGATATGACTACAAAGAAAAATATGCTATCTATTGATACTATTTATGGATTTGCACCATTATATCCATCATTAGCTGCAGTAGTATTAGGGTAATAAAAGGCAGAGAAATCTGCCTTAATTTATTTATTAGGAGGAATGAAAAATGAAATGTCCAAAATGTGGAAAAGAGTTCTCAGAACCAGTATTACCTTTACATGTTGCAAGATGTGAAAAAGGTAAAAAAATAGAAGAAAACAAACAAAAAAAAATTGAGCAAATGAATAAAGAAGAACTATTAGCTAAAGCAAAAGAATTAGAAATAGTAATTGAAAAAGCAGAAGAAATAACAAAAGCTCAAATAATAGAAATGATTAAAGAAAAAGAAACACCACAAAAGTAGGTGATTTTATGAAACTATTAGATATAGTAAAAGAAAGACTTGACATTGAAGATAAAAATCAAGACAAAAAAATACAAGGTTATATTGATGATATTACTAATAAAATAAAATCTATTTGTAATAGAATAGATTTACCACAAGAATTAGAGTATTTAGTTATTAGATATGCTATGAATTGTGTAGTGTTTTATAAGAATGGATATGGAGAAGGAAAGCAAGTTATATCTTCTATGACAGATGTTAATCAATCAGTATCTTTTAAAGATGTGGGTGCAGTTACATCAGATGATGTAAATATGGATAAATATATAGAAAAAAATATGGATGAAATATCTATGTATGCGTATATGAGGTGGTAATTATGCAAATACCTGAAGTATTTAAAGAAGCAATAGCTGATACATTCTACGACAAAGATATAGAAATATGGACATCTGGAACGATAAAAGATGATGAAGGTTGTGTTATTGGAAATGGAAAGCTAGATAAAATAGATAGTTTTAAAGGTAATTTCCAATTTTCTACAAGAGAGTATATTCAACAAGAATACGGCAAAGAAATAGAGGCTAATGCAATAGTTACTTGTAACAAAACAAAAGCTGAAATAGGAAATATTCTTGTATATAACAATAAAGATTATATCATAAAAAGTTTAGTACCTTCTGACAGCCATATAACTCTTTTGATGGAGGGATGATATGGCAAGTATAGATGGATTAGATGAATTACTTGCAACTCTATTTGGATTAGGTGGAAATGTAAAGGAAAATTGTAAAAAAGGACTAGAAAGAGGAGCGAAGAAGATACAAAAAAATGCTAAGTATCTAGCTCCAGTTGACACAGGACATCTTCGTAACTCAATAAAGACAAAATCGCAAACAACACAAGATGGAGCAGAAGCACAAGTATTTACAAATTTAGAGTATGCACCATATGTTGAGTTTGGGACAGGTCAAAGAGGTTCTGAAAGCAATATAGATAGACCAGAACGGAATATCTTATAAAGCAGACTGGAAAGGTCAAGCAGCACAACCATACTTAACTCCAGCATATCTACATGCAAAAAATACAGGAGAAGTAGAACAAGAAGTAATTAAATCAATACAACAAGATATTAGAAAGTTAGGTGGTAAATAATGAAAAATTTAAAACCACAGATATTAAAAAAATTAGAAGAAATCTCAGATACTGAGGTTTCTTATTTTTATCCACAAAAGTGGAGTGAATTAGATAAAAAACCTGCTATTTCTTATTATGAAATGAATAATTCAATGTCTAGTAAAGCAGATGACGAAGAATATAGCAGTAATATTTCTATTCAAGTGGACATATGGGCTAAAAGCTCAAGTAAATGTTCTAAATTAGCCATGGAAGTAAATGAAAAAATGGAAGATTTAGAATTTGAAAGAACATTAGCTATGGATTTATTTGAACAGGAAACAAAAATATATCACAAAACAATGCGTTTTGAAAAAGAAGAAATTTTATAAAGGAGGGCGTTAATTATGCCAAAAAAAGCATTAAGAGGTTTAAGTGGAATCAAAGTATTTGAATTATTAGAAAATACAGAAACAAATTATAAAGTAGGAGAAGCTATAAATATACCTTACGCACAAAAGTTAACAAGGGATATTCAAACATCAAATGACCCAATATATGCAGACGACGAAATATATGATGATGAAGAAATATTTGATGGAGAAGATTTTGAATTAGAAATTCCTGAAGCAGATTTGAAATTAATGTCAGTTTTTGAAGGTGGAAACTACGATGAAGAAACACAAGAATATTCTTGGGGACCAGACAATCAAAGCAAAGACTATGCAATGACATTTAAAGCAAAAAGAAAAGACGGAAACTATAGAATGTTTAGATATTATAGAGCTAAATTCAAAAAAGTAAAACAAGATTTACAAACACAAGATAATGGAACACAAGTTGCTACAATAACAATAAGTGGAACATTTTATAAAAGAGCTTTATTATCTGATGCAAAAGTTAGAGTATATAAAGATAGTACAAGCTCAAAGGATTTAACTTGGTTAGATACAATACCAACAGTACCAGAAACAGTGTCTGACCAAACAGAAGTGAGTGATAGAGAGTAGAAATACTCTCTGTTAAATTTATATTAGGAGGAAAAAATGATGGCAAAAAGCAATGAAATGAAAAGTTTACCAAAAATAAAAACTATACATGGTGTAGAGGTTGAAAAAAAGCCTTGTGGCAAGTATTTTGAAGCTCTACAAACTTTAAAGGATTTGCCAGAAGACTTTATAAAAGAGCTTTCTGACAATGGACAAGATTTTAAATTATCAGAAATGTTTACAGTAGAGAATATAATGACATTAATTACAAAATTATTAATTATATTACCTGATTTTACATTTGATTTTTTATCTAAATTAATGGAAATAGATAGAGATACACTAGAAAATCAACTTACACCAAAAGAAGTATTAGATGTTATTAAAGAATTTTGGAAGATAAACGAATTAGAAAGTTTTTTCGACCAAATGAAGCCAATATTGAGCAAAATTACAATGCTAATTGGCTTCAAAGGACAATAGCTATCTGCATAAAAATCGGTATAAGTAAAAAAGAGTTTATGGAAGATTATTATCCAGATGAAATTCCTGTAATTATGCAAGAATTTGCAGAATTGAATAGAGTTCAAAGCTCAGATGAAGAAACGGTAGATGCAGAAGATTTTTAAAGATTATTATTAATTATTAATAGTGCTATCATACTTAGTTTTGTCTGCTATAATCGTTCTAAAATATGATAACTGTTGTATATAAGTGTCATAATAAGTAAATTCGTTTGCATCTTTTAGAAGCGGATTATCTTTTAATTTTAAAATTGTTAAATCATGAGCTAATTGTTCAGGGTCAACAAAGAAACCTGTTCTGGTATGGATATCATGACGTTTGTATTCAGACATAGTAATCACCTCTCTTTCAATAAAAGCATATCACAAAAAGAAACAAAAAAAATGTCGAAAAAGGTAGAAAAATAAAAATAATTACAAGCAATCACATATTTCGACATTTTTTTCTACTTTTGCATGTTATACTCTTATTAGGAGGGGGGATAATTATGAAAAAAGAAAATAATGAAAAAAGTGCAACTGGTTGCTTAATAGTATTTCTAATAGTCTTTATATTAATATTTTTACCAATATTAATAGGATTAATTTCTAATAATGTTAAAGTATCAATTCAAGAAAAACATGAGGCGAAATTGATTCAGGAAGGCAAAACAAAGACACATAATGAAACAATAAATGAAATAATAGAAATATTAAAAAATAAGGATAAAGAAAAAATAAAAGATTATTTAACAACTGATTTTACTTATTACGACAATGATAATATAGAACATAAAAATATTAGTAGCTTTTTAGATGATTTGAGCATATATACCACAAGTTATGAAATTGAAAAAAGAGGAGACACTAGTTCGGATGATTTGGCAACATATAGAGTATATTGGAATATTGTAGAGGAAAATAAGAAAAAAGGAATAGATAAAACTAATCCATATTACTGCTTACAGAAAATAACAATAATGTTAAAAAGAGTAGTAAAAGAAAATGAAATAACTTATGAAATTAATCAAATTATAGTAAAAAATAATTAAATGCTTACAAACATGTAGGCATTTTTATTATGCCTTAAAGGAAGTGAACAAATGGCAAAAGAAACTCAAATAGGTCAATTGGTAATTGATTTAAAAATAAAAACAGAAGCATTAGAAAAAGGACTTGAAACAGCAAAACAAAAACTAGAAAATTTAGAAAATAAAAATAAACAAGTACAAAATAGTAATAATCAATTAGATGCTAGTTTTATAGCAATGTCAGCAAGTATTATAGCTTCGTTAGCAAAAATAACGTCTGCAGTAGACGATGGAGTACAAAAGTATATATCATATACAAATAGTATGAAAGCATTGCAAAAGACAGCAAAAACAACGAATAATTCTATGTCAGAAATAGAAAATACAATAGAAGATGTTAATAAATTAAAATTAATGGATGATTCAGATGTAACGGCTGCAACAAAAAATTTGTTAACATATGGGTTTACTGTAAAGCAAACAGGAGAAATATTAAAGGTTTTACAAGATGCAGCTGTTGGAAACAGACAAGCAAATTATACGTTATCAGAAGCGGTAAGAGTAACAACAGAACGGAATTAGGATGGAAAATTCAGTTTTATCTGATGCTGCTGGTGTACAAAAAAATATAGCTAAAATGTATGAAGATTATGCAAAATCGATAGGAAAGAGCACGGATGCCTTAACGCAATCAGAAAAAGCTCAAGCTGTATACAATGGAATAATGGATGAAGCTGCAATGTTTACAGGGACGGCTGAAGAAATGGCTAGTGGATATCAAGGTCAACAAGCACAACTAAATGCTACAAATTTGGAATTAAGCAGAACTGTCGGACAAAGCATGATACCAGCTTTGACGCAATATAGTTCTTTACAACTAAATATAACAAAAGGGTTGACAGAATTTATTTCTAGTCATAAATCTGCTACTAGTGGCATTATAACATTCACAACGACAGTTCTAGCAATGGTAGTAGGACTAACAGCAGCCAAAAAGGCATATACGGCATATAAAACAGCTGCAGCGGCAGCAGATATGACTACAAAAGCTTTTACAGTTTCACTTATGGCAAATCCTATTACCTTAATTGCTGTAGGAATTGCGGCAGTTACAGCAGGAATATCTGTATTTAATACAAAAATGCAAGAATCTATTGATAAGATGAATGAAGCAACTGAAAAATCAAATAATTTATCTGAAGCATTAAAAAATACTATGAATAACGATATGGTCATGAACGAAAATGATAAGCAAGTAATAGAAAATGCTAGAAATGAAGCTAATCAAATAGTGCAAACTTATGAAGAAAAGAAAAATAAACGCAATACTTGCAATTGGGCTATCCCTGACGATGATGGCGGGAGTTGCAGGCTGCGGAAGATAAGATAAAAGAGATAAAAAAATCGGATAAATATAGTTTTCAAAAAAATGGTGAAATTGATGCTTTAACAGTACAATTAAACGAAGCACAAAAATCTTTAAAAAATTTTGAAAAAGAAAATTTATCTGGAGGCAAAACAATAGACTTTTATAAAAATAAAGTTAATACATTAACAAAAGGCTTAGAAATAAGTACTGCAAAACAGAAATATGCAACAGCGACAAATCAATCAGCGCATAGGCAAACATTGATTAATATAGCTCAAACAAAGGCAGATATTAAAGGAAAACAGCAATTATTAAATATTTTGAAAGAAGGCAAAACATCAACAGAAGCGTATGCAGATGCTAAAGCACAATTAGTAAAAGTATATCCAGAATTAGCAAAAGTAAATGAAAATACTATAGCTAGTACTCAGTCTGCAATAGATTCAGAAAATGCGGCAGCAGATGCCGAATGGGCTAATGCACAGGTAGCAATCCAAGCAAGTATATTAGAAGTTTCTGCAATGATGAGTAATAGTGAACAGATACAACAAATAGCTGCAGCAACAAAACAATCTGTAGAAGATGTAACTGCATCACTTCAAAATCAAATAAATATATTGGGAGAGTTAGCTAAATTAACACCTGAGGATTTCAAGGGGAGTGTGACTTCAAGCTATACTCCTAAAAAAGCAACATCTTCTGGAAGTAGTTCAAAAACATACGAGAACAAAGCGCTAGATAATTACAAAAAACAAATAGAACACAAAAAAGCATTAGATCAAATAAGTTTACAAGATGAAATAAATATGTATCAATATGCTTATAATTCGTTAGCGAAGACAACAGAACAAAAACAAGAAATAGAAGAAAAACTATATGAATTAAGAAAAGAATTAGCACAAAAAAACAAAGATTTATTAGAACAACAAACAAAAGATTATGAAAGATATATAGAAGATCAAAAAAATTTGCGTGGTGCTGAATATGATGCGAAAGAACAAGAAGCGGATCTGAATAAAATAATAGCATTGCATAAAAGTTACTTAAATCAAATAATGAGAGATGAGAGACTATCATTAGATGAAAGAAAAGAACTTTATCAAGAAGAATTGGATACAATTAGAGATTATGAAAAACAAAAAAGGGATTTAAGAGTTCAAACAGTAGATGATACAGTATCAAAATTAACAAGTGCAATAACAAAACAATTAGAAGCGTTAGAAGAAGCAGACAAAAAAGCAATAGAAAGCAACAAAGAAGCAGTAGAAAAATGGAAAGAAACAAGAGTAAAAGCTATAAACGAAGAATATAATGCAAGAATTGAAGCAATACAAAAGGAATTAGATTTATTAGATAAATCAGAAGAAGATAAGACAAGAGCTGAAGAAGATGCAGAACATGAAAGAAAGAAAAATAGGCTTCAGCAATTAATAGAATACGAGCATGATGCAACAACAAAAGCAAATTATCAAAAAGAATTAGACAAATTAGTGGCAGAATATCAAAAAACATTAGATAAAAGAGCATTGACTGATAAAAAAGAAGCATTAAATGCCCAAAAAGATTTATTAAAAGATGAACAAGATGAAAAAATAAAAAATATAGAAGATGAAGCAGAAAAAAGAAAAGAACAATACGAACAACAACTTGATGAATTAGAAGAATACTATGATAAGCAAAAAGAATTAGCACAAGAAACAGCTGAAAAAATGTTATTAAATGTAGAACAAAATCAAAATAAAATATTAGAATTACTAAAATCATATGGTGATGCTTACGAAATAACAGGTCAAAGTTTAGGTGAAAAACTAGCACAGGGAATTAATAATGGAATAGCTGATAAAATACAAAATGTAATTCAAAAGATACAAGATACAATTGATGCAGGGATAGAAAACAAAATAAAAGAATGGACATCTGGAATGTATAGATATGAAGCAGGGACTAACAAACCTAAGACTCAAACAATTAATGTATATCAAACTAATAATATTGAACAAAACCCAGAAATGCCAAGTGAAACATATAGAAAACTACATAATGTAAGTGAAAATTTAGCAGCACAATTAAGAGCAGAAGGAATTTAGAGGTGATAAAATGCAAAAATTAGAAGTAATTAATTTAGCTTTAAATGAAAGTGTTATATTTGATAGTGTAGGAAATTCAGAAGAAGATATATTGTTGTCTCATATTGAAGGGTTAGGACACCCACGGAGCGACTTCACAAAAAAGTCAAGGAGTAAATCAAGATGGGTGCAATAGTGAAGATAGCTTATTAGACCCACGTGTTATTAAACTAAATGTAACAATTAGAACCAAAGACAGATTAAAGCTATATCAATTAAGACGAAAAATAATGCGAATAATAAATCCAAAAACATATAATAAAGACACAGAAAAAAGAGGGGAATTATTGATTTATTACGAAAATGATTATAAAAAATATAGAATATATGGAAAAGTAGAAGATAGTGCAGAATTTAATGATAGAAAAAACAATCATGATACTGCAACTATCTCTTTTTATTGCCAAGATCCATATTGGCTAGATGAAAATGGACAAGACATAGATATAAAATCTGTTAAAGGTGGATTAGAATTTCCACTAAAACTTTCTACTCATTTTGCAATAGTTTCTTTTTATAAAGAAATTGAGAATCAAGGAGATGAAGAAGCTCCTATTCAAATTGAATATGTTGGACCAGCAAGTAATCCTAGAGTAACGAACGAAACAACAGGTGAATATATACAAGTTAATATGGATATTGGAGAAAAAGAAAAATTAGTAATAGATACAAGAGAAGGAAAAGAAACAGTAAATCTTATAACACCAAACGAAACAAGAGATGTATACAATAAAATTGACTTAAATTCTACATTTTTTAAATTAATAGTTGGAAAGAACTTAATTAAGTATAGTTCAGATATTGAAGGGGCAAAAGATAAAGTAACAATTATAGACTATACTAATAAGTATGTAGGTGTTTAGATGAATTGTATAGAAATAATAAATACAAACTTTGAACTATTAGGAATTATTGCTAATTTTGAAAGTCTTATTTGTGTGTGGAATTATTATGAATGTGGAACATTTGAACTAACTATTAATAAAAATAAGGCAAATACCAATAAGCTAAAAAAAGATAATATGTTAATAGTCAACAAAAGGGATGACAAGATACTTTTAATTGATAAAGTAGTTATATCGACTGAAAAAAACAGTAAAACAATGAAAGTAACTGGAACTTGTATAAAAGGTGTTACAAAAAGAAGAATAATTGCTACAAATGGATATGATAGAGTATCAGAAGATTATGCAGAAAATATACAAAAACATTATTTGAAAAATCATTTAGTAGAAAGTTATTACGACAATATAAGAACAACAGAAAGAGATATTCCTTGGGTTAAGATAGCACCAACACAAAATAGAGGAATAAAAACAGTATGGCAAGCAAGATTAACAAATTTACATGATGAATTGAAACATATAAGTGAAGATACTGGGCTAGGATGGTATGGTTATTTAAATAGAAATGAAAAATGTATTTATTTTGATAGTTTAAAAGGAACAGACAGAACGGTAAATCAAATAGAGAACCCATATATACATGAATTTCTGAAAGGGTTTACACAAGAACAATTACAAGATTATACACACGAACAGCTACAGGGAACGATAAAACATCCATATGTTATATTTAGTGAAAAAAAGAAAAATTTACTTGAGGGAACAACAACAGATGATAATTCTAATTATAAAAATGTTGGTTATGTTGCAGGAAAAGGCGAAAATGAAGATAGACTTATAACTGTTTTAGGTACAGCAAAAGGCTTTGACAGAAGAGAAGTTTTAATAGATTTAAATAATATAGAAGATATTGATGAACTAAATTCAGAAGGTCAAAAAAAGCTAGATACATATAAAATAATTCAGAGCATAGAGGGAAAAGTATATCAAATTCCTAATATGGAGTGGGAAAAAGATTTCTTTTTGGGAGATCTAGTAACACTTGAAAGCGATGGAATATATGAGGACAAACGTATAATCCAAGCAAAAGAGTTATATGAAAGAAATAATAAAACAGTAGAACTAGGTTTTGGGGACAAAATTCCAAGCTTAGGTGAAGAAATAAAAAGAATAATTACAAGACCTATAAATTAGGTCTTGTTTTTATGGAAAGGATTTATAATATGTCAAATGTTATTACATTAAAAAGTTTTCCATTTGATTCAATGGAAATTTTAAATTCAGAAAGTGGCCAAATGGAACCAGATAGATTATATGAAGCAGAAATATTTAGAAAATATTTTGCTAAATTTTTAAGTAATGGAGTTTATTTTGGAAACTACAAAAATTATGGTGAAAACAGTATGAAAGTAACTGCAGATGGGGGACTGAATATTAGAGTTGCAAAAGGTGCAGGACTTATTGAAGGTGCAGACTATGAAAATGAAGATGAATCTGTGTTCACATTGGAAAGACCAGCAAGTGGAACTCGTGTTGATAGAGTTATTGTTAAATTAGATAAAACATTAGCTACAAGAGAAACACAATTATATATAAAACAAGGAAACGCATCAACACCAGCTGATTTACAAAGAGACGATAATATATATGAAATCTGTTTAGCAGAAGTAACAGTAAAAAGTACTTCTAATATTGAAACAGCCGATATAGTAGATAAAAGAACAAATTCAACTTTATGTGGTATAGTTAATTCTTTAATTAGTGTTGATGGAGAAGAATTATATAAAAGATTTCAAGAATATATAGAGAGTATAAAAAGTAATTTAGTACTAAAAAATCAAGATAATACTATAACAGGTAAACTAACAGTAAAACGGAGGAGTTGAAGGAAATGTCAAAGGGAATGTTACAGGAAATTGTAGTGGTTCTTCTAGTAGTTGTACTGGTAATGCTGCTAGTGCTACAACTGCAAATAGCGCCAAAAGTTGTACTCGGAAATAGTGCAACAGCTACAACTGCTTCAAAATGCACAGGAAACTCTGCTACAGCAACAAAATTGCAAACAGCACGAAATATTGCAATAGGTGGAGCAGTCAAGGGAAGTGCTAATTTTGATGGAAGTGGAAACATTACAATTAATACTTCGCAAAATAATATTTTTGTGCTAACTGGTACTGTTGAACTAAAAAATGGTGTTGGTAGCACAAGTATAAATTATCCTACAGGATGTAATAAAAATAATTGTATACCATTTTTGTCAGGACTTAATACTTCAGGAACATATTATGATTATGGTAATATACAAAGCACTTGTGTTACAGGTGTAAGAATGACAGATAGTAATATTCAATTTAATTGTGGCGCACATGATGATATTGGTCCTACAGGGACTAAAAGTTTTAGAGTTGTCATAATGAAAATTAGCTAATTTTTTTAAAATTTTAAAAAGAAGGGAGAAAAAGATGTCAAATTATACAGAACATTACAATTTAGAATTACCAAAACGGAACAGATTATTATGATATTAAAGTAGCGAACACAAACAATCAAATTGTAGATGAAAAATTATATGAAAAAGTGGATAAAATACCTAATAAAGGCTTGTCTACAAATGATTTTACAGATGGATACAAGAAAAAAGTAGATAATTTTATAGAACACGAAAAAGGAGATAGTGCATACCAACTGGCTGTAAAAAATGGCTTTGAAGGAAACGAAAAAGAATGGTTGACAAGTTTGAAAGGAGATAAAGGAGACATTCCAGTTAAAGGAATAGATTATTTCACAGAAGAGGAAATACAAGAAATAAAATCTAATATACTAGACCAAGTAAATCAATTTAATGTATTAGTAGTAGAAGAATTACCAACTGATAATATAGATGACCATACGATATATTTTGTACCCAAGGTAAAGACAGAACAAAACGATGTATATGATGAATTTATTTATATCAATAATGGCTGGGAACATATAGGAACAACAGAAGTAGATTTGAGTAGTTATTATAAAAAAGATGAAATAGACAAAAAACTAGAAGCAGTAGAAGGTAATGAAGTATTTGTAGGAAACGAAGAAGAAGCACCAAGTTCAGCAAAGATAATAGTAGAAGATGAAGACTTTGAAGAGAGTGCTGGATTAAGCAAAGCTGAGGTATATGTAGGAGCAGAAGAACCGACAACTGGTGAAAAGGTGTGGTTTAGAAAAGGGAAGAACTACTTAGATATTTCTAAATTAAAATCCCGTACAACATATGGAATAACATTTGAGCCAACTGCAACAGGAATAAAAATAACAGGTACGGCACAAGATGTTTATGCTTATGGTGGAAGTGTAAGTGTTGAATTAAAAAAAGGAAAAACATATATGTTATATGGAAATAACGCAGGTAATACTTTCAAACTAGAATTAAGAAAAGGTAGTACAATTATCACAACTATAAAAACATCAGGAGATAAAGTTACATTTACTCCAAGTGACAATATAAATATTGTTACATTTGTACTAGAAGGTATATCAAAAGGAACAACTTACAACTATGAAATAAATAATTTACAAATAGAACAAGGGTCAAAAAATACATCATACGAAGCTTACATAGAACCAAAGTTATCTGTCAGAAACTCAAATGGAGTGTATGAAGAGTTTGCAAAGAAGAGTGAAGAAGTATATTCAACAGAAGAACAGAGAATTGGAACTTGGATAGATGGAAAACCATTGTATAGAATAATTAAAGAATGTGATGTGTCTGCAAAAGAAACACAATCAAATGATATATCAAGTATACCCTATGATACGATATTTATAAATTTGGGCAAGTCTTTTAATAGATGGGTTGATAATTCATCTGCGTCCATAGTGTGGAATACAAGTGATAATGATAAGGGAAATGTTTGGATAAATTATGAAAAAAAATTAAATATATTAAACAGTTCTAATGCTGCTAGACATTATTGGATAACATTAGAATACACGAAAACTACAGATTAGGAGGAAGTTATGAAAATAAAAAAGAAAAACACAACAATACCGATAAATGGCAAAATAGTAGATACAGAAAATGTGGAAGATAAAACAAGTAATGCACCAAGTATGAGATTAACAGAAGAGATGATAAAAGAAAAATATTCAACAGAAGAGCAAGTTATTGGTACTTGGATTGATGGAAAACCGCTTTATAGAAAAGTATATCATATTGATACAGTAGCAGGAACTACTCAATATCAATTAGATACTAATTCAAATATTGATTTTATTACAAGATATAGTGGTTCAATATATAACCCATCAACAGGAAGTTTGTATGCATTAGGCTCTGTTCATTCTGAAAACACAAGCCATAATTATAAACAACTTTATCTGGATAAAAATGAACAAGTATTAAGAATGGACATAGGAGATTGGCAAACTACTGGTGGATGGAAATTATATATTATACTGGAATATAC
>ERZ857785.2678-NODE-2678-length-14820-cov-6.626414_pt1 | contig 14820 bp, 20 predicted proteins | sample MGYA00519763_ERZ857785 | MGnify/ENA primary metagenome ERZ857785 (study PRJEB31778, sample SAMEA3449365) | human gut metagenome | biome: human gut; feature: human-associated habitat; material: faeces | place: United Kingdom | collected 2010/2012 ... | reverse complement strand
TTCCTTTATCTGTTACATATTCCATTGTATATCTTTTATTAGCATCAATTTCTACATCTAAATTTGTTTCTTCTTTTACCTCTCTAATTGCAGTTTCAATCTCTGTTTCATTTTTTTCAACATGTCCTTTTGGAAATCCCCAATGCCCTTTTGTTTGCTTGATTAATAGTACTTTATTCTCCTTTGTTATAATGCATCCACAAGATTTTTCCTTTCTTTATTAGTTCTTTTATTTAATCTCTTATCTAATTCTACTTCTGCTTTTTTCACGAAATAATTATCTGTATAAATTGGTATCTCAATTTCATTAATTTTTTTAATTAATTTTTCTATAGTATCTAATTCCTTGTTTTCTTCAGTTTCTATTTCTATTAAATTATCTCCATTTTTTATATCTTTAATTGCTAATTGAAATCCATCTTTTTCGTATACTACATCATCTTCTTTTATATTCATAATTTCTTTGTACCCTATTGCTTTTAATAATTTCTTAGCATCCTCTATTTCTAGAATATCACAATTAACAGCTTCTTGATTTAATATATTGCCAGACTCATCAAAGTTTTTGATTTTAAATGTTATTAGTTTTGTTCTTCTATTTGACATCTTCCCTATAATATCTCTTACTAATACTGCTTTAGATAAAATATCTCTTGTATTTATCTTATCTAAATCTACTTCTTCAGGTATGAAATATGTATCATCCATTGAAAATTTGTCTATTATTTTGAATCCTTTTTCTTTTACTATCTTATAGAACTCATTTAATTCACATTTAATTTTTACTGTTATTTCATTACTCTCTTTTAAACTCATCTTATTCTCCTTTCTATTTTTTCTTTGCTATCACATTAAATATATGCCAATGCTTCATTTTGCCTAAACCAGTAGTTCCATCTTTTTCAACTTCTTTAAACTCTATAATCTCAAAATCTTTAAATAATTCTATTACCTGCTCTTTTGTTAAAAAAGTCATTTCTTCTTTTGTACTTTTCCATTCATCGTTATTTCCGAAGAAATTACCGACGAAATATCCATCTTTTAAAATGCTATCATTTATCTTATTCCATAATTCTTTAAAATTATTTTTATTGCAGAATGGGAGACAATAATTAGCTACAATTAAATTACTTTTTTCTAATTCAAGGCTTTCAAAATTTTGATTTTGGAATCTAAATTTTTCTAACTCTTCATTATTTAATCTTTTAGAAATTCTTTCTTCAACACTTTCTCTATCAATTGCAAGTACATTCCAGCCATTTTTTATTAAATATACTGTATCATTTCCAGCACCACAACCTAGTTCAATTGCTTTACCTGGATTACATTTTACTTTTTCAATAAAGTATTGCACATTTTTTCTAGGTTTTTCTGATTCTGTATTATCATAATATTTTTCAATATTTCCCATATTATCAAATTCCTTTATAATTCAAATTTATATAACTTTTCGCCATTGCTTAATTTTTTTATAAATTTAGCACCAAATTTTTCATAATAATTATTTAATTCTGTTTTTAGGAATATTTCGTTATAATTTCTCTTCTTGCTTTCTTTTAAAATTGCATCATTCAATATTTTTGAATATCCCTTTCCTCTATATTCTTTTTTTACATACATCGTTGCGTACCAAGGCTTTAAATTTATACACTCATCACAATCATTTGGAAATATTGAAATAAATCCAATTAACATGTCATTACTTAACAATATTAATTTACAAAAATCATCCTTGTTTAAGTTACTCTTTATTTTTTCTATTTTTTTAGCAATTCTATTTTTCTTATCCTTTTCTTTATTATCTGCCCATTCTTCATATTCCAATATTGCAACTTCTTTTAAAAAATCTATTTTATCTAAAAGATTATATACTTCAAGCATATGAGTCACCTCTATTATTTTTGAATTCATTTTCCCAAATTATACCACTCCCTGTGCATAATTCCAACAAATTTATTGTTAAAACTTGTCTAACTCAGTCTTTTCTCGCCATAACTGTGACCAAAGTGTGACATTTTCACTTGAAAAAGCAAGAAAAAAGCACCTGCTAAAATCTAGCAAATACTTAATTTTATTATATTTTCCAAGTCTAGTATCAAATTATTGGTATCCGGGTTATGAGATCACATGCGGGAGAATCTTTATATTTTCAGTATATATTTTTTATTTATATTCAATATTTTCATTAAATCTATACCAATTATCACATAAAAAATAGTAACTACCTAATTTCTCACCCTAAATATAATTTTTTTATCAATATTTCTATTACTAATACAATAACATTTTATTCTATTCTATAATTTTTTAGCTATCACATTGAATATATGCCAATGCTTCATTTTACCTAAACCAGTAAAATCATCTTTTTCAACTTCTATAAATTTTATAATTTTAAAATTCTCAAACAATTCTAGTACCTGCTCTCTTGTTAAGAAAGTCATCTCTTCTTTTATACTCTTCCATTCATCATTATTTCCGAAGAAATTACCAACAAAATATCCATCTTTTAAAATGCTATCATTTATCTTATTCCATAATTCTTTAAAATTATTTTTATTGCAGAATGGAAGACTAAAATTAGCAATCACTAAATTATTCTTTTCCAATTCAATTTTCTCAAATTTTTGTCTTGAAAATTTAAACTGCTTCGATTCTTCCTTAGATAGTTTCGTTTTGATTCTAGATTCAATATCTTCCCTATCTATTGCTAATACATTCCAACCCTTTTTTATTAAATATATTGTATCCCTTCCTGCTCCACATCCAAGTTCAACCGCATTGCCTGGCCCAATCTTTAATTCAATAAATTTTTTAACAATATAATTAGGATTTGCATCTGCTGTACTTTCATAATATTTCTCTATTTTTTTCATATGTTATACCCCCACAAACTCAATTTTCCTTTTGCTTCTATTGGTTCATCAAATACTTCTACCTTTTCTAGCTGCCAACCATAATTTTCTTTAAAAGAACTATCTGTGTATATATCTTTATTTTCTTTTAATAACATCGCTTTAAATTCTGGTGACATTTTCACACAATCTACTAATGTTACTTTTCCTAATATTTTCTCAAGCGGCAATTCTTTTGGTAAATATTTTTTTAATCTTTTTATTGCTTCTTTGTCAATCCCTTTTCCAGCATGTATTAGTAAATCACCTCTATATTTTGTTTGCCAACTTCTGAATTCAAATCTTTTATATCTCTGCATTATCAATGTTGCCCATGGCTGTTTTATTGTTAGAACTTTCATTGTTTTCTTTCTCCTTATACAATTATTATGTATCTATTTTTAATCTATATAAGATTTTATCTTCCTTCATTAACCTTTTTTACTAATGCAGTTTTCATATTATTTTTCTTTCTTCCATATACTGTCTCCCACAGTCATTACCTTATCTGGGCTTAAATTCATTTTCTCACAAGCCTTTAGAAAGTTTTTCTTTAATGGTTTCTGAGCAAATCCTATGTAATCTATGCCATTTTCTTCAAAATATTGCTCAATCTTTTTGTCTTTTCCATTACTTACAATTATAACTTTAAGTTTTCCTTTTAAACTTTATATCCATTTTTTATTACATTTTGGAATATCTTTCATTTCTTTTCTTAATGTTTCATCAACATCTAAAATTATCCCTTCAATTCCATATTGTTGTTTTAATTTATCAATTGAGTTTGAATCTAGTTGATTTACCTTTTCTAATGTTATGTCCGGTTTTATAAATTTTTATAAAACATAATGCAATAAATCCATAATTTTATCTGCTATTGATTCATCTAATGTTTTCATGTTTTCTCCATTCTATAAAATTAGCTAAAGACCTACTTGTCAAACTTTTTTTCATAATATGTCATCTTATCATAATTATATTGTATATTTTTTTCTATTTTATTAAGTATATATTTGTATCTTTTAATGGGAACATATTCTTTTATAATTTGCAAGATATGATGTTGTACAAAAAGTAGAAGTTCAATAACATGATATTCCATGCTCAAATTATGCTTACATTGAATCATTAATGTTCTTGTATTATTATTATGTACTTCTTCACTGTAATATTTAAACATTTCATATATATCATTACAATTCTCATTTTTAGCTATATAGTTTAATGAAATATTATAATTATTCTTACACTTTGTATAGTACCATCCATAATTATTATTAATTAATTTATTTATGTTTCTTTTCATTTCTGTTTTATCTATATTTTTTTCTTTATCAAGCATATATTCTTTTAATTTTAAAATGTATTTATCATATAATTCTTTAGCAGTATTGGCAAGTTCAACCTCTTTTTTTGGATTTTTATAATCATTTAATATGGACCAATTAAAAAAATCTTCTCTTAAATACTCTTCATTCTGCATTAAACATTTAAAAATGATTAATTGTTCACTTATTGATCTAATGATTTTTAAACATATATCATGATTAGCAATTATTAAATTTTCTAATAATGTATCTATATTTTCGTATAATGATATTATTAGTAAATACATATACTTATAACTTTCATCTTCTTCAATAATATTTTTCAGTAATTGCTCTATTTCGTCTTTTATATCACCATAATTATTTATGGAATATTCTAAATTTTTACTTGAAAGTATCTTTAATTTTAATATAATTACTATTTTCTTATAATATTTTTTTGTTTTTATATAATAATTTATTATTTTTTTCATATACTTTTCCTTTATTAATTGTCATCTTTTTCCAATAATATAAAATCTATATTTGAATAATCACATTTCTCTAAAGTTTTGTATGTTTTTTAATTAATTGTCACAAATTCGAAGAAATCGTCCATAGTTTTAAAATCTTTTTTATTTTTACAAAAAGCTTTTCTCATAGTATCTTTCCAAAAAAATAGTTCTTTTGAGTAATCTTTTATAATGCTTATTAGATATCTTCTTACTGTTCTTTTTTCCTTTTTATGCTCAATAACTTGAGCTTCTATTTCTTTTATTCTTTCTTTATTAATTTCTGTTTCTTTATTAATTAACGCTATTTTTTCATCTTTTAATTTTTCGCTTTTTTTATACATATTTTTCATATATAAATTACTATCAAAAGTCATAATAAAAATTGCAATAGAATATATTATTATATTATGTTTTACATTATCTATAATATTTTTACTTTCATTTATCCATTCTATATTAGATTTACTTGAACAATATGTATTTAATTTCGAATTATCAACTTTTTCATTTGTAACTAATACTATACTACCTTTATAACTCGGATAAATATCTTCTATTATTATTTTATTTCTGTCTTTCTTAAATTCTAATTCTGAACTAGCTTTAATTACATCATTTTTGATATTTATTTCTAATTAATCTATCTTATCAGAATCTTGATAATTTTTAATATTTATTATAGTAATATATTCACCATTGACTTCATTACTATCACTTATGAAAATTCCTATTTTCTCACTTGTAAACATTTCTGTTATTGTAAACACTATACGACTTATTAATACAGAAAATAATGCTGTAACTATTGCTTCAAAATTATATTTTTCTTACTTTTCATAGTTAGTCTCCTTTATCTATTTATTATACTATTGAAATTATTATTCATACCTATATCCTTCACTATCTTCTGCAACCATTAAATCAATATAATTTTCATCTTCATCAATAGGATAAACTATGCCTTCATTTTGATTTAATCTCTTCTTTAAATATTCTGATAGTTTATTATCAGTACAATAAATATAACAACCTTTTTGTCCTCTAGTCATTAATGTTCTATATGTATTTTTTATTATTTCATCTGCTATCTTCTCTGCTTTATCAAAATTTTGTTGAAACATTTTATATATTCCTTTTATTGATTGGTCTGTCTTTGCTCTTTCTGTAACATCTGTAACTATTTTATTATCCTCATATCTTAAATCATTACCTATAATTACACCTACATAGTCAAATTCTAGCCCTTGACAAGTATGTATACATCCTACTTCATTTACTGAATTAGGATCAATTGCCCATGTTTGACTATTACCTAAATTCCAACTCATTGCAAAATTATATTCAGGAATTGTTATATCGAATACGTCTGATCTATTTTTTCCATCTTTTATCCAATTCCAGCAATATCCTGCAAGTAATCTAGCTTTATTATTGATTTTATTTTTTTCAAAAATCATATCTCTTACTTCATTAGGATCATCACATATCTTAATATCATAATCCAAATCAAATCCCTCATTATTAGCTGTTTTTCTAATATCTAGCACATCATCTAACCATGCAATATATCCATCTGATCCATTACATCTAAATTGTGATTCTAATTCCATTACTTCTGATTCTGCATTTGCTTGTCCAATATACTTTTGTATTTCTTCAACACTTCCAATATCTTTTAAAGTTACCCTTTGAGATTCATCTATAAAAAATATTGAAAATTTAGAAGCTTTTATAATTTCTTTTATTTGATTTTCTCCTAAATTTTGAAACATTCCTGATTTTGCATTTAATCTATGTGCTTCATCAACAATTAATACATCAAATTCATTTTCAGAAGATTCAACAAAAGAACCTGATCCTTTAAACAAATTATTAATCCTTGTCTTTCTGAAATCTCCACTTAATTTTGTTGCATATACATTTCTTGGAGCCGCATTCTTTGTTACATATGAGCAAACCATATTTTCATTTGTTAATTTTACTAACAAGTTAATCGCTAATACTGATTTTCCTGTACCTGGTCCCCCTTTAACAATTAATACTCTTTTCTTTCCATCTCTATATGATTTTCTAGCCATATCTAGTGCTGTTTCATATACAAGTTTTTGATCATCTATCATTACAAATTCTTCATTACCTTTTAACATACTTGATAAGGCATCTTGTAATGATTTAGATGGTCTAATTTTTCCATTCTCAATCATATATAAAGTTTCTTTGTCATCACCATATTTAATATACTTATTTATAAAATCTCTTAACTTTTCAACATCGCCCCTTATAAATGCTGGTGCTTTTTCTAAATAAGTTTTATAATCATCAGATAACAAAGTTGGTGGTGTAACTGCTAAATAATTATGCAAATATGCACATGGATGTAAGTCAATTTGTCTATCTTGTACAGTTTCGTTGTAGTCTTCTATTGTTGTTGCATATGACCATGCTTGATATGATGGATGTGCTACTTCTCTTAATGCATGTCCAGTAACTGCTTTTACAATTCCGTCTTTTCCACTTACAATATCTGCCTCAGTCCATTGCTTTAATTCAACTATAATAGCAGTATTTTTTAATTTCCCATCTTTCCCTGTTATTATAAAATCCACCCTTTTTGATGTATTCGGTATTTTAAATTCAATTGCTATTCCTACATTTCCAGGAATATTATTGTCTATTAAAACCTTCATCATATATTGCATAGAGTTATTCCAGGCATTTCTTTCAGATTTAGATGTATGATATCCCATTTTTTCATAAAATTTTCTATCTATGTTTTCTTCAATCCTATCTTGTACAACATCTTCAACAAATAGTTGCTTTGTCGCTTCATATACTATCATAATAATTGCCCCCAACTTAATTATAATACTTCATATGCTATTATGCAGCTTTTATCATCATTATCAGCACCACATTCTTCACATATAATTTCTTCATTTTTCATTAGATATGTATTTATTATCCTTTCTCTACCACATCTACAACATCTCAAAAAAACATATTTTTTTAAGATGTTTTCTTTTTCAAGTGTATCTAATACGGCATATACAAGATCCTTATTTACTCTAAATGGCCAATAAATATCATCGCATGGATAAATACATTCTCCTCTATCAAATTTACCTAAATTATATATTATTTTTTCCATATATAATTTATTATCTAAATTAATGAGTTTATATTTATTTAAAATTTCTTCAATTTTTTCTTTTTGCATATATTCCTCTTTCTCAATCATTAAATTTATCGTCTTTATAAAATGCTATCGATCAAAAAACTATATAATGTATTATTGATTTTTCATGAAATTTATCCCATAGCTCAGGTTTTTCTATTGCTTCTTTTAAATTCATATAATATTCTCTTAATTCTTTGTTATTTTCATCATTAATCATTTTATTTAAATACTTTATTCTTTCTTCTTTTAATTTTTCATATCCTTTTCTGCTGATATAAATTTCAGGCCTTTTATTTTTTACTCTTAATATATATCCATTCTTTTCTAAGAATTTTATTTTTTTGATATTGCATTTCTTGCAACGCATAGATTTAAATATGCGTCTTTAACAGTAAGATATTCTTCATTGCTTATTTTTATATATGTCATATGCATACACTTTCTATAATTTATTATATTTTGTACTAACTCCTTTAGCTTTCTCCACAGGATATTTCTTCCTTGTTTTATCTAACTTTTTTAATACAATTTCTTCAGGATTTACATTTAGTTTCATAGCCATTTGAATGCAGTAAGTAAAAACATCTGCTAATTCTTCACATACTTCTTCTTTATTATAATTTTCATTATCCCATTGAAAACATTCTAATAATTCCCCTGATTCAATTGCAATTGACTTGGCAAGATTTTCTGGAGAATGAAATTGATTCCAGTCTCTTTCTTCATTGAATTGTTTTATTTCTTGCATTAACTTATCCATTACTCTGCCTCCTCTAAATAAATCCTTTTCTCAAACGCTCCTCTTTTTTCTTGTTTATTTATTCTTATTTTTTCAAATTCTTTGATTGAAACATCCATAGAATTTAATATTCCATAAATAACTTCAACTATATCTGCTAATTCTTCAACATTGTTATCTTCTAAATATTCTTTTACTTCTTCTTGTAACTTTTTATTTAATTCTTGTCTATATTCATTGTCATCTAATATTCTGTATTTGGCTATTCTTCCATCTGTTTCAATAATATCTGTTATTTTATCTCTAACAAGTTTGTTATATATTTTCATTATTTTCCTCCTATCCTACAAGTATAATTTGTTGCTTGTAATTTTTCTCTATTTATAGCTCCTTTTATAATCTTTAGATCTGCAGACATCGTTTTTATATTAAAATTATAAACTCTATATAAATAATATTTATCTTTATATTGTTCAGAAAATTCGACTTCGTTTTCTGATATATGAAATATATTATTTAATCCTCCTTTAGTTGTTTTTACTTCTATATATTTTTCATTTCCATCTTTATCATATGAAAGCACATCAAATCTTTCAGCATTTCCTGCAATTTCTCTTGTTGCAAAAACTTTATCTGCTAGATCTTCTCTTCCTTCCATTATAAGTCTAGTTTTTTCATATTCTACAACGACGTCTTCACCTGTTTTTCCTAATTCTGTATTCTTTTTTATTTCTCCATTAAAATTGATATTCTTATTGCTATAAAATTCATTTGTATTTTTTCCTTTTCTACTTTCGTATTCATATGAATACTCTGTTTCTTCTTCATTTAATTCCAATGTAAATTTTTTATTGTCAAGCTTTTCAATATCATATGTATTTATTTTTTTGTCATTTATTAATCTATTTGAATTGTCTTCGTTCCAGTCTAAAATCTGCCACTTGAAATAAACCGGTTTTTCTCTTTGGTTATCATGATCTACATATGCTAATAGCCCCATATATGTATAATCTTCTTTATCAGATGTTCTTAAAAATAGGTAAATATTATTTTTTAAATAATCATGATTTATAAAGTCAATTATTCTTGATTCATTTAAAGTTTGAGAAGGTTGTGATTGCCATGTTAAAATTCCATTCTCATCTATATTTTCATCAAATTCATGACCAGATCGTTTCTTTCTATATGTTACCAGAAATATATAATCATGTTGTGTTCCTGGAACTCTTATTATTCCATGTAGTCCCCAAGATCCTGTTTGTGGTGTAAAATTTGTATCTGGCGAAAAAACATCATGTATATCTTTTCTTGAATATTTTTCATATCTAACTAATTCTCTCATTTTTCCTCCTATATCAAATCAAATACTACTTTATCTGCTCCTGCAAATTCAAATTTATCTTTTTCATCTTTTGTTATCCATCTACAACTTTCATGTTCTAACAATTCTACTTTTTTACTCAATAATTTTGCTTTATAAAAAATTAATTTTATATCTTTTTCAGGATAGTGATGTATGCTTTCTCCTATATATTCATTTACTTCTATGTCCGCATTAAGTTCTTCTTTTATTTCTCTTATTAATGCACTTTCATAGGATTCATTTTTTTCTACTTTTCCTCCTGGAAATTCCCATAATCCACCCTGAGCCTTTTTAAAATTTCTTTGCGCTATTAAAAACTTATTATTTTTATAGATTACTCCAGCAACTACTTCTATCATTTTTTCTCCTAAATTCCATTTTTTACAAATATATCACAAAATCTCAATTTTTTCAACAAAAGGAGCTTTATTTCTACAAAAATTATTGGCACATCTCTGTGCCAATTTTATCTCCCGTACCTTCTATCTTTTTTCTTCTTCTCTTTTAATTTCTTCTCTTGTTCTTTTTCTTTTATTTTCTGCTTTTCTTTATCATCTAGTTCCTTTATTTGTTCCTTCATTCTTGGCACATTATCATTAATTTCATCACACAACTTAATCTCTTTTCTAACCTTTGTTAAAACAGAAGCAACTTCAATTATTTCTTTAGTAACACTATCTTTTTCACTTTCATTATCTAATTTCTGTCTTTTATAATATAGCCTATTTCTAGCATTTAAAATCTTCTGTAGTTCTTCCTGCTTCTTTTCTTTCACATTATCAATATCACTTAAAGTCTCAATCTTATACTTACATAAAAATCTAATTCTTTCCGAATACTCATCCATCTTTTTTACTTCTTCTCTCATTTTAGGAGTCAACTTATATTGTGTATTATTTCTAGTGTATAACTTTATCAAATATCTATAGTAGTAATATAAAGCGACTATTCCCTTAGGTTTGTATTTCTTTCTTAACCTATCTCTTGTTGTAAAACGTCTATGTCTTATTACCATATAAGGAATTATTTTTTCTTGTCTTATATAGTCATTTTCTAATATTCTTCTTTTAATATTTTCCAATGAATACTCTTCTCCAAATGCTCTTTCAACTCTTATATTTCTTTTGTATGGTTCTCTTCTTACACTTAATTTATCTGCTCTATAATAATAGTTATATCCCATTGATACTAACATCTGCTGAAATTGTTTTAGTGTGTATGAATGTTTTATTGCATAATCTATATCTCCTTTTGCAAATTTATAATAGTCTGAATCTCTCATAGATTTTTTATAAAAATTTTCAAAGTTGATTCCTGATTTACAAGTCTTTTCTTTTAAAACACTTAAGCCATATTCTTCACATATTTCATCTGATGTTTTTCTTAGCAATGCTGTATTAGTCAAATTACTATAATACTTTTTTCCATCTTTAAATGAAACCGAATTGATTACAAAATGATTATGAAGATGTTGAGTATTTAAGTGGGTAGATACTACAACTTGAAATCTATCTCCCCACATTTCATTTGCAAGTTTTACTCCAATTTCATGTGCTATTTCTGGAGTAACTTCTCCATCATTAAAAAATTGATAAGCATGAAATGAAGTGCACCCCAAATGTTAGACAAAAATCTAACGTTTGGAGGTGTATTTTTTATGAGTAAATATTCTAATGAATTTAAATTAGAAGTTGTAAAATATTGTATTGAGAAACATCATGAATATAAAGATGCTTCGAAGCACTTTGGGATACCATCACATGAAAATATTAGACAATGGTGTAAAAAGTATGAACTATACGGACCAGAAGGAATATTAAAAAATTTAAGTTCGTCATATGATGGTGAATTTAAACAAAATGTGATAGAATATATGCATATAAACCATTTATCAGCTGCAGAAACTGCTATACAATTTAGATTAGGAAATGCAAGTCGTGTATTAAAATGGGAACGTATATATTATGAGGAAGGACCAGAAGCCCTCTATCAAGAGCGACGCGGACGAAGGGACAAAGTAAAAATATGAATTCTAAACCAAGAAAAAAGAAATTATCTAAAGAAATAGAAGAAGATTTAATTGCTGAAAATCAAAAATTAAGAATGGAGAATGAATACTTAAAAAAATTAAATGCCTTAGTTCAGGAAAGAATCAACCGAGAGAACAAGAAAAAGTAATAGTCGTTACAGAATTAAGGCAGAAATATAAGTTAACGGCTCTATTAGAATTGGCAGAAATGCCTAGAAGTACATATTACTACTATCTTAAACAATTAAATAAAAAAGATAAATATAAAGAAATTAAAGAGCAAATAACAGCTATTTATCATGAGAATAAAGGTAGATATGGTTATAGAAGAATAACAATGGAACTTCACAATAGAGGTTATATAATTAATCATAAAACAGTTTTAAAACTTATGAAACAATTAGGATTACAATGTTTTGTAAGAGTTAGAAAATATAAATCATATAAAGGTGAAATTGGAAAAATATGTGATAATCTTCTAAAGCGTAATTTTAAAGCTGATAAACCAAATCAAAAATGGGTTACAGATGTAACAGAATTTTCACTTTACGGAACCAAATTGTATTTATCACCAATTATTGATTTGTTTAATGGTGAAGTTGTAAGTTACAACATATCTGAAAGACCTGTCTTTCATCAAGTTGTTGATATGCTTGAAAAAGCATTTACTAAAATACCAGATGATACTAATCTGATATTACATTCAGATCAAGGTTGGCAATATCAAATGAAACAATATCAATATCTTCTAGAAAAAAAAGGCATTAGACAAAGTATGTCTAGAAAAGGAAATTGTTTAGATAATTCATGTGCAGAAAATTTTTTTGGTTTATTAAAATCTGAACTATTGTATTTACAAGAATTTAAATCAATGGAACATTTTAAGAAAGAATTAATTGAATATATAAATTACTATAATAATAAAAGGATTAAGGGCAAATTGAAAGGAATGAGCCCTGTAAATTACAGAATTCATTCCTTAAAAGTGGCCTAATATAAACTTAATCAAAAAGTGTCTAACTTTTTGGGTTCAGTTCATAATTTCCTTATTTTTAATAAAGTATTCTCATATCTCGGGGATATATTTTCCATTGACCGTCATTATTTTGAGGTAATGCACATATATCCTCTCCTTCATATATAACACCTAAAATGATATTTCCACTTTTTTTATCTGTTTCAACATATATTTCTATTACTTTCATACATATAGCTTGATCTGTTATCTTTAATAATTTAAATCCTTTTAAATTATTCTTTTCAAATAACATTCTACATTCTTTTGGTCTCTTATTCTTATTTTCCTCATATGAAAACATTATATTTAGTTTTTCTGCAAGCTTACCATAGTTCTTTTTTTGCCATAACTCTAGCATTTCTATAACACAATAAATATAAGGATATGTTTTATATTCTTCTTTGCCACCACTTATAGGAATATCTTTTCCTATTTCTATATTTTCCGGTTTCCACTGAGCAATTATTTTCTTATCTTCTTGAATCTTTTTGTATTTTTTTAAACTATCACTTAAAGACGGAGGATTAATTTCTTTTTGATATTTTTCTTTTCTTGTTGTTTCATTATTTTTATTTACAATCCAATCTCTAATCGCAAATAACATAACTATACATTTACTTGAAACAATTTCGTTATCATAAACTAAATCTCTTCCATGTAAAATACCGTTTCTATATGGAAAATATATCATCTCCGTATTAGTCTTTTTTCTAGGGCTATTATAAATTCCTTTTATTTTTTTAAGTCCAGAGTTACATCCTACTAAGCAATCCCAACAGCTCAAATCTACATTATCTGTAAAAAGTCCTTTACTCTTAGTATAATCATTTACAATTCCATCTGCAATTGTTAAAAATATTAATATAGCTGAACCATAATCTTTATCAAAATGTTTGTCTATTGCCTTTTTTATTAATTCTCTTCTTATTGAAAATTCAGCTGAGGCATTATAAAGCCAGTTTATAGTACCTTTAACTTCTGTTAGATAATAATTAACTATATACTTTTCTGCCTCTATTTCTCCTTTTTCTTTTAATATATGGTTTGCTTTTTTTACCATTTCAATATTTATACTATCATATATAATCCATCCTTTATCTGAAAAATTTTTATTATATTCTATCATTTCTGTAACTAAATTTTCAAAATCATTTTTTAATCTTCTATAGTCACTTTTCTTTTCCTTATTGAGGAATACCTTAAAAAAATTCATTGCTATAATTTGTTGATATTGGTGTTTCAAACTTGGAAATTCTTCTAACATTTTTATATCAATCATAGAGACTCCTTTATTCTATATCTATTAGACTTTATCCACTCATTCTAATTACTAGTTCTTTTGATATTTTTTCTTATTTCTTCCCATTCTTTCTCTAGCTTGGTTCTTTCTGAATCAAAAATATTATTTGGCAAGACGATATGGCAGTAGTTTTTTAAGCATTCATATTCCATAACATATTCAATAATTGCTGGAGCATCTTTTGCATTGTATCCATCTGTTACAAATATCTTATAGAATTTATCAAATATTGTATTCACATTAACGTGATAATATATATTTTTTATAAGATCCAATAATACATCTGCAGAAAAAATAATTTGTGTTAATAATACAGTTATTTCTAAGTTATTAACTCTAGTTATGATAATAATCCATAGTATAATCAGCGCTACCGTTTTAATCAAATTTTTATATATTAATTTTTCCGTTATCTTTTTAGTGTATAATGTGCTCTCAAAATTATTTATTCCCATTTTCTTTACAGATGGTTTTATA
>ERZ857785.2670-NODE-2670-length-14852-cov-8.578834_pt1 | contig 14852 bp, 14 predicted proteins | sample MGYA00519763_ERZ857785 | MGnify/ENA primary metagenome ERZ857785 (study PRJEB31778, sample SAMEA3449365) | human gut metagenome | biome: human gut; feature: human-associated habitat; material: faeces | place: United Kingdom | collected 2010/2012 ... | reverse complement strand
AGTTTTCGGATTTGAATCTATGCCCAATTAACAACCGTCAGGGAATTGTAATTGATGGTGAAGGTTCAAAGGTTATTTGCAAAGACTAATTTGAAAATTCAAGTTTGTAGAACTGTATTAAATCATAAAATCACATTGGGGGGTGGCAATTATGCGATATAAAAAAATTGTATTGAGTATTATAGCAAGTGTGCTTTGTCTGGGACTATTAAATGGTTGTAGTTGCTATTCGCATGATTTTAACTCTAGTGAAGAAGCACAAAAATATATCTTATCCAAATTAAAGGGCAAATACAATGAAGAATTTATCATTACAGAAGTAAAGGAGTACAAAGAAGAAAAAATAGGATTAAACTGGATTAGGGCAAATGTTTCTAGTAAAGAAAATTCTTCTCAAATTGCTACTGTATATGCACGAAATACTGGATTTTTTGAGGATAGTTATCATGTTTATTACTATTCTGATGAAATAGAAGAACTTGCAACTCCTTTATTTACAATAAATTCACTAATCAACTATGCCTCAATAAAGTATGTATATGCATCTACGCTTTCTTGTAAAAAGAAACAAAACAACATATTGAAACAGGTACAAAAAATATATGTCTTTGTTCTAAATAATGCTGAAGGTATCGATATCGAAGCTAAAGCAAACGCCTTGTGGGGATTGGGAGATTTAGAGCGCTACATGGGAAATCTGTGTAAGGCACTGGAGCTTCTACGGGAAGCGCTAGTCACCTTAAGGAAAATAGGAAATTCATATGCAATAAACCAATTGGAAAGCACACTAAAAGACATCGAAAAAGAAATCAAAACAACAAATTAAGGTCAGGATGAATGTCATTCACCGTAAAGTTTGATTATTGCAATTCATTCTGCATAAGGCATGATATTGGAATCACACTAGAACTATGTATTTCATGGTGCGCCGTTCCCAGAAGATTTTATACCCCATTATGTCACTCCGCTGAAGGGCATAATGAGGTATAACTCATATTCATTGCCAGTTCCGTTTTAAGATCTCACTTTTGAGGTACAGCGTACTCTTTTCCGACGTCTTGATCGGATGAAGTTTCCCCCGCTTTGTCAGGTCGATGATGTTCTGCCGGGAGCAGCCCAAGATCTCCGCCGCTTCCGCTACGTTGATGACTCTGTGGGCGGCAAAGTTCCGGAAATCAGCCGCCGTCAGAGGAACACTTTTGCCGATCCGGTAGAGCATCGCATCCGAAACGGTCATGTTCACATCCCACGCAACGCCGTATCCGCCCGTCTGCATCTGCACATGCTGAAAATAGTTCGGCTTCTTGAGAAGGATCTGAAACGCCTTCGTCTTTTCAAAGTGCTTCTGCAAATCGCACTTTTTCACTGCACCATCCCGAAAAAACACCAGCAGGCAATGATCCTCCAGCGGCAGCACATCTTCAATTCTCTTGGAGAAGCGCTTCGTAATTTCTTCCGGAAGCTCCTTCTCATCAATGGGAACGAGGTAGTAATCGTCCTGCGCGCATCGCCCCATTGCCAGCATCAATAGCTCGTACTCATCGTATTCCTTCAGATGATTGTCGCGCAAAATCTCGCCAATGTTCTGGCGGTCGGTTGGAACGATCCGCTGCTGAACCCAGATTTTGCTCCAATAGGAATTGACTGTGGTTTCTCCGCGCTTCACAAAGGAGTCCAGCAGCAGCGGTGTCTCCCATGCGTCTGCGTTCTCCGGCAGCTCAATGTAGAACCGCTTTTCCTGCTCGTAGTACAGGAGGTACGCCAGATCCTTCTGCTCCTGCGATGATTCATCTCGAATGGCAAAAATCTTCATACGCGCACCACCTTTTCCAAATCATTTCCCATATCTTGTCCTGAAGCGTCTGTGAGAGCACGCCGTCCAGCCCTTCCATGAGTATCTGCCTGTCACTCTCGTGCAGCGGTGTCAGCTTTGGCATTTTATCCTTCGGAATGATACGCAGGTTATCCCATGTGGACTTTGAACCGATAAAGTTGTTGCAGGGCTTGTCGGCCATCACATCGAACCCAGCCGCCGCAGCATCATCCGGGCAGCTGCAAAGCAGAGAGAGACCATGGTCAAACAGGGGAGCCAGACGAATCGTCTTCTTTCGGCTGTTGCGCAGCACCTCAATATTGGCACCGTGGCGATCCCGGTTCAGGATCAGATAGTCTACGATCAGCATCTGATAAATATAGTCTTCCCAGCCCATACGGATGCAGAAATCCAAGGCGGACTCATCCGGCAGCGCTTCCAGCTCCTTATAGGCATCTAAAGCGGTCTTAGACTCGCTCTTTGCCTTGAAATCCTCCGAAGCGCAGAGATAAACTTCATGCGCCTTGCCGTCTACGGTCACGTCTGCATGAATCAGCTGGTATGACAAATGCGGAATACCCAGTATCGTCAGCAGCCGGTCAACGATCAATTCGTTCACACACTCATGCCCAATGATGCCGCGTGCTTTATCAAAGTTTGAGAGCTTATAGTAAGTCTTTGTTCCGCCGAGTTCGGAGTATGCTTTCAGAAAAGAACCGGCAGTTCCGGAAGAATTGCGATAGACTGACCACGACAAATACGTCAGGTCCTGCTTTTCTTTCATCAGCTGCATGTATACCTCACCTCAAGATTATTATATCTTTTCGCTTGTCATACGTCAAGTTTATTTTGCGTATAACTTGTCGTATGACAAGTTTATCCGATTTTATGCCTGCATAAAACCGCCGCCCCGATTTTTCGTTCGGGACGGCGGTTTTGTCATGCAAGGCTTCTCAGATATTCTTCCACGTTCTGATACTGAATGCCGTCTATCACTTGGCTTTCCCCGCGGTAGAGGACGAACTTTCCGGTGATCGGGCCGTAGCGGTGCTCGGTCTGGGCGCATTTTTGCTCGTCGATCAGATGGCGATACTGCTGCGGGGCAGCTTCCTCGCTGTGCTTGATCTCGAAAATCCGGCAGGAGCCCGCCTCCGGGTCAAACACCACCATGTCAAATTCGCCCACAGGGAATTGCAGGACAAATACCTGCTTCTTTGGGTTTGCCAGCTTCGTTTCCAGCAGGACGATGTCCTCCAACATCCGTCCTTTGATCTCGGTTAGGATGCGCTGCTGCACGGCGGTGCGCTCTGCCAGAGACAGGGCGCTGAACGTCTCATCCAGCAGCAGACTGCGGATCAGCGCGTCCGCCTGCGCATAGCGGAGTCCCGGCTGCGCGATCACCGTGCGTCCGGACTTCGTGCTGACATCCGGCAGATGCAGCACGTCGATCTCCCGCGTCAAGTCCAGCAAGTCCAGATACTCCTTGATCTCCGCCGCGTGAACATCGTCCAGAGCTACGGTCTGCTCCGCCCTGTTGCGGATCTCCAGCAACTTCCGCAGACTGTCGGTGACAAGCGCAAGGTCGATGCGGTCGAGGATGTCCGTCGGATTCTTCCGATCTCGACGCAGGTTACTGGCGGAAATGCCGAGGTCGTGGGACTTCCAATCCTGCGACAGCACCTCCAGCGTGAAGCGGTGGTTGATGTCCTCCACGACCCGGTTGATGGCGCTGGTTAGCTCGCCCTTCTCGTATAAATCCCGCAGATGGCGGAAGTGCCCCTCGTACTGATAGCAGCGCAGAGAGTGCTGGATGTTGCGGGCAATGGCGGTATCCACGTATTCGTCAGTGCTTTCCTTGCTGGCAAAGGTGGAGGTCTCGTTGTAGTGAACACCGCCGAGACTCATGGTGCCGCCGTAGCGGATATACTCGTCGATGCCGTGGATGTCGAGGACAGATTCAAACTCGCGGTAAGGGATGAATGTGGTGTGCAGCAGGATGCAGCGGTCATAGAGCTGCTCGTCCTCTGTAAAGAGGAAGCCCAGCGAGTCCGTGCCGGAGAGCACGATCTTCATGCCGCAGGCTGCAAACACGTCAGAAAACAGCGCTGCCCCCTCGATGAAATCCTCCATCAGCGTCACTTCATCGAGAAACACATAGCGAAAGCCCTGCGCTTCCAATGCCTTGAGGTCGCGGTTCACGTCTGCCAGCGTGTCTTTTGCGGTAATCTGAATGAACGCTGACTTGGCAAGCTCCGTGTCGCTCATCTCCGCAAAAATCTGCCGGATCATGGTGGTTTTACCCGTCCGGCGCAGGCCGTAGAGAATGAACACCTTGTCCTGCGGCTCGCCGTAGACAAAGTCGTGCAGCTGCTGGAAGCACTCGCGCCTGCGATAGCTGCGAACAGATGCCGCAAAGGAACGCAGCGCCTCGCCGGTGCGGACATTGGTGGTAAACGCGGAGGCATCCACAGATTTTCCCTTGGGCAGCTGCTTTTTCAGCACTTTCAGTTCCTGCTCCAGTTCCTTCCGCCGTTCAATCTGCGCACGAAAATTCTCCAATTCGTCAGCAGAAATATACTTCTCCCGCCGCTTCTTGTTCTCCGTCCAACGGTGGTAAAAATACTCCTTGCCATTGACGGTTTTCTTCGTAACAGAACCAGCAGGCAGAGCAGAAATCTGCAGCTCCAGCTCCGCTGCCCGCGTCTGCATCTCGGATAAGTCCATAGCGCACCTCCTGTGAGATACTATTCTATGTGGAATTATACCCCATTATACCCTCGAAATCAAGGGTATAATGGGGCGAAGTTCTGCTGTCAACATTGTTACAAAGTTCTTTATATAGATAAAGGTAAATCCTAATTCAATTTTGTTGCATATTCTCTTTATGGGGCTCTCATTCTTCACTAACAACAATATCAATATTCTCGATCAGAGCTCTTAATAATGCGGTATTCCATGTATTATATTGAAATGATTCTTTCGCGGCTAATAATTCTGTCAAATACGTCTTAAACTCTTCTCGCCCCCACTCTTTATATTTTTTCTTCCAAAACGGCAGATTTTCAGCTATTTCTGTAGTCGCCTGTATTGCATATGCTTTATTTAGATGATACAAATCCATATGTCTTTTTAGCCGCTGGTACAAACAAACATCCGACTTTTGTAAATCTTGGCTTACTGAAAATTCAGCCACAATCCCTTCATCCCTTTCTATAAGTTGTGCCTCAAGCCAATTTATGGAATCTACCTCATCGTAATAAGGATGCAATGGCGCACTATCTGGAATCATTATTGAATCACTCTTTGCAAAATTACAATCCTTACAGACCGGGACTAAGTTATACGGTGTAACTGCATATGTCGGATAGATCGTTTTCGCTAAATAATGATCTAAGGTTGATGCTTGTCCGATCCCGCATATGGGGCATTTCCCTGTATTTGCAAGTGACATCAGGTGATCGTAGTATTTATTTTTTATCCTCTCAACCTTTACAAATTTTGAGTCATATATATCACACATATCTTCTTTAGAAAGAGTTTTATTTACCATGGTATGTGGCTGAAAGGCAGACCAATTATGTCGTGAAGCTTCTTCGTCATAAATCCGGCTTTCGTCGCAGATTACACTGATAGATACATGCAACCTATTTTTTATTCCATCACGAGTTTCCTTGCGATATGAAGCTACACAATCTTTAAGAATATCTTCTGTCGAAATTTGAGGTTTTTGTAAATGTCTCATTTTTTATCTTCATCTCTAAGTGCTAGTAAGGTCCTCAAAAGCGCTAATGCCTCATCCCCCAATTCATTATGGAACAAGTCTTTAATTTCGCCATAGCCGAGTCCCTTATTTACTTCGTCACAAAGCATTTTATGAAAACCCGATTGTCGCACTTCTAACCCAAATACTTCCCTTGTTAAGGCACCTATTGTTGCACCAAATGATTCCATCTCCAACCTGCTCACAGTCACTTCATTACCATTTCGATTAAGCTTCCAAGCACATTTCCTCGGAACCTCCTGCAAAATCACTGGTGAGTGTGTGGCTATCAAGGCAACGCCATTATAGCTAATCAACAGTTCTGACAAAGCCCTTATGAAAGCAGCTAAAAGCGGAGGATGCAGATGGTTCTCCGGCTCATCCAATATCACAAATGTTCGCTCGGTAAGGTACGCTATTAACTGCACGAGTGTGAGCATGATAACTTGGTGACCAGAACTCAATCTTTTAAATACAGCCCCTGTCCTTTCTTGTAAGTCAGATTCTGGTATACTTTTCCCCACATCAATTAAATGTTTTAAATCCGAGCGTGCAAATACTGGGTCTGACTCTAATACGCTAATAGTCTTATTAAGCATTTCGAGTTTTCTTTGAGAATGTATGCAGTTTTTTAAGCTCTTGTAGAAGTCATTGCTTAATATATCTGATAAGGAGATTGACCCAATAGCATCCTTACCCCCTTTTACTCCTGCGTCCGTAATATTATCGGTACTAGGAAAAGTTTGCCTAAGACCTATATAGGTAAACGGCATAGCTTTTTTATTTGATACACGATACAAAATATCAGAATAATCGTCAAATGGACTAAAAGAAACACAAAGCACATTGGCAAACACCTGCTTTCGAGCTCGCACCAATCGCCCTGTAGAATCATTGGTTGCACGCAGTATGCCATGATCAATACCGTCATCGATAGAATAAATCGAAGAAAGAATATTCTTTATTAGGTATGTTTTTCCGACATTGTTGCGTCCTATCACAACATGAATATTCGTAGGAGGATTTGAATCCGGAACAACGTTGAAATTTAGTTTGGTTTCACACAGTTCTTCCACAACTGGATAAGTATATTCAATTTCATAATTGGTTAATCTTGCGTTTCCTTTGGCTATACGTTGGTACTGGTGTGTAATCATAAAATGTGTAACATCACGCATAAGTGATATGCGAGTTACCTCTTGATTTCGAACTACAGCATATAGGTCTGGATCATACGCTAAATCTCGCATATTTGCTAAAATTTGCTCTCTGATTCCATCGCCCAAATGATTGATATTTTCATAATAAAAATCGCTTTGGCCTAAAGAGAAACAATCCGCAGGAAGCTGGTTAAATTGAACTGGTAGGGCTGGAGAACGCTGGCCCTTCTCCATGTTCTCTTGTCCTATTTTTACAGCTCCGATATCATGAGATTCCCCCATCATATCAACGTATGACATGAAAAACTGAGTTTCATACTTAAACCAATCATCCCAGTGGTCTTTAATCAATAAAACAGAACTCTTGTAATCCGCCGTATTTGGCGGTTGGCGCTCAAAGACAAAAAACACGCTCATCCCTCCCTTGTGTCACAATTGTTTTATCCCACTACCAACTTATTTGTCTTCTTCAAGAACTTCGCCGGGATTGGGCGGTCCAGCTGCCAGGTGATATTCATCGGCCTGCTGCCCGTGTGCTTCACGTAGTTCGCCGTGCCCAGATAGGTGTACGCTTCCGCACCGCCGGTCATACGATCCGCCTTAAACTCACGGACAAACAGCAGTACCTTACTGCCGCGTTCCTTGTGGTGGATATAGCGCTGACCGGTGGGTGAATTCTCCGCCGTGGTGCTCTGGCTCTGCCAATGGAACAAGCTCTCATTGATGGAATAATCGTTGTACATGGTGGTTGGCGAGTAGTCCTTGTCCGCCTTGTTCAGCGTCACAAAGAACACATCGATATTTTTCTCCGGCAGCCACTTCACGCCCTCACGAACGGTGGACGGCTTCATAAAGTCCAGCGCCACCAAGATCTGGTCGCGGGTATAGGTGCAGTGCAGATCCAGCGGGCAGTCGAAGCCCAACTCCACCGGCTCGTCGATAAAGTCGATCTGCTCGAAGCGATAGCGCAGCAGCTCCAAGAGCTCGCCGAGCAGAACCGTGCTGTCAGACAGGGCATAGAGGTTACTAAGCACCTCTTCGTCGTCCCAGTCCTCCACAGCCTTGCCCCAGACGGTGATGTAAAACATCTGCATCATCCGCTTTTCCGCATCCAGAAGTGCTGCAAAATTAAGGTTGTCCAAACGCGGAAGGACATACAACAGGAACGAAATCCAGCGGCGTGAATCGGCCACAGCAAGCTTTGCAAACGCTTTGGTCAAAACATCCTCCAGCGGTTCTGAAAAGTCCTCGATGGCATCCGCTCTGGCACAAATGCGAGAGACGGAGGAAAACTTGTAGATCGCCCGTGGATCAAGATGGTAGTAATCCAAGAAATTTTTGAGCGTCAGCTCCAGCCCACTGTCCTCCGCAAAGGAGGCTGCGCGAGCCACCAACCCAGCCGTATTGCCATAGGACGCGCGGATATTCTCCAAAATGTATTTGACCGCCTTCTTCTCCAACTGGATATAGCAGCCCTTGGGAACGGACACAAAACCGTCCTTGATCTCCCGGCTCACGCCGCGGGTGGCATTCGACAGCAGCGCCGCAAACTTATCCTCAAAGTTGTATTTTCGATTTGCCTGACCGATAAAGTCCAGCACGGTCAGGCATTCCTTGTCCTCGGATAGACGCAGACCACGTCCCAGCTGCTGCAAGAAGATCGTCAGGGATTCGGTGGGGCGCAGAAAAAGAACAGTATTGACTTCCGGAATATCCACGCCCTCGTTGTAGATGTCCACGACGAAGATGAACCGCACCTCGCCGGACACCAAGCGCCGCTTGGCCGCCGCTCTTTCCTCGTCCGAAGATTGCCCGGTGAGGCACATGGACGGGATATTGTGGTCGTTAAAATAGCGGCACATAAACTCCGCGTGATCGACCGTCACGCAGAAGCCGAGGCCCTTCACCTCGTCAATGTCCGTCACATATTTCAGCAGTGCCGTCACCACATGGTCGGCGCGGCGGTCGGCAACCGCCCCGCTGAACGTGTAGATGTGCTCCAGCTCGCTCTTTTGGTAGCCACCGGCAGACCATTTGAGCGTATCCAGATCCACCGTATCGGTAACGCCAAAATACTGGAACGGGCACAGGAGCTTTCGGTCAATGGCTTCCGGCAGACGGATCTCAGCGGCGATACGATTGTTGAAGTAGGGCAGGATGTTCTTGCCGTCCATACGCTCTGGAGTAGCGGTTAAGCCCAGCAGGATGCGCGGCTGGTAGTAGGACAACAACTTCTGATAAGTCGGCGCGGCAGCATGGTGGAATTCGTCCACGATGATGTAATCGTAAAAATCGGGACGCGTCTTTTCCGTGAAGCTCTGTGAGTTGAAAGTCTGGATGGACAGAAACAGGTTGTCGATGCTCTCTGGCTTATAGTTGCCCACAAATAGCTCACCAAAGTTTGCGTCCTTGAGCACGGCGCGGAAGGTGTACAAGCTCTGTTTGAGGATTTCCTCCCGGTGCGCCACAAAGAGCAGGCGGCAGGGTCGATCCGGATTCTGCTTGCGGAAGCGCTTGTAGTCCAGTGCAGAAATGACTGTCTTGCCGGTACCGGTGGCCGCCACCACCAGATTGCGCGTATAGCCACGAACAGTGCGCTCTGCCTCCAGTTTGTCCAAAATCTCCTGCTGGTAGGAATATGGGTTGATGTCCATGGTGTAGACGTCGGCATTGTTGGTGTCGAAATATTTTTCCGCCTTCAACGCCCGCGCCAAGCGCTCTCGCTGATCCTCCGCGTAGTATTCAAATTCGCGGTCATTCCAGTAATACTCAAAGGTAGCGGCGATCTTGTCGATGGTTTCGGGCAGGTCGCGTTTCGTTACCTTAGTGTTCCATTCGAGGCCGCTGGTCAGCGCCGCATGACAAGTTGGACGAGCCCACATAAGCCGTCGTGAAGCCGGTTTCGCGGTAAAAGATATATGCCTTGGCGTGGAGCCGGGTCGTCTTGGTGCTGTAGCTGACCTTGATGTGCGTATTGGGCAGCTTTCGCAGTTCCTCTATGGCTTTCACATCGGTAGCGCCCATGTAGGAGGTGGTGATGATGCGGAGCTCGCCGCCGCTGTGCGTAAACTCCCGCAGCTCGTCCATAATGAGCCGCAAGCCGCTCCATTTGATGAAGGACACCAGCATGTCGATCCGGTCAGCCGAGACGATCTCTTTCTTGAGCTCTGTGAACATCTGGGGCTCATGCACGGCCCCGGTGAAAAGCGAGCTCTGCGCTATGGAGGTTTCCGGGCGCTCTATATCCGCCGCTGTTTTCCCCACCGCCAGCCGCGGGTCGGTCTCCCGCAAAAGCGCAAGAAGCTGCTCTGCCCGCCGGTCAACGCCCAGCGCGGCAAAGTCAGCTTCTTTCGTTGTATTTTGAATGAGATCAACGATCTGGTTGGTCAGCCCGATCTGGGCAGAAATATCCCCGCCGTTGTCCAGCACGTTATCCAAGCCCTTTTGAACCACATCTGCCAGATACTGCGCCAGCACCTTGGAGGCTTCCGCCTTGTCAATGGGCGCAACAGACTTGCGGGCTTCAGGGATCTCTGCAAGCTCGCTGATCAGGGCATTGTTGATGACTTGTTCATATAGACCTGGATGTAACATAGTGGATACTCCTTTTGTTATGAACCCATTTCCAATAAGCTAAACCACAATCTTTATCATACACAATTCTGATTGCTTCTTGATTGTTCTATAATCGTTGGTACACGATCTTCTTAAAAATCAATCCTTAGAATAATCAAATTGGTTTAACTCCAAGATGTTGTTATACATTAGCTTTGCAAGGTATTCTGTTCGTTTGGATGGATCAAATGGTTTCTCCCTGAAGCGAGTCGCAATGCCTCTTGCGGATGTAAAACTGGACTTTTCATAAAAACCACATTTATCTGTTAAAGATTTGTTTGCACAGCTCCTATTTAACGCATCTTCAAGTGGAATTAGATTTCCAATTTGGGCATTTGTAATTCCATCAGAATCGGGCAATATATGCTCTACTGTAAAATCATGTGCATTATGTGCCTGAGATACAAACAGCTCAATTACCTCAAGAATAATCTGTACTCTAGTTTTATTTTTCTCTCCCTTATAAAGGTCGTAGTGATTTGACCAGCCAACATTTTTGAACGCATTCAAAAACCATTCGTAGCTTGGAATCTTGCGTTTCAAATTATTGGCAAATTCTTGCAGTAATTCGTCAGAATAGGAATCCTCCAACATACGAGCATACTTGAACACAACATCTTCCAGCTTATTCGACTTTTCTTCACCGATGATAGTATAGCAAACAAAAAAGTTGTAGATATATTTTAGCGTGAGCTCATACTTTTGGGAACTCAGTTTTCCAAGCGATCTTTGGTGGATTAAGCTAAGCAAGACTGGTCTAAATTGTTCAAACCGCTTTGTCCGGAAAAAGTCGAAAATAGCATACTCTATCTCGTCACAGTTTCCATCTTCACCCTTATCGGGATGGATAATCTTGCTATAGTACTCTGATTTTAACTTGATATCATCAAAAAGCTCTCCTATATTTTGACCATGGGTTGCCTTCTGAATTGCCTGATATGGCGAATTGTATTTATCTCTTGTGTCGCCGAAACGATGAGTAGCATAATGTTTGATAAACTTATCCATGGATGAACCAACTGTCCGTTCCATATCTTCCCACATCATCTTAGCATCATCACGGCGCTCAGTGGGCTGAATATATCGCATAATGTAGTTTTTCAACAATTCATGCGCCGCAAGTTCTTGCCCCCTTGCATTAAGGATTTCAAAAATTGTATACGAGTCTTCTTCAGAACTAGATACAATCTTAACTGCCGTCATGTCTAGCACTGCATTTCTGATTTCTCGCAGGCGCTTTTGTACGTTATCAACTTGCTGCACGTCGTCTCTGATTGCTGAGTAAAAAATCTGAGAGCATCGCCAATACACTTGTCTTTTGTCTTAGATAGTGTATTTGCCTCAACAAAAGATGCCATGGAAAGGCTCTTATCTTTGAGCGCAATCATATTGCGGATTAACGAGGCAAGCGATACATGGTACTCAGAATTGAGAATGGTAATATCTTGGTTACTGTTATTTTTGGATTGTAGATACGATATTGTTCCAAGGAAGTCATCTGTCATATCATTCTCATGAAAATGCTTCATAATAGCCAGCAGAACAATCGTTATTGTGGTAAGTCGTTGCTGTCCATCAATGATAGTGTAATATGAAAGGCCATCCTTTTTTCCTTCACCTTCAAGCACGATGCTTCCAACAAAGTGCGGCTTTGTTTCGGTAATTGAGAAAACAATATCCTCGTAAAGATCCTGCCAATGTGGTTTCTTCCAAACGTATCTACGCTGGTTCCTTGGAATGTCAAATACAGATTTATTTAGAATATCGCTGATAGCATAGTCCTTTGCTTCAAAAGCCATATCATTGTCTCCCATTCCATCAAAGTATTTTTCCAGTAACTGCTGTACCGAGCATTTTCACTTGACTTGTCGATATGCGTTACCCAGCTTCGTTCTCCGGCGCAAACTCCATCACATCTCCGATATTGACATCTAACGCAACGCAGATTCTATTGAGCACCGCCAGCGTGACTTCCTCATCCCGCCGCAGCCGGGTCATGGTGTTCGGCGCGATGCCTGCCTCTTTGCGCAGATCGGCTTTGCTCATCTTTTTATCAACGAGCAGTTTCCAGAGCTTATTATACGAAATAGCCATTTCCGTTCGACCTCCGGCTACAAATATCGTTCTAATTATACATCTTTCTCGATCACAAGGCAAGAGAGCTTCGCATCACGTTGCGAAACTTTCTAATTTCAAAAACAGCTTGCATGCAAGACTCTCACGCATAGATCGTTCGTATATCTTGGCAGCAGTTTTACTTCTCATTTTCCGCTCGGCGTCAATATCACAAGGGCTTGGGATTATCCCAAAATCGCCGCGTGTCCGGACAGCGGCTGTGCTTGCTATTCTCTCAAATCTCAGTTTTCTCCGTCCCAACGTCGCTCTTTCTCTCCGCCGAAATCTGTGCTATACTGTAAGAAAATCAGCGGAAGGAGGGCTTTCTTATGGCACTCAAACGGGTATTTGCCGGGTTTTACACGCGGTACGACGGAAAGCCCATCTTCGTTGTCCGAGTGCTCAAGGACATCGACACCGGCGAGTCCATCGTGGTCTGCAAGGATGCCAGCTTTTCCAAAGAAGACAACGAGCATTACTACCTCATCCGGTACACCTCCTTCTGCGAGCAGGTCGAAGTCGATGGTGTGCTGCGGGATAAATACATCCGCCAGACCCGGCGTGAGATCGACGAAGGTACCGTCCGTGAAGTGTATGAGGACGGCTTTCCGGAGCCCAAGAGCAAGCCCTTCACTTACGTCGATGACGAGTACGCGGAGCGCACCGTCCGTTGCAGCAGAACCTACTATGAATACGCCAAGGACATCTGTGAAAACTACCGGATGGATCTGCGGCGATACAAGCTCATCCGGGAACGGAAGCAGTACATCGGCGTATCCAACCGCGAGGCATATCAGGCCATGTGTGAGGATCTCGCGTTTGCCCAGCAGTCGCTCAAAACGGTGCTCAACGACTACGCCGCTCTCTTCCGGAAACGCTTTTCCGAGGGGCTGTCTATCCGCAAAGCAGCGGATGCCATGCAGCAGAATCGCGGCGTGATCGAGCGTCGGCAGGCCGCACTCTATCGGGCATTCGCCCAGCTCTTGCAGCAGCGGGACGAGGCAGACGGTGTCTGTCGGCTGATGCAGAAAATTGAATACGATCAAAGGGATATAGAGGATTTGCTCGAATAATTGATGCAAAAACAAAGCGCTTGTCGTAGTGGCAGGCGCTTCTTTTTTGCCCTCGTTGTGACAAAACCGTGACGCCCCGCATCATTTTGTCCGTTGGAAAGTAGAAAGGGCAATTTGAAGCAGAACGCAGGGCTTGTTTCGCCGTCCTCGAAACTTTTTTGAGAAATCTGGGACAAAACCGATCTCTGATTCACTTAGCTAAGTAGAGGGAGGATCAGAGGCAAGAAAAGTTTTTTGAAAAAGGGTGCCAAGTTTTTGGGGAAAAATGTCCGTTGTAAAGTAGAGAGGAAAATGTCAGCGAGACAAAATCGTGACACTTCGGTTCATTCTGTCCGTTGAATAGCGAAAGGATCTTTTGGAGCGAGAGCGCAGGAAGGGTTCCTCCACCCTCAAAACTTTTTTCGAACAAAACCAGAAAATGTGTCCGTTGGTTATATAGAGGACCTTCTGTACATCCGAAATTTTTTCAGGCCATCTGACAAACGGCAAAAATTGTCCGTTGGATGGTGAAAGGAAAACCAATCCATCCAATCCGCCCTTCAAACAAAGTTTTTCAAAATTGAAAGGAGAAAACACTATGATCACTTACTACAACCACACCCACATGACCGCTGTACCCACCCGCCTCCTGCTGGATACGAACCTCTCCGCAGAAGCCAAGCTCACCGGCGCGCTCTTGTACACCTTCGAGGACGGCGGTCTGAGTGCTCAGGAGCTTACAGATGCTCTGACCCTTCCGCCCGAAAAAGTCGCTCCGGTTTTTGCTGAACTCACCGGCAACGGCTATCTGGAAATTCTGGAAGAAAACGGTGCATTCGGGCTGCACCTGAAGGGGTGAGCCTCATGCCGGATCGCACACGACCCATCCGCAAGGAAATCTGCCTGAACGAGCAGGAACTGAATCTCATCCAGCACAAGATGCGCCAGTTGGGGACGCACAATTTTGGAGCGTATGCCCGCAAGATGCTGATCGACGGCTACATCATCAAGGTGGACTACACCGAGCAAAAGAAGCTGGCTGCCGCTGTCAACCGTGCCGCCACGAACATCAACCAGATTTGCCGCCGCATCAACAGCACCGGGCGCTGCTATGAAGACGACGTAGCCGAGCTGAAAGCACGGCAAGCCGAGATCTGGGAACTGCTGAAAGTACGGCAAAAGGACGAGCTTTGACCACAACGGGATTTTCCATGTGTGGGTTTTCCGTCACCGGTTTTCCGGACGGTGGACAAGCTGACGCTCCGGAGCGTACCGTAACCGAATTTCAGGACGACGGTTTTCGTGCCCTCCATCGGGGCTGAAATTCATCCTCTAAC
>ERZ857785.2653-NODE-2653-length-14919-cov-8.260428_pt1 | contig 14919 bp, 9 predicted proteins | sample MGYA00519763_ERZ857785 | MGnify/ENA primary metagenome ERZ857785 (study PRJEB31778, sample SAMEA3449365) | human gut metagenome | biome: human gut; feature: human-associated habitat; material: faeces | place: United Kingdom | collected 2010/2012 ... | reverse complement strand
GCATCTCGCAGAAGACGATCTTGCGGTGGCGGGTCGCCGTGATGTCCGTGACCTGCGCGGAGTAGTCGTAGGCGGACATGACGCGCGCCGTGCCGAAGCGCCGGCACATATTCGGCGAGTAGAAATTATAGATCGTGCACAGGGCGTGGTAACGCTCCCCGGGCGTGACGGTGGATGTGCCGTCCTTATTGCCCTCGGCGCGCTTGATCATGACGTTGGCGTCATTCTGCTTGTAGCTCATGGCCTCATTATAACGGTTCTGGTTGATGTACATGGGCGACTGCTTGTAGGTCGCGCAGCACACGGCGAGGATGAGCACCAGCACGGCGATGTAGCGCTTGGAGGTGCGCGCCTTGCCGGTCAGCACCAGCACGATCGGCACGCCGAGCGCGACGACGGCGATCGAGAAAAACGCCAGACGCGTTCCCATGAGATAGAGCTGACCGAGCGCCGCAACGCTCGTGAGCGTGAAGAGCAGAAACTGCCTGCGGCGGTAGCAGAGCAGGATGACGATGGGCGCAAGTATGCTCATGATCGCGCTCTGCGCGTTGCCGAACGAGTACCAGCCGAGGATGCCCACGTTGGTGGACTGATAGGTCGCCGAGGAGGTGTGCGTGAGCACGCTCACGATGACGGAGGCTGTGATGATCCAGAAATCGAGCAGCAGGCCGGTCTCAAACGCACGGCCGCACTTGTCGTTCGCCCGCAGGAAGGAGATGAAGCACAGCACGAACAGCGGCATCTGCACGACGCGCACGAAGTTGGTCAGGTCGTAGACGATGCGCTGGTAGCCGACGATGAAGCAGGAGATGCAGTGCCCGATGAGCAGCACGGCACAGGCGGCGACGGCGATGCCGTAGACCTTCTTGCGCGCGGAGGTGAAAAATCCGAGCAGGCACACGACGGCAAACACGGCAAAGCGCAGCAGCAGCGTGATGGTGTTGCTCATGCCGAGCCGGTCCGTCCAGAAGGACAGGATGTCCATCAGCGGCTGGATCGCCATGAGGACGATGACAAACGTGGGCAGATGGCGCGCAAGTGCGCCGGAGACGTGGGTTTCTTGACTCATGAATGTGTTACTCCTTTGTTTGGGTGGCATCGGAAGGGGCCGGCCAGCAGGCGCGCAGGATCAGCAGGATCAGCATGCCGAGCACAAGCCCGAGCGCGAGGCCGATGCCGGTGCGCAGCAGCGAAACGAGAAAGTGCGCGCGAATGTGGCAGAAGGTGTTGGCGACGGAGGCGAATCCGATCGCGCCGAAAACGCCGAACAGCCACGCGGTCAGGCGGCTGCGGTGCGCGGCGCAGCAATAGGCCGCGGCGATGGCGGGGTAGGCGATGAGAAATTCTTTTGTGCGCGGGCGAAACAGTAGCACGCGCTCCAGCCAGTTGCGCACGCGCTGCTCGCCGACGGAGACAGACAGCATCCCGTCGCCGGTGCGCAGGATGTAGACCGTGCCGACGGCGGCGAGGATCACCAGCAGGCACAGCAGCTTTCGCCGCCAGTGGCGGCTGTTTTCCTGCCGCAGCGTCCGCAGATCGGTGCACAGCGAGTGACCGCGCGTGTGCAGCAGCGCCATAGCCAGAAGCACCATGCCGACGGCATACACGGCCAGCTGGCTGAGCTTCACGCCGCGAAACAGCCGCAGCACGAGCAGATATTCCGACCCGCTGAGGATCGCGCCGATGTAGCAGCAGCCCCAGAGTGTGATCGCAACGCCGAGCGCCGTCATGCCGATGTAGCGGCCGATGCGCGGGCGCGTCTGCACGCTTTCGCGCAGCATGGCTGCAAGCACTGCGACGGCCAGACACGGGAACACGATGGATGCCAGCAGTGCAAGCGCCGTGCTCTGCAGGGCAGGCGCGAGCAGCGCGCCGCCCACGCTCTCCGCGCAGCCGAGCGCGAACAGCAGCACGCGCAGCCAGCGCGCACGCAGGGACACGAAAACGCCCAGCAGCACGATCGCTGCGGCAAACACACCGATGCCGCACAGCATCAGCAGCACGGGGCTGACTGTTTTGGCCGGGATGCCGGTGATGCCGCCGTAGGAATAGCCGGCCGGCGCGATCCGCTGCGCCAGATCCTGCAGCAGCTGCGTGTACACCTCCGGCTGCGCGACGGTCTCGCCCGCGGCGTCCGTCAGCGGCGTGAGCCACAGCACGGTCATGCCGCGGTCCACGACGGCACGGTAGAGCATATTGACGATCTCCTCCGCGCCGCTGTAGCCAAGCGTCTGGTAGCGCGCGCGGAACGTCTGGTTGAGCCAGAAGCCCTTGACCATGTTGCCGGTGTACCCGTCGAGCGAGTACCCATCCGGAAGGACACAGCCGGTCTGGTTCCTGTCTTCAATGAGCACGAGCGTGCTGCCGCTTTCGCGCAATGCGTCGAGCACCTGCGCCTGCGCCAGCGGCTCGGTGTCGGTGTCGACACCGGTCTGTCCGGCGGCAAGCGTGTCATACCGCGCGGCAAAGAAGTATGTGCCGCCCTGCGCAAGGCCGCCGGCCTGCGCCGTGCTCAGCCCCGCATCCTGCGCGGCGCGCACGATGTCCGGGTCGGCGAGCTCTGCCGGTGTGACCAGCAGCTCACGCGCACCGGCATCCGCCAGCTGCGTCAGCCAGTCCTGCACCGGGATGCCGGATGCGTCCGAGAGCGCACAGACGTCCTCGTAGCTGACGACCACGTCGACCTGCCGCTGCGTCTGCTCAACACCGATCCGGACGCCGAGCAGCCAGAAGGCCGCCAGCGTGCAGAGCGCTGCCACGATCAAAAATAGACGGTAAGAGTGGAGAAATTGTTTCATAATCACGCACGCTTTCTAAATTTTTGCACGATCGTCTGCAGTGCCTCCCGCTCGCGCAGCAGCCAGCAGATGCCGGCGTACAGCCCGATGCCGACAAGGCCGAGCGCGCAGAATTCCAGCAGGGTCAGGAGCTTGCTCAGCTCCGGGCGGTACAGCAGCGTCTCACAGCCCCACATCGCCGCGCCGGTCAGCACGGCGGCAGCGAGGTTTTTGAGCAGCTTGCCGGTGCGCAGACTGCCGCGCGTGTCGCGGAAGAAGCAGACGAGCGCAATGACACCGCCGACGGTCAGCGACACGGCGGTCGTCCGCGCGATCAGGCCGCAGCTCTGACCGCTCCGGAACACGAGGTTGAGCGCAATGTTCAGCGCCAGCACCACGGCATTGATGAGCAGCGGTGTCAGCGTCTTGTGCATGGTGTAGTATGCCTTGTTGATCAGGTCCAGCACGCAGAAGCCCGCCATGCCCAGTGCGTACATGGCGAACACGCTGCTGGTCATCTGCGTGGAGACGGTGTTGAAGTTGCCGCTCTCGAACAGGACGTGGATGATCGGCACGGCAAAGGCGGAAAACAGCGCCGAGAACGGCAGGATAACAAACAGCGTGTTTTCTACCGTGCCGCCGACATAGCGCTTGTACTCCTGCGCGTTTACCTGCGAATAGGTCAGATTGTATTTCGGGAACAGCACAACGCTGATGCTGTAGATAAGCGTCGTTGCGACCGGCGTGAAGAGCTTGTCCGCGTAGTACACAGCGCTCACAGCACCGCTGCCGAATGCAGACACGGTATTGGAGTCTGCCAGATAGCACAGCAGGAAGATGGACGTGGTGAACACCGTCACGACCGTCGTGCGGGCAAACAGCTTCAGATCGGGATCGCGGAAGTGCAGCCCCGGGATCAGCCGGAACTTTTCCCGCACGATGCACGGGATCGTCATGGCAAACTGCAGCAGCCACGCAAAGCAGATGACCAGTACATATTCGAGCACGCGCTCGCTGCTGGAAAACAGCACGAGAAACACGATCAGCAGCAGATTGTACGGCAGGCTCAGACTGCCCTGCAGCGTATAGTGCTCCATGGACTGGAACACGGCGACCAGCAGGTAGATGACCACGATCAGCGGCAGCGTCAGCAGGCAGATCTGCAGATATGTCCGCAGAGTCGGCAGGTCTGCGTCGCTCACGCCGAGCCAGTGGCCGACGGGGGCGAAGCGGATCAGCACCGAGGCCAGCACGACGACCAGCGCACTCACGAGCACACTCACGCAGATCAGGTTCCCGGCTACGGCGAAGGCCTTGTTCCGATCCTCGGCAAGGTGACGCGAGATCACGGGCACGGCCGCAATACACAGCGCGTAGGCGACGGTCGTGAAGATGTAGATCGTATAGTTATAGGAGATCGTATAGAGATCAAAGGCCGTCTGCGTGCCGAATACGCCGGCCTGCAGTGCCTCGCGGACGATGCCGAGGATCTTGGTCAGCAGCGTGACTGCAACGACCAGCCCGATGGTGCGCAGGGTGCGCTTGTTCTGATTCTGATTCATGACGCGGATGCTCCTTCTTCGCACGGCGCAGCACCGGCGCGCACCGTCAGACAGTAGAGCGCGGCCAGTGCGGCGGAGAGATAAAACGAGGCGTTCGGCCGCCGGAGAACGCTGGCCGAAAAATAGGCGTTGACGATCAGGATCACCGCTGCCATGCCAAAGGCGCACACCGGAAGCGTGCAGGCTTTTCCGGGCTCGCGCAGCATGCGCCAGAGCGCGCGCCCGATGAAATACAGCAGGAAGCCGGCCATCAGCACCAGACCGGTCAGACCGTAGAGATAGTACACACCGTGGAAATCGTTTTCCGCGTCAAAAATGGCGCCCTGGCAGCGTGTTGCCTCCAGCTCGAAGCCGAACAGCCGGCTCGTGACCGGCAGCTCTGCCATGAGCAGGCGGCAGTAGACGAGCTTTGTCAGGCGGATGTCGCCGATAACGGATACGTCCATGGAGTCGTGAAATGCGTGCTCCACCTTTTCCAGACCGAAGCGCTCGACCGCCACCTGCTGGTATTTGCGGTAGAGCGCATCGCGCGTCTCCTGCTCGGAGGCGCCCAACTCGCCGGCCGACTGCTGCTGCTCACTCACGCTCTCGGCATAAGCCTGCCGGTTGCGGTACATGGGGCTCTGATGATAGAGCCCGCCGCACAAAGCGGCGCACAGAAGCACGACGGCCAGCGCGCGCACGTTCCACTGACGGATCAGTGCCATGCTCACGCACATGCCGGCGGCAATGCCGAAGATCTCGGCATAAGCCAGCCGCGTGCCCAGTACAAACAGCAGCGCAAAGCCGACCACACAGCGCAGCACGGCGGCGGTAAGCGTTTCGCGGCGAACGGCCGCAAGCAGAGAGATCACGGTCAGCACGCCGAGCACGGCGCTCTGCGAATTGGGCAGCCAGAACCAGCCGCTCCAGCCGATGTGAAATTTCGCATAGGTGGGCATGCTTGTGCCGGTCACAACGGATATGAGCGTGATGAGCGCGATCAGGTACAGGTTGATCGTGCAGGCATCCTCCAGCACGTCCAGAAAGTGCGGCGTGCGCCGAAAGAGCGTAATGAGGGCGAAGGTATAGACCGGAAGCTGTGCAACACGGATGAAGTTGATCAGATCGGACATGGGTGCGGCGTAGCCCACGCGGCGGCAGGCCAGCACATGCGCCCCCCAGAAGAGCGCCAGCACACCGCACAGGATCAGGTAGGCGCGTTTGCGCTCCGAGAGCACGAACGCGAGCACAGCGGCGGCGGCCAGCAAAAGCATCCGCAGTGCAAGCGAAACGCTCGTTGCGCGGCCCAGAGTCTGCGTCCAGAACGACAGCACATCCAGCAGCGGCTGCGCTGTGCACAGGCCGATGAGCGCACCGGCCAGCCAGCGCGGGGCAGGGCGCTCCTGCGGCGATATTGATTGCATAGTTTTTCCTCTTTTTCTCACAGGATAGTTACACTACATCATACGCTTTTTTCGCGTTCAGGTCAACCTGTGCAGGCGTACTGTTTCTGTTATTCTTATTAATATTGTGGGTCGAAACACCCCCGGCCGGAAAATGCCCGGTCGGGGGTGTCAGAAACCGTATTTACAGCAGCTTATCCGTCTCGTGCGTGTAGCTGCAGATGAGCTTGTCGAGCAGCCGCAGCAGCTCGGCGGCCCTTGGCTCCGTGACGGCCTGCGCACGCAGCCGGTGCAGCCCGTCGATGGCCTCCTGACTGAGGCCGAGGGCGTTATACACGTCACTCTCGCCGGCACGCTGCGCGTCCTCACTGCCGATCTCGGCGTCAAAGCCGAGGAGAAAGTTCGGCGTCGTGTGGAAAAACCGCGCGATGCGGCTCACGACCAGCGCCGACGGCACCGTGACCTCGCGGCGGTCGTTGGGCTTGATGTATTTGCGCACGGCGGGACGGCTGATGTCGATCTCATCTGCCAGCTCCTGCGTGTTGACGGGCTTGCCGTACACGTTGTTGCCGTTCATCAGATAGGTCAGCCGGTCGCGGAACACGTTGCCGAAACCGCTCGCGGCCTCGTCGATATCTTTGCCCATGAATGGCGCCCTCCGTTCTTGCAGAAACAAAAAAATCAACTTTTTTCGGAAAAGGACTTGACAAACCGGTAGAAATGGTTTATACCAAAGTTACGTTAATCAAAAACGAAACTTTGGTTTCTATCCACGGGCCGGATGTAACTTTTCTGACCACAGTAAAACACAACCGCCTGCAAAAGTCAAGACATATCCCCCATAACCGCAAGGAGGTAATTCTATGAGCAAGAACCGTGATCTGATCTATGATATGGCCGAGGCCCCGGAGACGGAGGACTTCGAGCAGCTCGACAGCGAGCCGCTGCAGCTCGGCGGCGTCGGCGAGGATGCGCCCGCCGCAAACGACCGTCAGGTGACGACGCCGGGCGACGTGCACGTTGCCCCGCAGATGCCCACGCCGATCGACGGCACGCTGCGCCAGTTTGCGCTGCGTGTGCCGGACGTGATCGATGCGTGCAGCGGCATCATGGTGTTCGGCAAGCGCATCAAGTCGCTGGTCTTTTCGACCGACCTGAGCATCATCCGCAATGTCAATGCCGACGCGGTGTTTGCGGTCTATCCCTTTACGCCGCAGCCGATCATCACGCAGGCGCTGCTCATGGCGAGTGACCTGCCGGTGTTTGTCGGTGTCGGCGGCGGGCTGACGACGGGAAAGCGCGTCGTGAACCTCGCCATGTACGCCGAGATGCAGGGCGCGACCGGCGTGGTCGTCAATGCGCCGACACCGGGACGCATCCTCAACCGCATCCGCAGTAGCGTCGATGTGCCGGTCGTGGTCACAGTGGCCAATTCCGACACAAACTACCGCCACCGCATCGAGGACGGCGCTGCGATCCTGAACGTGGCCGCCGGTGCGCAGACGCCGGAGATCGTGGCCGAGATCCGCGAGCGCTTTCCGGATTATCCCATCATCGCGACCGGCGGCGCGGATGACGAGAGCATCCGTGCCACCATCCGTGCGGGCGCCAACGCGATCGTCTGGACGCCGCCGTCCAGCGCGGAGCTGTTTCGTGACGTGATGAAAAATTACCGTGAGGGCAAGCCGCACCCCTGAGGCCGCATTTCGTTTGCTTTCTCTTTCTGTTCTCCTGTTTGTTCTCCGCGCGCGAGAGGTGCAGTCACACATCCGGCCGGATGTGCGGCTGCGCCTCTTTTGCGGTTTCCTATCTTGGTTTTACAGTGCCGAGAGCACGACACACGCCTGCTCGCGCGTCATGTGCTCGCGCGGACGGAAGCTGCCGTCGGGCATGCCGCTGATGACGCCGGCGCGCTGCAGCGCCTGCACGGCGGGCAGGGCATAGGCTGCGATGTCACCGGTGTCCGTGAACATGACGGGCGGGACATCCGTGCCCAGCCGGATGCCGAAGCGCTCGGCGTAACGATAGACCATGACGGCCATATCCTGCCGCGAGATTTCGGCATCGGGCGCAAACGCGGTGTCAGAGACGCCATAGACGACGCCGTTTTCGGTTGCCCAGTTGACATAGGGCGCATACCACGCATCTGCGGGCACGTCGGTGAATTTTTCCGTCTTGTATGCGGACACGTCCGCGCCCTGCAGCCCGGCGAGCATGGTCACAAACTGCGCGCGCGTCATATTTGCGGCGGGGTCGAAGGTCGTCGCCGTCATGCCGGAGACGACGCCCGCGTCATAGAGCTGCCTGATGTACGGATAGCTCCAGCGGCTCTCGGCCACGTCCGTGAACGGGAAGGGCTTTTCCGCCGGCTGCACGGCGCGGTAGGTGCTGTAGATATCGTCCATCAGATTCAGATAGAACACGTGCGTCTGCACGATGCTCTTGTTGGCGATGCCGCCGACAAACTGCATATGGTCGGCGCGCGTGACGGGCATGACGTACCAGATGCCGGGACGGAAGGCGATATCGGAATAGCCGTCATAGTTGACCCAGCCCTGCGAGCCGTCCTGCTTGCGGCACTCGGTGGTGTTTTTGTCCGTCGTGGTCGGATAGAGGGCGGAGACGGTGTTGACCAGTCCGTCGTTCGGCAGCCAGCTGCGATCGATGTAGATGCCGCCGGCGGTGTACTTGTCATAGTATTTGCCCATGTTGTACGAGAACGACAGCATCAGCGCGCACATACCGTTCGACGGGATGGCCGATACGGTGGGATAGCGGTTGCCGGTGCGCGGATCGGTCGAGGTCTGGTCGCCTGCGTAGGAGAAATAGTAGACGTTCGGCTGGATGGCGATGCCCTTGTTGATCTCCAGCGACTTGTCGATCGTGAGGTCGAGGAAGGCGTTATCCTTGTGCGAGAGGAAGTCAGAGTGCAGCACGCGCTCGAGCGCCTGTGCAAAGGTCTCATTGTCGTCCTTGCGGATGCCGAACTGGTCGAGCTGGAAATCATACACGCCCTTGAATTTGGACAGCCCCAGCGCCTTGGATGCGGAGGTGGCAAGCTCGGACGCAGCCTTTGTAAAGTCTGCATTGCACTCAATGAACGACGTGCCGTTGTGCGGCGCGGCGATCGCGGTCAGCGAGTGTACCCAGCTGCCCTTTCCGCCGAGGAAAAACGGGCTCGGCTCGACACCGGCGGCTTTGGCCGCAGCGACCTCCTCCGGGCAGCCGTTGGTGAGGATTTCAAGAAACAGGCGCGTGGTCGCGCCGCCGAAGCTGTGGCCGACGAGGTTCACGGCGCGCTTTGTGCCCCAGCCGTCAAAGAGCGGCTGTTTGTAGTCGATGCCGTAGCGCTCGTGCCCGAAGTCCTGCGCATGCTTGACGCCGTAGTCCGTGCGTGTGCCGGCGAGCTGCGCATAGAGCTCACACGCGCGGTCCCACGCGCTCGAGAGCGGACCGACGGAGGCGGCATACGTCTCATAGCCCTTCGCGGACAGATAGTCTGTGAGGCTTCCGGTGGTCATGCCCCAGTAGGGCATGATGCGGTAGATCCTGTCGCGCTGTCCCCAGCCGAGCAGACCGTGCACGAACACGACCGGGTCGTCTGAGCGGGCTTGGTCGTCTGCGGCAGCGGCCGGGATGGCGCACAGGCTCAGCGCGAGCACCACCGTGAGCAGCAGGGACAAAAGTCGGCGTGTTTTTTTCATGGTTTACCCCCTTGTCTTGTTGTTTTCACAGGTTCATCCTTCTCACATAACCGGCAATGTGTCTATATTATACTTGCGGAATTTGTTGATTGCAAGACATTTTGACGAAAACCTGCCGATCATTTCCCGGCGCCGTGTGCAGTGCGCAACAGCGTTTGGCGCGCACGAAAAAAGGGACGCATCCAAGCGGATGCGTCCCTTCTGCTGTTGGGTCATGCCGGGCAGTGCGCGCCCGTCACGGATAGGTGCTGTAGATGTCCTGCACGATGTCGCGGTAGAGCGCGCGCGTGTTGAGGATGCTGCCGTTGAGCATACCGCCGATGAACTGGATGTGATCGAGCGTCTGCACGGGCATCACATACCAGAGACCGGGGCGGAATGTGGTGTCGGTGTAGCCGTTGTAGTTTTTCCAGCCGCGCGCGCCGTCGTCGGTCAGGCAGGTGCTGTCGCTGTGGGTGGGATAGAGGGCGGAGACGGTGTTGACCATGCCGTCGTTCGGCAGCCAGCGCTTGTTGATGTAAAAGCCGCCGGCGGTGTAGCGGTCATAGTATCTGCCCATCTTCGCCGAGCCCGGGTGAAACGGTCCCCACATAGCCGGCGAGGGGGAGAAGCTGTCGCCGGCCGCGTTCGACACGGTCCGGTTTCCGGCGTAGGAGAAATAGTAGACGTTCGGCTCGATGCCGATGTCGTCGTTGATCTCGAGCGCGCGGTCGATCGTGAGGTCGAGGAAGGCGTTGTCATTGTGCGAGAGGAAGTCCGAGTGCAGCACGCGCTCGAGCGCCTGCGAGAAGGTCTCGCCGTCGTCCTTGCGGATGCCGAACTGGTCGAGCTGGAAGTCGTACACACCCTTGAATGCGGACAGACCCAGCGCCTTGGAGATCGAGGTGGCGAGCTCGGCTGCGACCATCGTAAAGTCACCGCAGGTCTCAATGAACGTCGTACCGTTGTGTGGTGCGGCGATGGCGGTCAATGAGTGTACCCAGGTGCCCTTGCCGCCGAGGAAAAATGGGCTCGGCTCGACACCGGCGGCTTTGGCTGCGGCGACCTCTTCCGGACGTCCGTTGGCGAGGATATCGAGGAAGAGACGCGTGGTCGCGCCGCCGAAGCTGTGACCGACGAGGTTCACGGCACGCTCTGTGCCCCAGCCGTCAAAGAGCGGCTGCTCGTAGTCAATGCCGTAGCGGTCGTGGCCGAAGTCCTGAGAATGCTTGACGCCGTAATCCGTGCGCGCGCCGACGAGCTGCGCATAGAGCTCGCACGCGCGATCCCATGCGCTCGAGATCGGGCCGACGGAAGCGGCATACGTTTCATAGCCCTGTGAGGAGAGGTAGTCTGTCAGACTGCCTGTGGTCATGCCCCAATAGGGCATGATGCGGTTGATCTTGTCGCGCTGCCCCCAGCCCATCAGGCCGTGCACGAACACGACCGGGTCGTCTGAGCGGGCCTGGGTATTCGCGGCGGCAGCCGGGATCACGCATAGGCTCAGCGTGAGCACGAGCGTGAGCAGCAGGGACAAAAATCTGCGCGTTTTGTTCATAATAACCTCCAGTCAAGTGATTGTTTCCGCATTAAAAATTCTCACAGTAACCGGCAATTTGTGTACATTATATCGGGACATAGTGTCGTTCGCAAGACATTTTATAGGACAACGGCGCTGATTTGCGTAAAAAATTTCCCCGCGCGGCAGCGCGGGGAATTTCAGTCGTCCAATTCGGTAAATCGGTCCCACGGATAGCAGTCCGGCGGCTGCTGCTCGAAGTAGAGCACCTCGCCGGTTTCCGGGTGGGCAAAGTGCAGGCAGTGCGACCAGAGCGCGATCGGCCCGTCATCTGGCAGGGTGCTGTACTTCCGGTCGCCCCAGAGCGGCAGACCGCGCGACGAGAACTGGCAGCGGATCTGGTGCGTGCGCCCGGTCTGCAGATAGATGCGCACGAGCGAGAGCCCTGCGCGCGTGCCGAGCACTTCGTAATCGAGCACGGCCTCCTGCACGCCCTTGGCCATCCTGTCCGTGACGTAGGTCTTGCGCTCGTTCGGGTCGCGGCGCAGCAGGTCACGGTAAGTGCCCTGCAGCGGCGCGGGCGCTCCGTGCACGACGGCCAGATATGTCTTGCCGAAGTCGTGCTCGCGGATCTGCGCCGAGAGCTTCGACGCAGCGCCCGGCGTGCGCGCGAGCACCATCAGCCCGCTGACCACGCGGTCGAGCCGGTGCACGGTGCGCACGCAGGCCTTCGGGTCTCCGAGCGTTTGACGCACCAGCTCGGGCATGCCGCCCGGCTCGTCTGTGGACAGCACGCCCGCAGGCTTGATGCACACGAGGATGCTGTTGTCCTGATAGAGAATGTCCATGTCGTCGCCTCATTTTTCAGTCTGCCGCGAGTATACCACAAATGCACTGCGCGGGCAACAGCGAGCGGCACGAAGGGCCTGAGACGCAGCCGGAAATGACCGGCGAAGACCGTGTGAGCGCATAAAATTGCCCTCCCGGATGGCTCCGGGAGGGCAATGCGGTGGATTTAAGAGCTTGTCTTACAGGGCACACAGCACGACGCACGCCTGTTCACGGGTCGCATTGCCGAACGGCTGGAAGCTGCCGTCGGGCATGCCGCTGATGACACCTGCACGGTGCAGCGCCTGCACAGCGGGCAGAGCATAGGCGCAGATGCTGCTCTCGTCCGTGAAGGGCGTGATCGTCTGCTGCTGCAGTGCGACATCGTAGCGCTGCGTATACTGATAGAGCATCACGGCCATGTCCTGCCGCGTGATCTTGGCGTCGGGCGAGAAGGTCGTGGCGCTCGTGCCGCTGACGATGCCGTTGGCGAGGGCCCAGTTGACATAGGGCGCATACCACGCGCCCTCCGGCACGTCGCGGAACGAGGTGGCCGGGTATTTCGACACATCCGCCTTTGCAAGACCGGCGAGCATGGTTACAAACTGCGCGCGTGTGACATCGCCCGCCGGCTCAAAGGTCGTGGGCGTCATGCCGGAGACGACACCGGCATCATACATCTGCTTGATGTAGGTGTAGCTCCAGCGGTCGGCTGCCACATCCGTGAACGGCAGACCGGACGCCGCGCTCACGTGGGAGAGATTGTCCATCAGGCTCAGGTAGAACTGGCGCAGCGCGGTCACGCTCTGCGATGCCAGATCGGGCACGGGCATGCCGGCGATGAAGTTGCCGTGATCATAGTGGCGCACAGGCATCACATTCCACACGCCGGGCTGATAGCTGACGTTGGAGTAACCATCCTGCTGGATATAGCCGGTCTGACCGCTCTTGGTCAGGCAGCGGCCGGCGCTGTCGGTCGGATACAGGGCGGAGACGGTGTTTACGAGTCCGTCGTTCGGTGCCCAGGTCTTGTCGATGCGGAAGCCGTCCGCAGTCGTCTGGTCATAATAGCTGCACATTCTGTTTGCAAACGGCACGAACAGCGGCGTCATGTCGACGGCCGAGGTGCGCTCACCGGTGGCGCTGCTCTGGCGCGTCTTGTCGCCGGCGTAGGAGAAGTAATAGACATTGGGCTGGATCTCGATATCGTCGTTGAGCTCCAGTGCGCGGTCGATCGTCAGGTCGCGGAAGACATTGTCGTTGTGCGACAGGAAGTCCGAGTGCAGCACGCGGTCGAGCGCCTCGAGCACGGTCTCACCGTCCTTGCGGTAGAAGCCGAACTGTTCAAGCTGGAAATCATACACGCCCTTGAAGTCCGAGATGCCCAGCAGCTTTGCCATCGCGGTCGAGGCCTCAGCCGCAAACTGCGCCATGTTGTCGCAGCACTCGAGGAAGGTCGTGCCGTTGTGCGGGGCAGCCAGCGTCGTCAGGGAATAGACCCAGTCGGCCTTCCCGCCCTCGAAGAAGGGGGAGACCTCCGTGCCGGCGGCCTTGGCCGCAGCCTGCTCCTCTGCAGAGCCGTCGGCCAGAATATCCAGGAACAGACGGATCGTCGCGCCGCCGAAGCTGTGGCCGACGAGGTTGATCTTCTTGCTTGCGCTCCAGCCCTCAAACAGCGGCTTGTCATACGTCGCACCGTAGCGCGCATGGCCATATTCGGCGGCGTGCGCCGCGCCGTAGTCCACGGTCGTGCCGGTGAGCTGGGCATAGAGCTCGCACGCGCGATCCCACGCGCTCGAGAGCGGGCCGACGGAGGCGGCGTAGCTCTCATAACCCTTGCTCGTCATATACGGCATCAGGTCGGTCGACAGACCCCAGTAGGAGACGGTGGAATAGATCTGGTCATGTTCGCCCCAGCCCATCAGGCCGTGGACATAGACCGTCGGGTAGCGCGTCGCGCCGGACTGCGTGTTCGCAGCGGCCGCCGGCAGGAGCAGAAGACTCCCGGCCATCACCAGTGCGAGCAGCAGACACAAAAACTTCTTGCTTTTTTTCATGGTGTATGCACATTCCTTTCCGGCGCGCCCGGGCGCGCAGTAATTTTCTTGCTTTCCGCTATATTATAGTATCGCGTGTGAGGATTTTCAATCCGGGCAGCACGTCTGCTTTGTGTCGATTTATCCAAAATGTGAGGTTTTGTTACATGTAGACGGAATTGTCTGACTTTTGGCTTGGCGCTCGCGGCGCATGGAACACGTCCTCCGGGCACCCGGAGGACCTGTTCAGCTTGTCAGAAAACCTCGTAGCCTTTCGCCGCCGGAGCGGCGAAAAAAGTCCAATCATTTTCTCAGGCGACATGTGCGGCTGAGAAAATACTGCTTGGCCTACAAGCGTGTGCGCTGCAGTCAGGCCGCAGCCCCCTTTGTCAAAAAAGGAATACTTTTTTGACCGTCTTAAAAACGTCCCCCGGGTACTCCGGAGGACGTTTTGACTGTTTTGTGCATTACAGCATGCACAGCATGGTGCAGGCCTGTTCGCGGGTAGCGGTTCCGTACGGCTGGAAGCTGCCGTCGGGCATGCCGCTGATGACACCGGCGCGCTGCAGCGTCTGCACGGCGATCTGAGCATAGGCTGCAATGCTGCCCGCATCCGTGAAGGGCTTGACCGGCTGCTGCTGCTGCAGATGCACCTGGAAGCGCTGCGTGTAGCTGTAGAGCATCACGGCCATGTCCTGCCGCGTGATGCTGGCGTCGGGCGAGAAGGTCACGGCACTCGTGCCGCTGACGATGCCGTTGGCGAGCGCCCAGTTGACGTAGGGCGCGTACCACGCGCCTTCCGGCACATCGCGAAACGGCGTGGCCGGGCAGTTCGACACGTCCGCACCGGCGAGCCCGGCGAGCATGGTCACGAACTGTGCACGCGTCACGTTTGCGGCGGGGGAGAAGGTCGTAGCGCTCGTGCCGCTGACGACACCGGCGTCATACAGCTCCTTGATATACGGGTAGCTCCAGCGCGTCTCAGCCACGTCCGTGAACGGGAAGACGGTGCTGACGGAGGTGTTGGAGTACGTGCTGTAGATGTCCTCCATGATGCCGCGGTAGAGTGCGCGCGTCTTGACGAGGCTGCCGTTGAGCATGCCGCCGACGAACTGGATGTGGTCAAACG
>ERZ857785.2647-NODE-2647-length-14955-cov-2.927450_pt1 | contig 14955 bp, 10 predicted proteins | sample MGYA00519763_ERZ857785 | MGnify/ENA primary metagenome ERZ857785 (study PRJEB31778, sample SAMEA3449365) | human gut metagenome | biome: human gut; feature: human-associated habitat; material: faeces | place: United Kingdom | collected 2010/2012 ... | reverse complement strand
GTCTTCCGGAATCAGCGGGTGTTCCAGAATAGCTTTCACTGTCTCCCGGACGGATTTCTCCGTATCGCCGAAACCGTAAAGCCACGAGTCGAAATCCACCCCGCAGAAACGTATCATATCTATCGTCTCCTGCTTGATACCGCGCGCTTTCATGTGTTCTATCATTTGGGCGCTGCTCATATGGCATGCACCACAATCGGAATGCGCAATGACCATCACCTCTTTCACCCCCAATTCATAGATAGCCACCATAAGACTGCGTATGACACTGCCGAAAGGATGCGAAATGATTCCGCCCGCATTCTTTATCATCTTGACATCACCGTTCTTGATACCCAAAGCCGCCGGAAGCAATTCCGTCAGACGGGTATCCATACAAGATAAGATGGCGATTTTCTTATCGGGATATTTGTTGGTGATATACTTCTCATATCCCTTGTTCTCTACAAACTGCTTATTGTATTTAAGAATATCTTCTATCATGGTTTCCGTTTTATATTTCTGAGAACAAATATAAAAAAACTCTGTGACACACCGCCGGCTCTGAAACGAAAAATCGTACCTTTGGGCAATTATTCTAAAGGAAGTTCTTTTTATGGCAAAAGAGAAGACGGTATATGTATGTAGCAACTGCGGACAGGAATCGCCCAAATGGGTAGGTAAATGCCCGTCGTGCGGAGAGTGGAACACCTATGTAGAAGAGATTGTACGCAAGGAAGCAGTAAACAAGCGTCCGGTATCGGGCATAGAAACAGCCAAAGCAAAACCCGTAACATTAAACGAGATTGCCGCCGATGACGAACCCCGCATCGACCTGCATGACGCGGAGCTGAACCGTGTGCTGGGCGGCGGGCTGGTGCAGGGCTCGCTCGTACTGATAGGCGGTGAACCGGGTATCGGCAAGTCCACCCTGGTACTGCAAACCATACTCCGCATACCGGAGAAACGCATCCTTTACATATCCGGGGAAGAAAGCGCCCGGCAGTTAAAACTGCGTGCCGACCGCCTGTCAAGTACGTCCTGTGACTGCCTAATTGTCTGTGAAACCTCGTTGGAACAGATTTATGTACATATCAGGAACACACATCCCGATTTAGTCATAATAGACTCCATACAGACCATTTCCACGGAAACGCTCGAATCCTCTCCGGGCAGCATAGCCCAAGTCAGGGAGTGCTCCGCCTCTATCCTGCGCTTTGCCAAAGAGACGCATACGGCGGTTATCCTCATCGGGCATATCAACAAAGAAGGAAGCATTGCCGGACCTAAAGTACTGGAACATATCGTAGACACCGTACTTCAATTTGAAGGCGACCAGCATTATATGTACCGCATCTTGCGCAGCATCAAAAACCGCTTCGGAAGCACCGCCGAACTGGGCATCTATGAAATGAGGCAGGACGGTCTGCGACAGGTAAGCAATCCTTCGGAGCTGCTTCTCAGCCAAGACCATGAAGGGATGAGCGGCATAACCATCGCCTCAGCCATAGAAGGCGTACGACCGTTCCTGATAGAGACGCAGGCATTGGTCAGCAGCGCCGTATACGGAAACCCGCAACGCTCCGCCACCGGTTTCGACATACGGAGAATGAATATGTTACTCGCCGTACTGGAGAAGCGCGTCGGCTTCAAACTCGTCCAGAAAGACGTTTTTCTCAATATCGCCGGCGGGCTGAAAGTAAACGACCCCGCTATCGACCTGGCCGTTATCAGCGCCATTCTGTCCAGCAACATGGATACCGCCATCGAACCCGAAATCTGTATGGCGGGAGAAATAGGGCTGTCCGGTGAAATCCGCCCCGTAAACCGGATTGAGCAACGCATCGGCGAAGCGGAAAAGCTCGGCTTCAAACGGTTTATATTACCAAAATACAATTTGCAGGGACTGAATACCTCCAAATTAAAGATAGAGCTGATACCGGTGAGAAAGGTGGAAGAAGCGTTCCGGGCACTGTTCGGCTAAATCCGTCCCAGGGTGATTTTGCCGCAGGGCATACGGATTAATACACATTATTATATAGTATACAGAAAGAAACCCAATGATACAAGAATACCAATTACGCGTGTTGCCTGAAATCGCAGCCAACGAACAACGCATAAAAAAATACCTCATACAAGAGAAAGGGCTGAACGCGCGCGACATTACGGCCACACGAATTCTGAAACGCAGCATCGATGCACGCCAGCGGACCATCTTCGTAAACCTGACCGTGCGCACCTATCTCAATGAGATGCCGAAAGAGAAGGAGTATCAGGAAACCGTCTATCATAATGTGTCGGACAAGCCGCAAGTCATTGTTGTAGGAGCCGGCCCCGGCGGGCTGTTCGCCGCCTTGCGTCTGATAGAGCTTGGTTTGCGCCCCGTCATAGTGGAACGCGGAAAGAATGTGCGTGACCGCAAGAAAGACCTTGCCCTGATAGGAAGGGAGCAGACCGTCAATCCGGAATCCAATTACAGTTTCGGAGAAGGCGGCGCGGGAGCCTATTCGGACGGCAAGCTCTATACCCGCAGTAAAAAGCGGGGAAACGTAGATAAAATACTGAACGTATTCTGCCAGCATGGCGCTTCGTCTTCCATACTCGTAGACGCCCATCCCCATATCGGAACCGACAAACTGCCGCGGGTCATAGAAAATATGCGGAATACAATCATCGATTGTGGCGGTGAAGTGCATTTTGAGACACGCATGGACGCCCTTATCATTGAAAACGATGAAGTGAAAGGCATCGAAACCAATACCGGGCAAACGCTCCTCGGTCCTGTAATACTCGCCACCGGACACTCTGCACGGGATGTATACCGCTGGCTTGCAGCCAACCGGGTGGAAATAGAGGCCAAAGGCATCGCCGTAGGAGTACGCCTGGAACATCCCGCTTCCCTGATAGACCGGATACAATACCACAACCGCAACGGACGCGGCAAATACCTGCCCGCCGCCGAGTACAGCTTTGTCTCCCAGGTGGACGGAAGAGGCGTGTACAGCTTCTGCATGTGCCCCGGAGGCTTTGTCGTTCCGGCAGCCAGCGGTCCCCGGCAAATAGTAGTCAACGGCATGAGCCCCAGCAACCGGGGTTCCCGATGGAGCAACTCGGGAATGGTAGTGGAACTGCGCCCGGAAGACTTGGGGAATGAAGAATTAAGAATGATGAATGAAGAATGGGCTGCGCAACAAAGCAGTGCGGCCGACGCTCGACTTTCGGATTTCAATTCCCAACTCAACATGATGTACTTTCAAGAAGCTTTGGAACGTCTTTGCTGGCAGCAGGGCAACATGAAGCAAACAGCACCGGCACAACGCATGGCAGACTTTACAAAGAAAAAGCTCAGCTACGACCTGCCGGAAAGTTCGTATGCTCCCGGACTGGTATCATCGCCTCTGCACTTCTGGATGCCGCCGTTCATCGCAGACCGGCTGAGCAAAGGTTTCCAGCAATTCGGAAAGTACAGCCACGGTTTCCTTACCAACGAAGCCACCATGATCGGGGTCGAAACCCGTACATCGGCTCCGGTGCGTATTGTCAGAGACAAAGATACGCTGCAACACGTCCGCTTGAAAGGGTTGTTTCCCTGCGGAGAGGGAGCCGGATATGCAGGCGGTATCGTATCAGCCGGGATTGACGGGGAACGGTGCGCGGAAGCCGTAGGCCGGCTCTTGCTACAATAATTCCGTTTTCAGCCGGTCACACCAGGCTTTGATACGCTTATCGGTTCTTCCGGACTGGTTCTCTATATCAATAACCAGTCCGCACCATTCATTGCCTCGTAAAGCCTTCGACCGGTTGAATGAATACTCTTTAGCGGGAGTAAATCCCACTAAAGCAGCTCCCGCCTTTTCAAAAGCATCACCCAGAATACCCAGGCCGTCCACAAAATTATCGGGATAATTCACCTGGTCGCCCAGGCCGAAAAGAGCAACGCGCTTTCCTTTCAAGTCCAATGTCTCCAGTTCAGGAATCAGCTCATCCCAATAGGTGGGCAGCTCTCCGTCAAACCAGGTGGATACTCCGACAATCAAATTGTCATAGGCCTCGAAATCATTGCCCCAAGCCTGTTCGGCCGGAATAATATCCACATACTCCGTACCCAATGCCTCACGTATCTTCTTCGCTATCTGTGAGGTCTTCACTGCATTCGCAGCATAAAACAATCCTATCTTTTTCATAATCCGTTCATCTTTCATTAAAATTCCAGCAGCTTCTTGGCCGCATCATAGATTCTGTTCGCGTCCGGCAGGATAGCACGTTCCAATACCGGATGAAAACCTACGGGTGTAAAGGTGGAACCTACCCGCTGTACCGGAGCGTCCAGATAGCGGAACATATCCGAACCGATACCGGCGGCAATCTCGCCGCCAAAACCGCCGAACACCTTATCCTCGTGCACCACCAATGCCTTGCCGGTCTTCTTCACCGACTCATAAATCGTCTCCCTGTCCAGCGGAATCAAAGAACGTATATCGATGACTTCCACGTTCCAGCCGCCTTCTTTTTCCAGACGCTCGGCCACATTCAGACAGAGGTGCGTCGTATTGCCATAAGTAATGATGCTCAAGTCGGAACCCTCCCTGCGGATACGCGCCTTACCGAACGGAACTTCAAAATCTTCGGGTACGACCGTCGCCGCTTCCACCGAGTTATACAAAGCTTTCGGTTCGAGAAACAGCGTAAATCCGCGCGAGCGCATACTCGTACGAAGTAGTCCGGCAGCGTCATCCGCAAAGGACGGGTATACAATGCGCGCTCCGGGCAAGGTAGCCAAAGCCCCTTCGAGATTCTGCGAATGATAAAGCCCTCCGCCGATATAGCCGCCCGAAGCCAGACGTAACGTTACATTGGGAACAAACTTCCCCGTTGCTGCGCCAGTACTCGTGCGTACATTCCACATACTGCTCAACCGCAGGCCAGAAGTAATCGGCAAACTCCGCACCTTCTATTACGACACGTATCTTCGGGTCAAAACGGCTCATGCCGTTTGCCGTACCCACAATATAGTCCTCGGCAATGGGCGCACTGAACACGCGCGCCTCTCCAAACTCCTGCTGCATACCTTTCGTAACATTAAAGACACCGCCCTTATCCTTATTGGCAACGTCCTGTCCCCAAATAAAAGTATCGGGATTATACCGGAATTCCGCTTTCAGGGTCTCATTGATAGCATTCACCAGAAACTCTTTCCCGCCTTCCGTCTCGGAGTGCACACCGTCCCTGTATTTTTCAGGCTTATAAGGCTCGGGCAGTACATAGTCGAATATGGTCTTCGGATCCGGGTCGGGAGCAGCCAGCGCCTTACGGTTGGCTGCGGACAAATCTTTCTTCGCCTTTTCCTCAATCGCAACCAAATCTTCCTCGGTAAGGCGTTTGTAGCGCAGCAACATCCTGCGGAACTTCATCAAAGGATCGGCGGCCTTTACGTAAGTCAGCTCTCCTTCATCACGATACAACGTATGCTTATCCGAATTGGAATGCGAACCGATACGCACACAATTGGCATGCACAATCACCGGATTGCGGTTAAGCAACGCGTATTCCCGCGCCTCGGTCATCGCATTCATCGAGTCAAAGACATCCTTGCCGTTGCAATGAATGATTTTCAAGTTCTTGAAACCGGAAAAGTTATCGGCAACCTTACGCGCCGCCGTCTGGTCTTTCTTCGGTACGGAGATGCCATATCCGTTATCCTGCCAGACGAAGATAACCGGCAAACGCTCCAGACTCGCACCGTTGACAGCCTCATACACAAACCCCTCGGATGAGGCCGACTCGCCATGCGAAGTGATAACCACTCCTTTATGCCCGTAATACACCATGGCCCGCGCCACGCCTGCGGCGTGCAGGTCGTGCGTACCTGTCGCCGAAGATATATTCTCGATATGCCACTCCGGTTTGGCGAAGTGATTGGACATGTGCCGTCCGCCGCTTCCCGGATCGGTAGCCTTCGAGATGCCGTTCAGTATCAGTTCTTCGGGAGTCATTCCTGCCGAAAGCACTGTCAGCATATCCCTGTAATAAGGAAAGAGGAAATCCTCTCCTTTGGTGAATACCTGTCCCATTGCCAGCTGTATGCCGTCATGCCCCGCATACGGAGCATGGTAAGACCAGCCTAAGGACTGCAACAGATAGGCAGGCGCTTTCTCGTCAAGCGCACGCCCCAAAGCCATTAAGTAATACCACTTCTTCAGCGTTTCCGCATCCGTGGTTTTTATATCATATTTCTTCATAATACTCTTTTTTTTAGTTTTATTCATTCCAGTTCTCCAGGTAATTCTTGATGAAGTAGAGGAAGTTGCCTCCCAGCGACCCGTCCACCACTCGGTGGTCGTAAGACAAGGAAAGATACATCTTATGGCGGATAGCTATCACATCCCCTTCGGGCGTTTCCATAACGGCGGGTTTCTTCTCTATCACCCCTACTCCCAATATGGCGACCTGAGGCTGATTGATGATAGGCGTACCGAACAGCGACTTGAACGTGCCGAAATTGGTAATCGTAAACGTACCGCCCGCTATATCATCGGGCGTCAGTTTGTTGACGCGCGCTTTAGCCGCCAAGCCGTCTATCGCAATGGCAAGTCCGCTCAGGTTCAGCCGGTCGGCATCGCGCACAACAGGTACAATCAGGTTACCGTCGTTTTGCGATACGGCTATTCCCACATTGATATGCTTCTTGAACAAGATGTTATAACCTTCCACGGAAACATTCACCTGCGGATAGGCAACCAGCGCCTTGGCTGTCGCTTCGGTAATGGCAGGCATATAGGTCAGTTTCACCCCTTCACGTTTAAGGAAAGCCTCCTTATTCTTCTCACGCCACTTCACAAGTTTCGTCATATCCACTTCCACCAGCGTGGTTACGTGCGGAGAAGTATGTTTGGACATCACCATGTGGTCGGCAATCATCCGGCGGACACGATCCATCTCTTTCACCTCGATGCCTTCTGCGGAAGAGGTTGCAGTCGCGGACGAGGGCCGAGACGCTACCGATGCCGATGTGCCTTGTACGGGAGATACCGCCGATACCGGTTTCGGCGCGGCAGCCGCGCTCACCTTCGGAGCCGGCGTCACATCCGGCTTCGCAACGGCAATGCCCGCCCCGCCATTCTGTTTCCGTATGATATATCGCTTGATATCCTTTTTGCTCAAACGCCCCTGATAGCCTGTACCCGGAATCTTATCCAACTCCTCTTGCAATATCCGGGCTTCGCGCGCCAATTGGAGAACCACCGGAGAATACCAGCGCTCATCTTCCGACTTGGCGGCTTGCGCCTCAGGCAGTTCCCGCGCCGCGGCCGAAGCATCGGACGCAACATTATCCGCCGCAGCGACCTTGGCGCTTTCCGCCGTACCGGCAGGAGATTCGGAAACCTCATCGTCTCCACCCATATCCACCACGGCCACTACCGTACCTACCGCAACGGTATCGCCCTCCTGAAACAATATCTCCACTATCTTACCCTCCACCGGCGAAGGAATCTCCGCACTGACTTTGGCTGTATTCACTTCAAACAGCACATCATCTTCCTTGATGACGTCCCCCACTTGTACCGACCAGGAGACAATAGTCCCTTCGGTTATACTTTCGCCCAGCTTGGGCATCTTTATCTCAAATCTCGACATATAGTTAAGTTTTAGGTTATTAGTTCTTATTATGTAAACAAATCGCCCGGAAGTAAAGTTTACCTCACACCGAAACCGATACAGCCTTATCGTATATCCACTCCCCGCAGGCGTATTTTTCGGCCTTCAGCCGTTCAATCTCCTTCAAATCCCCGGGAGTGAAACGATAGATACGGCTGTCTCCCTTCTCAAAGAAGAAGTGAAACAACAGACGGGCGAAGCGTCTCAGAGGCAGGACGGGCGACAGATGCTCACTGATATTCGTTACCGTACTTCTCACAGACGGAACGGCACGCAGCACGCGTGAACCGGGCGATAAATCCCCGTCACCGCCCTTTCCGCATAATGCGGCGTCCAGCGCCAGCAGATTGGTGGAATACAATAAAGTACAATGATACATCACCCTGTTCTTATGGATGCACTGCGCACTGCCCGACACTTTCCGCCCGTCTACATAGATACCCATCCGCTTGTCGGTATACGCCACAATGCCGAGGGTTTCAAGAAAATCCACGGTCTGCCGCAGGTAGTACTCAAAGTCGGGACGCTCCACCGTTTCTATAAAGCTCAGATTGAGGTTGCCCTCATCGTGGTACACAGCCCCGCCACCGGAAAAACGGCGCGCCAACGCGATATCGTTCGCGCGCAGATACGCCTCATCCGCTTCCTTCCGTACACTCTGGTGCTTGCCTATCACCACAGAAGGGGCGGACTGCCACACCATAAAGAAATTATCTTTCTTTTTCTTGAGAAGGTACTCTTCCGCCGCCAGATTGAAATACACATCCGTACAGCGGTTATCTATGCAGAATGTCATGCAAACAGTGTTTCGTGAAATATCTCTCCCACCGTAGGATGCGGGAATACGCTCTTTTGAAACTCCTCCACCGTATAGCCGTGCTGAACGGCAATACCCGCCACAACGACCATCTCCGATGCCGGATTGCCCAGCAGGTGGCAGCCGATAATCCGTTCGTCATCGTCCAGTACCAGTTTGCACAGCCCGTTTCCCAATTCGTTTTCGGCAACGAAACGTCCGGAATACGCCATAGGCAGCTTCTGTATGTGATAGCCGGTGCCGGCGGCTTTCAGTTCTTCTTCGGTCTTCCCCACTCCGGCGACTTCCGGATTGGTATAGACCACACCCGGTATGCAGTCGTAGTTCATCATATCCTCTACTCCCAGAATATGGTTAACCGCCACTTCACTCTCACGAATCGCGGTGTGCGCCAGCATGGAGCGCCCCGTTATATCGCCGCAGGCGTAAACGCGGGGATGGGACGTTTGCATATGCTCATCCACCTTCACGCCGTTGCGCAGCAGCTCGATATCCAGTTTGTCCAATCCCGCCTTATCAAGATTCGCCTTACGGCCTACGCTTACCAAAACTCTTCCGGCCTCTATCAGGGAGGCCTTGCCGTCCTTTTCGACAGTCACCCCCTCTTGGGACACTGCCGTTACTTTCGTATTCAGATAGAAGTTCACGCCCCGTTTCAGATATTCCGCACGCAGCATGCCGCTCGTTTCCTTGTCCATCGCCCCCAGTATCTCGGGCATCATCTCCACAACGCTCACCTTCACCCCCATACTGTTGAAGAAAGAGGCGAACTCCATGCCGATAACGCCGCCGCCGATGATAACCAGCGATTGGGGGAGCTCCTTGCTCTCGAGCGCTTCTTTGGAAGTCCAGTAATCCGTATCGGACAAACCGGGTATCGGCGGGACAACCGTATCGGAACCGGTACACACCAGCAGATAGGTTGCTTCGTAGGTTTCACCGCCCGACACGATGCGGAACATTCCGTTCTCCTCACCCGCTATCACGGCTTCCCGCTCCACTATGGCGACGCCATACGAGCCGACTGTCATCTTCACGCCGCCCGTCAGTTTCTTTACAACTTTGTCTTTGCGGTCGATTATCTTTCCCATATCGAAAGCCACCGCATCGGGAACGGCTATGCCGTATTTGGCGGCGCCTTTCATAGTATCCCACAGCTTGGCGGAATACAACAGTGTCTTTGTTGGAATACATCCTTCATTCAGGCACACGCCGCCAATGGCTTTCTTCTCAAACAAGACGGTCTTCAAACCGCCGGCAGCCGCTCTCTCGGCCGCTGTATATCCGGCAGGCCCGCCGCCGATAATGGCTATATCATATCTCATAACGTTAAGGTTTTAAATTAGTTATAAACTACTAACAAATAAGAGAGTGACAGAGTTCTGCATTCGGGCGGAATTCATTTCCCCGTATTATAAGGATGATACAAAAATAATCCGTACTTTTGCGGGCAAACCCTGTATCTTTATGACAACTCCCGAAATAGCAATCGTCGCTCCCAACACACTGACCTCTTTGGGATTGCAGAACCTTCTGGAAGAGATTATCCCGATGGCCACCATCCGCGTGTTCCGTTCTTTCGCCGAACTCATGGACGACACGCCCGACATGTACGCCCATTACTTCATCTCTTCCCGGATATACTTCGAGCATACCTCTTTCTTCCTGCCCCGCAAACCCAAAACCATCGTACTGGCAGGCGGCGACAACCAGCCCCAGCTATCGGGAGTACCCACCCTGAACATCTATCAGGACGAGAAAAGCCTCATCAAAGATATTCTCCAACTGCACCGGTACGGCCATCACCACGGACATCCGGGCAAGCAACCGGACGGCTCCCGCTCCTCCATGCCGCCCCATGCCGCCAACGGCGCCGACGACCACGACCTGTCCGCCCGCGAAATAGAAGTGCTGGTACTCATCACCAAAGGGCTCATCAACAAAGAGATTGCCGACAAACTGAACATCAGCCTCACCACCGTCATCACCCACCGCAAGAACATCGTGGAGAAGCTGGGCATCAAGTCCGTATCGGGACTGACCATTTACGCCGTGATGCACGGCTACATTGACGCCGACGGGATATAATAAAGCGCTTCCCCTCATAATCCTCATAAATTAGGATTGCACGGACTGGAGATTTCGCGTTACTTTGCAGCCGAAATAAAACCAGTTATGAAACAATATAAGATTATCACCCTGATTCTGATGCTCCTCACTGCCGGCAATGCGCTTGCAGAAGACCTGGACACCCTGAAAGTAGTGGACGTTGAAGAAATCCTCGTCATCGCAGCGCCCAAAGAAAACCGCAAGTTGCGCGAGCTGCCCACGGCCGTCACCCTGCTTTCGCAGGAAGACATGCAGGCTGCCCGGGTGGGCTCCATCAAGAACCTGACAGGACTTGTTCCCAACATGTTCATCCCCGACTACGGCTCACGCCTGACTTCCGCCGTTTACATCCGAGGCATCGGCTCACGTATCAACACGCCGTCCATCGGACTGTATGTGGACAATATCCCCTACATCGACAAATCCGCTTTCGACTTCGACTACTCCGACATCGAACGCATCGACGTATTGCGCGGCCCGCAAGGAACCCTGTACGGACGCAACGCGATGGGCGGGCTGATTAAGATTCACACCAAATCGCCTTTCTCCTATCAGGGCACAGACTTTCGCATGGGCGCAGGCACGCACAATGCCTACAACACTTCGCTGACGCATTACCACCGGGTGTCCGAGCGTTTCGCTTTCTCCACCGGCGGCTTCTATGACTACGAAGGCGGCTTCTTCCGCAACGCGGCGCTGAACAATAAGAAAATAGATAAAGGACAGTCGGCCGGAGGACGCTTCCGCGGCATCTACCTGCCTTCCGAGAACTGGAAAGCGGACTTGAACATAAGCTACGAATACAGCGACCAGGGCGGCTATCCGTACTATTATACAGGCAGCGTCAATCCCGCCGCCCAAAGCGAAGACATGAAATCCTATATCGGTACAATCTCCAACAACCGCGAAAGCAGTTACTACCGCAATCTGCTGAATACAGGGCTGAACCTCGAATACCAGGCGCAGCGCTTCACTCTGAGCGCCGTAACGGGTTATCAGTTCCTGAAAGACCGCATGTTCATCGACCAGGACTTCACTGCAAAAGATATTTATACGCTGGAACAAAAGCAGCGCATCCATACCCTGAGCGAAGAGATTGTGATGAAAAGCAAAGGCAACGGCCGCTGGCAATGGGCCACGGGGGTATTCGGCTTTTACCAATGGCTGACAACCGATGCACCGGTGACCTTCAGAGAAGACGGCATGAATATGCTGGGGCAGATGCTGGGCAGTGTAATCCCTTCCAAAATAGAAGTTACCATGATGCCGGGCATGGGACTCAATATCCTGCCGTCCTTGCAACTCGGCAGCGGCAATCTGCTCATTAACGGCAATTTCGACACGCCGCTTCTCAACGGAGCGCTGTTCCACCAATCCACTTTCCGGGACTTATTCGGCCTGACGGGATTATCCTTCACAGCCGGATTGCGTCTGGACTACGAGAAGATGAAGATGAACTACGACTCCGGTACCGCAATGGACTATACGGTAGGTATCAAGGGAGAAATGGTACGGGGCGGACAGGTTATCAAAGAAATACCGATGATGCCCGAGACGGCGCTCACCGTACAGTCAAGCTACCGGGGTTCCATCGATAAGGATTACCTGCAACTGTTGCCTAAGTTTGCCCTTCAATACGATTTCAAAGACAATCTGGGCAACGTTTACGCAACCGTAAGCAAGGGCTACCGTTCGGGCGGATATAACATCCAGATGTTCTCCGACCTGTTGCAGTCCAGCCTGCAAAACGACATGAAGCGACAGACGAAAGAAGAAGTGCTGAAAGCCATAGAAAACTCCCCCGGCGCATCTTACAAAGATTTTATCAGCGAAAAGTTCCCCGATGCAGGCGAGAACCCCGACGCCCGCTCCGCCACCGAGTACAAGCCGGAGCAAACCTGGAACTATGAAATCGGAGCCCACCTGAACCTTTTCAATAACCGTCTGCGCACCGATGCCGCACTCTTCTGGCTGGAGACGCGCGACCAGCAAATCTCACGTTTCGCGGGAGCGAGCGGCTTGGGACGCGAGACGGTCAACGCGGGCAAAAGCCGCAGCCTCGGCGCCGAACTGGCTCTGGCTGCCGCCATCACCACCGACTTCACGCTGAACACCAGCTACGGCTATACGTACGCCACCTTCAAGGATTACGTAACCAACGCCCGCGTCAACGGCCGGCTTCAGGAAATCAGCTACAACGGCCACTACGTACCTTTCGTCCCCAAACATACGCTGACCGTAGGCGGGCAGTACATTTTCCGCATCAATCCGGGATACTGGCTGGACCGCATCCAACTGAATGCCGGCTATACCGGTGCAGGACGCGTCTACTGGACGGAAGAAAATACCGTCAGCCAGTCGTTCTACGGTACGCTGAACGGACGTGTCAGCTTACAGAAAGGCCGCGGACAGATAGATTTCTGGGTGCGTAACGCGCTGGACAAGGATTATGCCGCTTTCTACTTTGAGAGCATGGGTAACGGGTTCATGCAGAAAGGACGCCCCATCCAGGCGGGAATCGAGCTGCGCTGCAGATTTTAGCAAATGAAACCGAACGTTTTCGGCAAGTCTGCAAACAGGTTTCGCAAGCCACTTTCCATAAACAGGTTACGTGTACCAAAGTAATACCATGCTTTGGTACGCGAAATACCAACCGTTGGTACGGGAAGTACCACACATTGGTACATGAGGTACCACGCTTTGGTATGCGGAGTACCAACCGTTGGTACACGGAATACCGGCCGTTGGTAGACAACATACCCGCCTTTGGAACGGAATGTACCAACCGCCGATACCGATGAAATACTTATTCATTGATTGCCCCGCAATGCGGACAAATTCCTTTCGCCCCTATCTTCTGTCCGCAATTACCGCAGCGATAGCGGGATGCAGCCAGTGACGAACGCAGTTTCCTGAGGAATACCCACACAAATACGGCGATAAACAAATAGCCGATATATATCTGGGTAGTCAATATAAAGAAGAAATAACAAAAGATGCAACAAGAGGCCAGCCCCAACAGATAGAACACTGCCGCCGCCGGACTCAGCAGACGGAACAAATCGTCGAGCACCGCCAGCAGCACAATGACAAACAACCAAAGGCTCATAAGGAACACAGAAAGCACGAACGGTACTTTAAACGGCGATAGCGTAGGATTGAAATAAAAATGCTGCCACGTCTCCGGTACAAATACCTGCATAGACTCGTACACGGTGGCGCTGAACGCCAGCAACAGGCATAGCAGCAACGGATATACACTGTCTATATCATTGAAGCAGACCATTTGCAACTGCCTGCGCCGGAACGTACGAAACAGCCATACCGCCACGAACAAGGCGAAAATAACAATGAAATAGGACGCATGCGTATCGCTGAACAGGTAAATGGCCTGGGAGATACTGTCCGTAGGAACAAAAGCCCGCATCATATCCTTTTCCCGAAGCCAGCCCTGCACTTCCTGAGAATGGGCGAGTTTCACCCATACGCTATCCACGCTGTCCGCGGGGTGGATGGCAAACTCCGCCACTACCACCCTATCCCCTTTGTACAGCGTGTTGTAACAATCCTTTACAGGCAGACAGGCTATCGTCACCGAATCATCCTGTACCTCCAAGTTCGTATTCCACGTATAATGACGCTCATACAGATAGGCCAGCGAATCGCGGGTCTTTGCTCCCAGTTTTCCGTTTTCCAAGTCGGGACGGGGGTAATGGCAGGACGTAAGAACAAAAACAGTAAATATGAAGTATAAAGTATAAGGTATGAAGCATAAAGGGCGGGGCACACGCCGGACGGTGATGTCGCGTTTACAGCTACTTATGTTTACTTCCTCTTTCTTCATATTACACATTTCCGATACTCATTCGTAATCATCCTATTCTGAATCCTCTTGTACAGTCTGTCATTCAGAGCGGAGAGAATACTCTTTTTTTAGATGTATAGAGGGAAGAGATTCTTCGCTTCGCTCCGGATGACTGATAGTATAAGCTGATTATATGCATTTACTTATACTGTATACCTTATATTCTATACTTCATACTTTCTCTTCACTTACTTTCATCTGGCAGTTCTTGCAGTCAAAGGCGAGACGGAAGCGTTTGCCGTCCGTTCCTACCAGATAATAAGGTTCCCGGTACGGGGACTGTCCCTTTTGATGCGTAGGACACCAGCCCATGCTATAACGCAGGCAATGTTTGCAGAACATAAGTACGGCTTCGGGCACGGCCTGTTTCTCGTAAGCCGGTTCTATGGAAGCTACCCCGTGAGCCTGATAAAAGCCGCGGGCGGCAGTATTCATCACATTACCCAAATAGGTCAGGGACGTTATCGGGAAACGGTGGCGGGTAGGTTTCCACACGTGCAACTCACGGCGGTAAGTAATACGACGGGCG
>ERZ857785.2645-NODE-2645-length-14961-cov-5.184288_pt1 | contig 14961 bp, 18 predicted proteins | sample MGYA00519763_ERZ857785 | MGnify/ENA primary metagenome ERZ857785 (study PRJEB31778, sample SAMEA3449365) | human gut metagenome | biome: human gut; feature: human-associated habitat; material: faeces | place: United Kingdom | collected 2010/2012 ... | reverse complement strand
GTATGACAGATACAATGGGAAGAATGCACTCAGATGCACAATTTGCAGGTTCATCATCAGTTCCAGCTCACGTTGAAATGATGGGTCTTATCGGAATGGGTAACAACCCAATGGTAGGAGCTACAGTTGCAGTAGCAGTTGCTGTTGAAGAAGGGATGAATAAGTAGTAATATCAATGCTTTCAAGGATTTTAAATAAATAAAATCAAGATTGATTAATTACTAAAATATATCAAAAAATATGAATTTGTCAACGGATTATCAACAGTGAAAAAACTTGTCGACAATCTGTTAATAACTTTAAAAAAAAGAGTGACTATTTAGTTGCTCTTTTTATTTTTCTGTAGGAAATTATATTTATCAGGGATTCTTTCAACACTTCATAATTACAAAGTGAAATCTAACAGAGAAAGTGGTATTGGACGAGGAGATATAATAATTCGATATCCAAATAGAGGAAAAAAGGCTGTAATTATAGAAATAAAAGTTGCAAAAGATGTGAATGAACTTGAAAAGAAATGTAATGAAGCCTTAGAGCAGATAGAAGAAAACAAATATGATATGGAACTTGTTCAAGATGGATATAAGGATATTCTTAAATATGGAATAACATTTTTTAAGAAAGAATATATGGTCAAACTGAAAAAAATATTAGGTTGTTGAATAACTAATTTTTACAAATAATTATACAAGAAAATATTCTTATATTAAGAAATATTTTACGTTTAATTTTAAGAAAAATATGATATAATAGTAATATATTAAATTAAGGAAGTGATAAGTGGTGTTAGTATAAAGTAGTGGACACATTAAGTCAAATTAAGTAAAATATTATTTAGTTAAGAAAGGATGTGTCCATTATGGGAAAGGGCAGAAGATATGATCAAGATTATAAAGATATGATAGTAGATTTATTTAAATTAGGAATGAGTGTATCTGAAATAAGTAGCGAATATGGCATTGCAAAATCAATAATCAATGGTTGGATTAAAGATGTAAAAGAAATTAAGGTAAATGAAAATGAAGTTATGACATTAAAGGAATTTAAACAATTAAAAAAAGAAATGGCAAGAATTAAGGAGGAAAATGAAATATTAAAAAAAGCTATGGCCATATTTGCAACCCAAAATTAGATAAAGTAGTAGAATTCATAAATAATAATAAAAATAAGTATAATATTAAAACAATGTGTACCGTCCTAGGCGTAGCTAGAAGCACATATTATAAATTTTCAGATAAAACCAAGTCTGCAAGAGAAGTAGATAATGATAAACTAAAGGCAGCTATTTTAAGGATATACAAAGCTAATAAAGGAATATATGGAGCACCTAGGATTCATAAAGTGCTTAGTATGGAAGGTTTTAATTCATCATTAAAGCGTGTTCAGAGAAAGATGACTGAACTTGGCTTATGTGCAGTAACTGTAAAAAAATACAAACCTCATTCAAATAAAAAAGTTATAGAAGGCTTGGAAAACGTTTTAAAAAGAGATTTTACAACTACCTCTATTAATGAAAAATGGGTAGGAGATATTACTTATATTCATACTATTAAAGATGGTTGGTGTTATTTAGCTTCAGTTCTTGACTTACACTCAAAAAAGATAATTGGCTATGCTTTCGGTAAGAGAATGACAAATGAATTAGTTAAAAAAGCTTTGAACAATGCTTATTACAGTCAAAAACCTGATAAGGATAAAAAATTGATATTTCATACTGATTTAGGATCTCAATATACAAGTAATGATTTAAAAGAACTTTGTAAAAAATTTAATGTTATACAATCATTTAGCAAAAAAGGTTGCCCATATGATAATGCTTGTATAGAATCTTTCCATTCATCAATAAAGAAGGAAGAAATTTATAGAAATAAATACCGAACCTTCGAAGAAGCTAATATTGCTATATTTAAGTATATTGAAGGTTGGTATAACAGAAGAAGGCTGCACTCTTCTATTAATTACATGACTCCAGAACAATGTGAATTATTAGCTAGAAGTACAGCATAAAAAAGTTTGACTTTTTGTGTCCAAGATATTGACATAAGACCAAGATTTTTATCAAGGTTATTTAAAAAGAATTTTATAAAGGAATATAATAGAGAAGCTGATGATGGCTATATTGAAAGAGTTACTAAAATTGTAAATGATAATGGATATTCTAGTGCAACTAATTTTCTTATATATGTAGAGCTTGATAACTTTAGGGTAAATGTATTTAAAGGGAGTATTGGAAAGTGGATTTTTGAAAAAAGTTTTCTTTGTACAATAGGAAAAGCAAGTACGCCTACTCCTAAGGGTACTTTTAAAGTTGGAGTAAAGGGGTTATATTTTGGAGAGAATAAAGGTTATAAATGTTGGTATTATACTTCTTTTAAAGGAAATTATCTTTTCCATAGTATAATTTATAATCTTGATGGTTCTGTAAGAGATGGAAGGTTAGGTATGGCTTTATCAGATGGATGTATTAGATTAACAAAGGTAAATGCAAAATGGATATGGGATAATATTCCTGTAAATTCTAAAGTGATAATCAAATAAAAACAGAAGAGTAAATATATTATTAGTTTAACAAGTTATAAATTTAAAGAATAATATAATTTCCTAATCATATAAAAGCCAAGGATTCCTAGATTCCTTGACTTTTATTTTTTTGGAAAACGATTAATTGTAAACTTAAAAAATAATAATGGTTGACAATAAATATGTTAGCAATTATAATTTTTACTAAGGGTGGTAATAATATGATAGAATTTGGAATTTCTTTGTCAAAGCTTAATAAAGATAGCTTTCAAGGAGCATTTATTGGAAAAATTAAATATGAAATTTATCTTAAAGAAAAAGAAGGAGAGTATTTTTCTTACATAGAAAAAGAAAATAAAAGTTTAGCAATAATTTCAATAGAAAAAAGGGATAAAGAAAAACTTTTAGAAAAGTTAACTATTTATTTAGTTAAAAAAGTAGTTAACAAAGGTAGTGAAGAAAGTTTACAAAAAGCTATTGTTAAAAATAATATTTCTTTTTGGAAGAGGATAAGTAAAGAAGAGATTTATGAGTTTAGTAATTTAACTGGGGATAAAAATTATATACATTTAACAAAAAAGCCTGTTGTTCAAGGTATGTTATTGTTAAATGAAATTTTAAAGAAAATAGATGGATTTAGTGAATTAGAGATAAAATTTGTTAAAGCTATTTTAGCTGATGAGGAAATATTTTTAGAGAAAACTGAAAAAAACATTTTTGCTTATGTTAATAATAAATTATGTTTTAAAATCAATTTTAAATAAAGGGGTATAAAAATGAAAACAAAAGATTTAACTAAAATTGCATTATGTGTGGCATTATTATGTGTTTCATCATATATAATTATTCCACTACCATTTTCTTTAGCAAGTATTACAGCACAAACTATTGTTATTAATCTAATTGGATTAATAATGCTACCAAAGGAAGCTTTTATTACAATGGTTGTTTATATACTTTTAGGTGCTTGTGGACTTCCAGTATTCTCAGGAGGAACAGGTGGTTTAGGAAAGCTTTTTGGACCAACAGGAGGATATATTTTAGGTTATTTAATAGCTGCTGTTATTATAAGTGCTTTAAAGGGAAAGGAAGTAAATATAAAAAGATACCTTTTAGTTACAATGGCAGTTGGGATTCCTGTAATCTATTTATGTGGATTAACAACAATGAAAGTGTATATGAAAGGAAATTTAATTCAGCTATTAACAGCAAGTGTATTTCCATTTATACCTGGTGATATATTAAAATGTATCTTAGGCTCATATATAGCTGTAGTTTTAAATAAGAGAGTATTTTTAGCTAAAGCTTATTAAGTTTTATATTTATAAACCATAAGGAGAGTAATATATGAATGAAATTTATATTTTAGGTGGCTTAAGAAGTTATATAGGTGTTGAAAATGGAATATATAAAAATATTTTGCCAGAGGATTTAGGAGCAGAAGTTTTAAAATCTTTAATTGAAAAATATAATATTAAAAATATTGATGAAATAATTTGTGGAAACAGCATTGGAACAGGTGGAAATATTACAAGACTTATGGCTTTAAAGGCAGGAATTTCAGAAGAAGTTCCTGCCTTTACTGTAGATATGCAGTGTGCCTCAAGTAGTAAAGCCATTGAAATAGGCTATAATAAGATAAAAGCTAAGGAAGCTAATATAATAATTGTAGGTGGTTTTGAAAGTTCATCTATGAAGCCTTTAAGAATATATAATGATAAAGATTATAGAAGTAGTGTTAATAATGGAAAATATAATGTGGCACAATTTTCACCAGAAGAATTTGGAGATGATACAACTTTTAAATTTGGAGAGAGGGTTGTAGAGGAAGAAAATATTACTGAAGAAGAGTTAAATTATTGGAGTATAAGAAGTCATAAAAAAGCCTTTGAAAGTAAAGATATATTAAAGAGTATAACTTTATCAATTAATGGAAGTACAAAAGATGAAGGAATAAGAAAGAATATAAGTGAAAGACTTTTAAACAGACTTCCTAAAATAATAAAAAGTGGGAAAACAAATGTTGGAAATATATCATTAACAAATGATGGAGCAGCTTTTTTAGTTTTATGTTCAGAAGAGTATTTAAAAGAAAATAATTTAAAATCAGAATATAAAATTAAAGGAACAAAAACTATAGGAATTAATCCTTTAGTAAGTCCTAAAGGAGCTTTAAAGGCATGTAGTCTTCTTTTAGAAAAAGAAAATTTATCCTATGAAGACATATCAGCTTTTGAATTTAATGAAGCTTTTGCAGCAATTGATGTTATGTTTCAAAGAAAAAATCCTTTACTTATAGATAGATATAATATTTTTGGAGGAGCTTTAGCTTATGGCCACCCTTATGGAGCATCTGGCGCAATAATAATGTTACATTTATTAAAGGCATTAGAAAAAACTAAAGGAAGGTATGGAGTAACATCTATTGCAGCTTCTGGTGGTATAAGTATGGCAATTTTAATTGAAAGGATAAAAAAACAAGATGAATTATTTTGATTTATTAATAAAAGAGGATAAATTAGCTTTAAATTTAGATAATAAAAGTTATACATATAAAAATTTATTTGATGATTCTTTAAATTTGAGTTTAAAAATAAAAACTTCTAAAAAAGAAATTATAGCTATATATAGTAATGATATATATTTTCAGCTTATAAGCTTTTTTGCAGCTAATAGGTGTGAGAATGTACCAGTAATATTTCATCCTAATCTTTCAAAAGAAAGTATAGATGAGATAATGAAAAAAAATAATATAAACTATTTATTAACTAAAGAAGAGGAAGAAATAAAATTTAAAAAGGTAAATAATTTTGAAGGTGTTATAGAAAATAAAAAAATATGTATGGGGGCTTTAACTTCAGGGTCTACAGGAATACCTAAAGTTCTTTTTAGAACCTATGAAAGCTGGGCAGAGTTTTTTACTATACAAAATAAAGTATTTAATATAAATTCTAATTCTAAAATGTTTTTTAATGGACCTTTAAGTTTTACAGGAAACTTAAATAGTATATTAGGAGTTATTTATGAAAGGGGAACTTTAATTTCTATATCAGGTTTTAATCCAAGAAAGTGGCTAAAGGCATTAAAGGATTTTAAGGTTACTAATATTTATTTAGTGCCTGCAAAATTAAAAGCATTAATTCAAGTAATAGATACTTCTTTAGTATTTGTTAAAAGTATTTTTACAGGCTCTCAACAGCTTTTTGGAGATTTATCAGAAGAATTAAAAAATAGTTTTAAAAATGCAGAAATAATTATTTATTATGGAGCAAGTGAACTTAATTATATTACATATACTAATATAGATAATTTAAAAGAAAAACCTTTAAGCCTAGGGAAAGCCTTTAAAGATGTTAATGTTTTTATTAAAGATGGATATATTTATGTAGATAGTAAATATCATGTTGAAGGAATGAATAATCCTTGTACAGTTTATGATGTAGGTTACATAGATAAGGATGGAGATTTAATTTTTCAAGGAAGAAATAATGATGTAATTAATAAAGGTGGAATAAAGATAAGTAGCTTAAAAGTTGAAAATGAAATAAAAAAAATAAAAGAAATTAAAAATGCAGTTATAGATACTTATGAAGATGAAAATAAAGGAAAAGAGCTTATAGCTTATGTTGTTCTTAAAGATAAAATATCAAAGGGAAATATAAAACTTAAATTAAAAGAAAAACTTACAAGTAGTGAAATACCTAAAAAAATTATTTTTTTAGATGAAATTCCTTTAAATGATTCTGGAAAAGTTAATAAAACTTTATTAAAAGAGAAAGCCAATGCTTACATTATGTAGGTGTTGGCTTTTAACATAAAAAATAGAAAGTATTGACAAAAGACTATAATAGGATTATACTGATAATATCAATTTGATAATATTAATAAGAATTTAAGTTAGGAGAATAAAATGAAATATTCAGTAAGTATGATAATAAATAAATTTGATAAAAAGGAAAATTTAAAATATGTTTTTTTCTATAGAAATACGCCTTCAAGTGATGGAAGTATAACAAAAACTTGTTTTAGTCAATGGTGGCAAGGGAGTTTTATTGTTAATGAAAAGAAATATTGCTGTATGGAACAATATATGATGGCAGAAAAAGCAAGACTATTTAATGATAAAGAAATAGAAGAAAAAATTATGGAATGTAAATATCCTAAAAGAATAAAAGCTTTAGGAAGGATGGTTAGAAATTTTAATGAAAATGTATGGAATGATAATAAGTATGATATTGTTTTAAGAGGAAATTATGCAAAGTTTTCTCAAGATGAAGAACTTAAAAAGTTTATTATAAATACAAAAAATAGAATTTTAGTAGAGGCTAGCCCTTACGATTCTGTATGGGGTATAAAAATGTCTAGTGAAGATAACAATATAGAAAATCCACATTATTGGAGAGGAGAAAATTTATTAGGTTTTGCTTTAATGGAGGTTAGAGATAAGCTTATTGAAGAATCCATATAATAATATAAAATTTTAGAATAGTTAAGGAGTAGGTGAAGACTTATGAAAAGAGAAGATAGAATAATTTTAGCTGAAAATACAGTAGAATGTACAAAAAGAGGGGAGTATCTTTATAAGGGAGAGGTAAAAAAATTAATAATTCCTAAAAAACCAGAATGTATTGAAGATATGGTTATAAAAGAAAAGTTAAATCAAGATAAATGGTTTTTTGTTAAGGATAACATAGAAAAAATAGGTGTTACTGATTTTATAGAAATGTATGGAACAAAAAATCCTGAAAAAACAATGGCAGTTTTAAACTTTGCATCTGCTAAAAATCCAGGAGGAGGCTTTTTAAGAGGAACAGTAGCACAAGAAGAGTGTATTTCTTATGTTTCTACTTTATATTTTTCTCAAATAAAGGCTATGGATTTTTATTATGGATATAATAGATTAGAACATAATCCTTTATATAGTAATAGAATAATTTATTCACCAGATATTCAAGTTTTTAAGAAGTTTTCTAATGGAGAAACATTAGAAAAACCAATAAATTGTTCTATAATAACTTCACCAGCTCCTAATGCAGGAGTCGCTAGAAGTAAAGGAATTAAGGAATATGAAATTGAAAAGGTTATGAAGGAAAGAATATATAAAATAATTTCTTTAGTAGCAGAGAAAAATCCAGATTGTGCAGTTTTAGGAGCTTATGGATGTGGAGTTTTTAGAAATAATAGAGAATTTGTTTTAAAAACCTTTGAAGAGGCAATTAATGATATAATCCCTAAAGATAGTATTAATATAGTTTTTGCAATCATATAATATAAAATTTTTGTTAAAGCCTTGTTTTATCTTAAAAATTCATTATAATAGTATGGAATGAATGAAATATGTAGGTGATAAATTTGGAAAGTAACAAGAATTTTTACAAAATGGTATTTGCATTAGTTGTTCCAATAGCTTTACAAAATTTAATTAATGTAGGAGTAACTTCTGCTGATGTAATTATGCTTGGAAAGGTAAGTGAAACTGTTTTATCAGCCTCTTCTCTTGGAAATCAAGTTCAGTTTATAATGAGCTTGATTTTCTTTGGGCTAACCTCTGGAGCAGCAGTTCTTACAGCTCAATATTGGGGAAAGGGAGATACAAAGACAATTGAAAAAGTTTTAGGAATAGCACTAAGATTTTCCTTAACAGTTGGAGTTATATTTACAGCAGTAACGTTTTTATTTCCAAAGCAAATAATGATGATTTTTTCATCAGAAACAGAAGTCATTAATGAAGGAATTAAATATTTAAGAATAGTATGTTTTTCATATATATTTTCTTCAATAACAATGATTTATTTAAACATTATGAGAAGTGTTGAAAAAGTTGTAATATCAACAGTTGTATATTTTATTTCATTAGTATTAAATGTTATTTTAAATTATATTTTTATATTTGGAAAACTTGGTTTACCTGCTTTAGGAATAGAAGGAGCAGCCTTATCAACAGTAATAGCAAGATGTGTTGAACTTATTATTACAGGAATTTATGCACATAAATATAATGATGTAATTAAATTTAGATTTAAAAACTTTATAAAATTAGATTCAGCTTTATTTAAAGATTTTATGAAATTTTCAATACCAGTAACTATAAATGAAATGATGTGGGGACTTGGAACTTCTGCAAATGCAGCTATACTTGGACAACTTGGAAGTCAAGCAGCAGCAGCTAGTTCTGTAGTTCAAGTAACTAGGCAATTAGCAACAGTAGTTACATTTGGAGTAGCAACAGCAGCATCTATAGTTATTGGAAAAGCTATTGGTGAAAATAAAATTAAAGAAGCAAAAATATATGGAATAAAATTTATAAAAATAAGTTTAATTACAGGGCTTATGGGTTCTATTATAGTTTTAATAGTAAGACCAATTGCAATGGCGAATTTAACCATTTCACCTTTAGCAGTTTCTTATCTTGGTAGTATGATGTTTGTTATGTCTTATTTTGTCTTATGTCAAGCATATAATACTACAATGATTGTTGGAATATTTAGAGCAGGTGGAGATACTAAATTTGGATTATTTATTGATGTAACAACAATGTGGGGTTGCTCAATACTTTTAAGTGCAATAGCAGCCTTTGTATTTAAATGGAGTGTACCAATGGTTTATGTTATATTAATGAGTGATGAAATAATAAAGGTTCCATTATCTACAGTAAGATTTAAAACCTATAAATGGCTTAACAATATTACTAGATAAATAAAAATAAAACCACTACATGGGGAATGTAGTGGTTTTATTTACTATCTGGGGGATAGTTTAATATTTTATAAGGGATAATAATATTTATGTTTAACTACTTAACAAGATTCAGTATAAAGTAGTAATGTGACAGTTTTATGTCAAAATGAAAAATTAATAGGTAATTTTATTAGTTTCTTCTATATAACCATCAGGAAATATTTCTTTAAGTTTGTGAATGTTTTTATTATCAATTTCATCTTCAATTTTTAAAAAGGAAATATATATAGCTTCCATGCTACATCCTCTGCTACGAGCTTCTAAAGTATTTCCATGAGTTTGGCATATACGAAGTTTTGGAAGAATTATATTATTATTTTTTAAAAGAGTATTTACAAAGTTTATATCATTATTAGAGCCCCATTCTGTCATTATTCCAGTAAAAAAATTAATTCTTTTATTTAAATAAACTCCAACAAAAATATAAACTTTTTCTCTAAGAGAATTATCTTGCAAATGTACATGATGAAGCATAGTATCAACAACCATAATATTAGTATTGTAATTTTCATAAAAAGTTTTTGCCACATCTTCAAAATTAATTTCATTTATCCAAGGATATTCAGACATATTCTTTTTAATAATATCAATCTTATCAAGAATTCCTTCTAGCTCATATTTGTTTTCTGCCATATAAAGTCCAAGATATTTACTTAGTAATGTCATAAAAATCAGCTCCTCTTTTGTGAAAAATATTTTAATTTTATATATTAATTATATCATGAAGTATTGAGGTAAGCTTAATATTATGAAATAATAGAAGTTAAGAAAGTATTTATAAAAAGGGGACAAACAATGGATAAGATAGCAGTATTAGGGCCATCAGGAACTTTTAGTGATGCAGCAGCAGAAGTATACATAAAAGAAAAAGGATATAGAAAAAAAGATTTTTTTGATACTATAGATGATGTTTTTTATTCCATAGGAAGTACACATAATTTAGGTATTGTACCAATAGAAAATACATTAGCAGGTTTTGTGCAAAGAACATTAGATTTACTTTTAGATAGAGATGTATATATAGTAGGACAACTTTCAATACCAGTACAATTTTCTTTAATAACTAATGTAGAAAAGCTTGAAGATATAAAAAAGCTTTATGTACAATTTAAATCTAAGGAACAATGTATGAAAATCATTAAGAAAATGACTAATGCAGGAATTATAATTACAGAAAGTAATATTGAATCATTAAATAAATTTAATGAAGGAGAAAAAGGGGCTGCAGCAATTATTCCAAAATATATATATGATTCTTCAAAACATAAATTTGGAATAAGAAATGTTACAGATTCAGAAAATAATAGAACTAGATTTGTAATATTATCTTCTGATAAAAAGGACATAAAGCTTAATTTAGATAAAGATATAAATGTATCAATTTATGTAACAAATGCAGAAAATGAACCAGGTGTACTTTATGATTTATTAAAAGAATTTGCTATAAATAATATAAATTTAGTATCAATAATGTCTAGACCTACAAAAGAAGCACTTGGAAAATATAATTTCTTCATTGAAATAAGTGGAAAGGTAGAAGATAAGGAAAAAATATTAAACACTTTAAAATTAATAAGGAAAAAACATGTTATAAAAATATTAGGATTTTATCAATAAAAGGATGATGAATATATGAAAGATTATATGGGAGAAATAAGAAAGCGAAAGAGAAAAAGAGAAAAAAAGAGAAAGATATTTTCTTCTATAAAAGAAATGGGAAGTACAGTATTAATAGCAGTTATTATATCAGCTGTTATCTTACACTTTTTTAGTGTAGTGGTAGTTGATGGACATTCTATGGATTCCACATTATATGATAATGAAAAGCTTCTTCTTTTTCAACAAGCATATTCAGAAAAGCATATTCCTTCAAAAGGAGATATTATTGTAATAAAAAAGAAAGTAAAAGATGGAGATTATATAATAAAAAGGGTTATTGGACAAGGTGGAGATACAATTAAAATTCAAAATAATAAAGTTTATGTTAATGGAGAAGTTTTAGATGAACCATATATAAATGAGCCTATGAATAAAAATGAAAACATAACAGTAACTATACCAGAAGGATATTTATTTGTTATGGGAGATAATAGAAATAATAGTTTAGATAGTAGAAGTAGTGAAATAGGCCTTATAGATGTTGAAAAAGAAGTAGTTGGAAAGGCAATATTTAGTTTATCTTCATTTTCAAAAATTTATTAACAATTGATTGAATTTTTTATTTTTGATATACTAGAAATAATGATTTTAGAAAAAAGTTTAAAGAGAGGTAATGATTTTGAGTAATAAAATAAAACCATCAATTTTGCCAGGATTTATGGAACTTTTACCAAAGGAACAATTAATATTTAATGATATAGTAAATAAAGTTACTAATGTTTATTCACAAAATGGATTTCTTCCAATGGATACTCCAATAATAGAAAAAGCTTCTGTTCTTCTTGCAAAATCAGCAGGAGAAACAGAAAAACAAGTTTATAGTTTTAAAAAGGGAGATAAAGATTTAGCTTTAAGATTTGATTTAACAGTGCCTTTTGCAAGATTTGTAGCACAATATTACAATGATCTAACTTTCCCTTTTAAAAGATATCAAATAGGAAAAGTTTATAGAGGGGAAAGAAATCAAAGAGGAAGATATAGAGAGTTTTACCAATGTGATGTTGATGTGGTTGGAAATGGAAAGCTTGATATAAAAAATGATGCTTTAGTTGTTTCTACTGTTTATAAGGCTTTAAAGAGTATTGGACTTGGAAAGTTTAAAATTCAAATGAGCAATAGAAAAATACTTAAAGGAATACTTCAAGAGTTAAATATAGAAAATGATATTGAAGTAATGATTTTAATAGACAAGTATGATAAGATAGGAAAAGAAAAGTTTACAGAAGATTTAATTAATCTTGTAGGAGAAGAAAAGAGCAATTTTATTAATAAGGTTATGGAATTTTCAGGAGACAATGAATCTATAATATCTAACCTTAAAACTTTAACTATTGAAAGTGAACTTTATAAAAAAGGTGTAGATGAACTTGAAGAAGTTATAAAATATTTATCACTTTTTGGAGTTGATAAAAACTTCTTTAAAATTGATTTAAAAATAATAAGAGGTCTTGATTATTATACAGGAACTGTATTTGAAACCCTTATTGAAGGTCATGAAGAATTTGGTTCAATATCATCAGGTGGAAGATATGATAACTTAGCACAAAATTATACAGATAATGTTCTTCCTGGAGTTGGTATGTCTATAGGTCTTACAAGATTGTTTTTTGTACTTGGAGAAATAGGATTTTTAGAAAATTATAAGTTAGAAGATAATGAAAAATATTTAATTGTTCCAATAGGAGATACCTTTGAATTTTCAATGGAAGTTTTAGCTAAACTTCAACAAAGTGGAAAAACAGCTGAAGTTTATTTAGAAAATGATAAGATAAAGAAAAAGATGAATTTTGCAAATAAACTTAATATGACTAAGGTTATATTAATTGGTGAAGATGAAGCAGAAGCTAGAGAAGTAACAATTAAAGATATGGAAACTGGAGAGCAAAATAAAATTAAATTTGAAGAACTTTAAGTTTAATAAAAAACAGGTAGGATAAAAATTCCTGCTTGTTTTTTTATAGAAACTTTAAATTTAATTGAAAGGTGTGTGAAGAACAAAGCATGAGAATTTCTAGTGTTAAAATAGATATTTCTAATGAAGACATATTAAGCATAATTAATGAATTTGTAAATGTAGAACCTTTAAAAATAAATGAAGTAATAATAAATCAAAACATAACAATAAAAGGAAAGTTTGAAAGTAAAATAGAAATAAATTTTGAAATAGTTCTAGAAATTAGTGAAGTTAAGGAAAAGGAACTTGCTTTAAAGGTTTCTAAGGTTAAATTATCAAAGATTGGTATATTTAGACCTATAAGAAGTTTTGTATTAAAGAAAGGATTTCAGCTTATAAATTTAGATGGACTTTATTCTGAAAAAGACAAAGTAATAATTAATTTAAATAAACTTTTAAAAGATATTACTTTTTTTGATTTTAATTTAGCAGATGTATATGTAAAGAAAAATGAAGTTAAAGTTGAAATTCAAGATATAAAAATTTCTATAAAGGGAGAAATTATAAAGACTTTAGAAGAGGAAGAAATTAAAGAAGAAGTAGAAGAAAATATTCCAATAAATAAAATAGAAGATTCATATAATAAAGGAAGGGAAGTTATAAAAGAGAAGATACCTAAAAATATAAGAGGAGTATCAGATTATCTTTTAATTATTCCAGATTTAATAACTTTAATTTATAGGCTTTTAAAAGATAATAGAGTATCTATAAAAACTAAATTAATAATTTCTGCTTCATTAGCATATACTTGTTTTCCTAGTGATTTAATACCAGATAAAATACCTTTTATAGGTAAAATTGATGATATTGCAGTTATGTTTTTTGCTTTAAGTAAAATAGCAACAGATGTTCCTCCTAATATTATATTAGAAAACTGGGCAGGAGATGATAATTTAATAGAAAGCTTAAAAGTAGGCTTATGTTGTGTTAAAGATATTTTTGGAGTGAAAAATGTAGAAAAGATTTATAATCTTATAGAAGAGCTAAAAACCTTATAATAAAAATTAAAGGAAAGGATAAGAAATTTATGGCAAAGTTTTATGCAATAAAAGAAGGCTATGATTCATCTAATAAAAAGAAAGTAGAGAATATTGTTGTTAATACATGGGATGAATGTTTAAAGTATGTAAAAGGGGTAAAGGGAGCAAAATATAAAAGTTTTAAAACTTTAGAAGAGGCAAGAAACTTTTTTGATAATTCTTTTAGTGGCTTTAAAAAAACTGATAAAACCTATCCTAAAGATTGCATTCATATATATGTAGATGGAAGTTATAGTATAGAAACAGAAGAGTATTCTTATGGAGTTGTAGCTGTAGAAAATGAAGTTGTTTTATATATAGAAAGTGGGAAAGGAAAAGCTAAAAATATAAGACAAATAGCAGGAGAACTTAAAGGAGCTATTAGGGGTGTTGAATATGCTTTTAAAACTAATAGAAAAAAGGTAGTAATATTTCATGATTATATGGGAATATGCTATCATGCTACAGGTTTTTGGTCAAGAAATGGGGAATCTTCAAAAAGATATTATGAAAAAATGCAAGAGTTTATTAAAAAGGGTATGGAAATAATATTTGTTAAAGTAGATAGTCATACAGGAGATTTATTTAATGAACTTGTAGATGAAAAATGTAAAGAAGTTTTAAAAATAGATTCAGATAAAGTAGTAGAAAAGTGGCTTAAAAATAAAGAAATTAAGGTTATATCAAAGGAAGTAAAAGAACAAATACTCTCTATTGCACCAAAAGGAGAAGAAAATATAAAAATTGTATAAAATATATTAAAGTGCACATAATAATTTTGAAAGAAATTTAAACTTAAAGAGGTGTTATATTATGTGTAAATATCCATGTTGTATAATTGGAGGAATGGTTTTAGGTGCTGCTTTAGGTATGATGGTATTTCCACAGCTTGATAGAAGAACTCAAAGAAGTATGAGAAGAGCTGGAAATAGGGTTTTAAATATGGCTGAAGATACATTTATGGGAATGAGAAAATAAGTATTAATGCTGTAAAGTCTATAAAAATAAGACCTTACAGCATTTTTATATAAAAATATATTTTTTGATTTGTAGATAACTTATTAAATTATT
>ERZ857785.2641-NODE-2641-length-14978-cov-3.824030_pt1 | contig 14978 bp, 14 predicted proteins | sample MGYA00519763_ERZ857785 | MGnify/ENA primary metagenome ERZ857785 (study PRJEB31778, sample SAMEA3449365) | human gut metagenome | biome: human gut; feature: human-associated habitat; material: faeces | place: United Kingdom | collected 2010/2012 ... | reverse complement strand
GCATATTGACCATGCCGTTGTAAGCTCCTTTAAACCAAAAGAAAATACTCAATACAACTACAGCGATAACGATTAAAACAATGTATCCCTTTTTCATATGTTTATAAATTTTGTCAAAAAATTTGTGTTTTTTTTAAAACAATTATTTCTCACAGATACAAAGTTAATGATTTCTGTGATTCGCCTGTGAAGATAGGACGAGAAATATTTCTATTGTTTTATAAAGAGGAGGATTTTAGATTTAAAACGACGATTACCGGATTAGCATCTTCGGTCAGGTTACGAAGGGCGGGGATAGCTGCAAGTTGTTCCGGTTGGATAAAATGAAAGAAAACCGGGGCCGGTAAAACCATCAAACCTTGATTTTGTACCATCTCCCGGGGAATGTAGGGAATCGTGTGATCGATATCGTTGACGAGGGTATCGCATACCGTGGCGGTCCGATGGGTTAAGTCCAGTTGAATCATGTATTGTTTCTGGCCGATAACGATGAGGTCCAGGACGGTTTTACCTAAGGAAATGAAATTGTGAAAATAAGGGAAGGTGATCGGTTTCGAAAGCGATTTTTTGAATTGTTCCGGGCTTTGATTATGACCGTAATCCAGGGATATTTTACGGGTAATACCGCTTTTACCCAAAAAATAGAGGGTGTCACTACCGGGACAACTGAATATAACCTCCTGGCTGGAGAAATCGGATAAATAATTGCTCGTACCGAAAGAGATAGAATCGAAAGGACTGATCCGAATTTCGTTTTCCAATTTCCCTTGTTTGTCATATAGGGAGACGGTTCGCCCATCCGAAATGATGATACCATTTTCCAGTACGTTAAATTCCATATTGAAGGATCGGTTTTGTATCAATGTTTTCAGGTAGTTTCCGTTCTTGTCGTAAGCCATGACGATGTGGCCTTTACCGTTATCGCCCGATACATAGATCACAGAATCACCGATGGAACTTTTTACTTTGAAGATACTGCTGTATTCGTTTGCTCCCCGTCCCCGGTTGTTATGCTGGGAGAGGTATTGCCCGTGGCGGTTGAAAACATAAAGGGTGTTTTCGGCGATAAGATAATAACGGCCGTTATGATAAGTGACCGATTGTACGTTGGCTATCAAAGCGGTATCTGGAGTTTCCAAAGGAATATAACGGATCCTGTCGAATAGTTCGGATAATTGTAATATCTTGTTATTGCTGAGATCGGTGTGAATATCGGCCGGGCTTTGGGGACGAGGTGAGCAAGACAGATACAGAACGATCATGAATAGGAGATATACGATAGGGGTTTTCATAACGGTATAAAAAAACATGCCGGTCTTTTATGATACGATCAATAAAGTCAGATAGGTGATATACAGGGTTAAAAATAAGGCACCCTCCCAGCGGTTGATCTGTCTTCCCTTGCCGGTGAAAACAAAAATAAACAGCAGGACGGAAACTCCGATATTGACCCATAAATCGGTTACACTATCCGTTGTTACCTTCAGAGGGGATATGCCGGCCGAAGCTCCCAGGATCAGGAAGGTATTGAAGATATTCGAACCCACGACATTTCCGATGGCTATATCTGCGTTTTTCTTGCGGGCAGCGATCAAGGAAGTGGCTAATTCCGGCAGGGAGGTTCCGATAGAGATAATGGTCAATCCGATGATTCGTTCCGAAATACCTGCCATCTGAGCCAGACTGACTGCTCCGTCAACCAATAAGCGTCCTCCTCCGACGAGGCCGGCTAGACCTAACAAAATAAAAAGTACGGATTTCTTCAGGCTGTAGGGTTTTATATTTACTTCTTCGGTTTCCTGACCACCCCGTTTGGCAATAAATAAGGTGTAGGCGATAAAAACGGCAAAAAAGCAAAGTAAACAAAATCCTTCTGCCCGGGTGATGATACCTGCCGGCTCACCGTTCGCCAATATCAGGATAAGAACTGCTGCCAGTACAGCCAGCGGAATTTCAATCCATGTTGTGGATCTTTTGATTCCGATAGGGACGAATAAGGCGGTTACTCCCAGGATTGCCATGATGTTGAATATGTTGCTTCCCAGAACATTACCTAATGCCAGCGCGGAACTTCCTTCGATCGATGAAATGATATTCACTACAAGTTCCGGAGTCGAGGTACCGAAGGCTACTACCGTCAGACCGATAACGATATTCGGTACTTTCAGCCGATGGGCCAGTGCTGCACCACCGTCGACCAGCAAATTGGCTCCATACACTAAAATAATAAACCCTGCTAATAAGTAAATGATATTTAGTAACATAAATCAATAAAAAGTTAATCTTTGGTCCAAATACGCAGATTCAGGTTTAAATCATGAATAATTTGAAATAGATTGACCAAGGTCCCGAATTCCCGTTTCAGTTTATCCGTATTCAACTGGCATTCCCAAATGTTGGTTTCAAAATGATTCGTTTGATCGGGAATGGCGATAATGACAGAAGAATCCCTGAAACTTACCGTTATTTTCCCCGGAAACCTGGAATCGAGTTCGAGTAATCTTTCCATTAAATTAGGAGTGAGGATGTATCGGGCTTCTACCTGATCTGTAGAGAATACGTCGAACTGCTTTTCAAAGTTCGGATTTTCCAGTTTTACTCTCTGTTTGCCCAGGTTGAGTTTGAACCAGGAGTTACGGAAAACAACCGTTTGGCCCTGAAAGTTTTTGTTGAAGTCGGCTATAAAAAAGAAACCTCTGAAAATATCTATCCAGTGTTCCTGCCTGCGGCCTTTGGAATCGGTCGTGACCCGTTTTTCTTCGGCTATAATTTCCGAACAGATAAAACTGGTTTTATCGATTTTTCCGCAAATCAGATCTTCACTGCGATAACGGTCGGGAGAGGTGCTGAATAACCGGCTGTTCATAAAGACCGATTCTGCGATTCCGCTTTCCGGCCGGTAACTTGCTTCCTGGCAAAGATAGGAAATAATGGACGAGATGATATTTTCTTTATAATAAGCACATAATTCTCCCGACTTGGACTGAATACAAGAAAATAGTACGATCAAGCCGAGCATACATGCTATAAGGATACCCGGCCATCCCCCTCCGATAATCAGGCTGACGACAACTCCTGCCACAAGGGTAATACCCCCCGCTATCAGCCCGTTTTTCGTTCCTTTCGCTTTTAATTGCAGTCTCTTGTCTTCTGCTTGTCGGATTCGGGATTGCAATTGTTCATAAATATCCTGAAAGTTTTGTTCCATAACTGTGGATTAAGATCGGAACAATTTTTTTACATCCGGATTCACTTTTTCCTCCTCCGGAATAGCGAATACTTCTTTTTTGGTAAAACTGAACAGGTTGGCAATGATGTTGGATGGAAAGGTCATCACCGAATTGTTGTAATCCGTAACAGCTGCATTATAGGTCCGGCGGGAAGCCGAAAGTTGTTCTTCTGTCTCGTTCAGTGTTTTTTGAAGTTGCATGAAATTTTCCGAAGACCGTAAGGCCGGATAGTTTTCAGCTACCATAAAGAAATTATTTTTAGCAGCAGTGAATGTTTTGTCAAAATCTGCTTTTTCTTCAGCTGTGAGGGAGTCGTAACTCTTCGTCCGTAAATTTGTGATTTTAGTAAATGTCTCTTCTTCGTGTTTCGCGTATTGCTGTACAGTAGCGACTAAATTGGGAATAAGGTCGAATCTTTTTTTCAGCATGACATCGATCGAACCGAAAGCGTTGTCGACATTGTTTCTTTTTCGGGTCAGCGTATTGTAAGATATAATGGCATACAGGAAAATAATACCCAGGATAATCAGTGAAATCATGATCGATGGATTTTAATGGTTATTGATTAAATTATTCTCACAAAATTAATTTTTTTTGATTATTAGCATTAATTTTAGCTGAAAATAATTAGAATCTGATTTATAGTTATGAACCTTTGGGGATTTATTAGTGCGGCAGTGCTGCTGACTTTGATGCCGGGACCGGATATACTTTTTGTGATTACACAGAGTATCACCCGGGGACGAAAGGCCGGGATGGTCTTTGCCGCCGGATTGTGTACCGGCTTGATCGCTCATGTAACGGCTGTCAGTCTGGGTGTTTCGATTTTGCTGATGAGTTCTCCTGTAGCTTTTACGATGTTGAAGTTTGCCGGTGCTGCTTATTTGTTGTATCTTGGAGTAAAAGCTTTTCTGGCCCGTCGGGAGAATCATTTCGAGTTGTCGGGAGACGCTGCTGTCAGTGGAAAACTATACCGGAAAGGGATACTGATGAATATATTGAATCCTAAGGTAATCTTGTTTTTTCTGGCTTTTTTTCCGCAATTTATAGATAAAGGGATAGAAAATCCCATTCCTCAGATGTTATTGTTAGGGCTTGTTTTTATGGTTCAGGCTTTCCTGATTTTTTCAATGGTAGCTGCTGTGGCGGATCGGTTAGCTCGTCGCTTGATGCAAAACCCTAAGGTGGCTTTGGCGGTGAATGTGGCAGAATCTTTGATTTATTGTGTCATCGGAGTCAGCATATTGTTTGTAAGATAAAAGGTTTTATTTTACATCGTGTCCGAAAGGAGTGAGTGCCAGTCCGGCTAATTTGAAATGTTGCATTCCGAATGGGATACCGATAATCGTGATGCAAAACAGGACTCCCCAAAAAATGTGCGATAGGAAAATCCAGATTCCGCCTATAAAAAACCAGATGATGTTCATCAGGGTAGAGAGGCATCCGTGGGGCGATTGTTTATGTACGATCTCGCTTCCGAAGGGCCATAATGCCAATATACCGAGTTTGACTGTCTGGAGCCCGAAGGGAATACCGATGATTGTGATAAATAATCCGATACTGGCGATGAAATATTCGACGGCGACGAAGATTCCTCCGAATAGTAACCAAATGATATTTCCTAAAATTTTCATGTTCCAAAGATAAGCATTGTTTTTTTTAATTTCAATCGGAAAAAAGTATAGCGATTGATCAAAACTATGAAAAATTTATATATTTGAAGTGGTTAAATTTTAAATATGCACTAAGATGATGATCGTATCTCAATTTCGTCAGTTAAATCTTTCTGTTGTGAATGTCCGGACCTATTTGTTTGCGGTCCTTTTTGTCGGAGGAAATATGCTGCTTCCCCAATTGTGCCATTTAATGCCGGATGGAGGTAAAATATTTTTACCGATCTATTTTTTTACTTTGATCGCTTCTTATAAATTCGGTTTGAAAGTGGGTATACTGACTGCTGTATTGTCACCTTTGTGTAATCACCTCTTATTCGGGATGCCGCCGGCAGGGATGTTACCTGTTTTGTTGGTAAAATCTACGTTACTGGCTTTGGTGGGAGCTATTGTAGCCGACAGAAGTCAACGGGTTTCTTTATTGCATGTCGCTGCGGTGGTGGTGGCCTATCAGGTGCTCGGTGGTATAGCCGAATGGTTGATCGCTTCGGATTTGTCTGCTGCATTGCAAGATTTTAAAATCGGATTCCCGGGAATGTTGTTGCAAGTGGTGCTTGGCTGGGTAATCCTGAAAGGGTTGGCTAAATATGAATGTTAAGACTTTTGAGGAAGTAAGACAGCGTTTTCTGGAGATTACTTTCGAAGAACGATTCGATTTGATTGTTGCTGTTGCGAATGGAGGTATTATTCCGGCAGCGATGCTGAATCAGCGTTTGAATCTGGATATGCAGTTGCTGAAATTGCATTTAAGGGATGCCGATCAAAAACAATTGTACGACCGGCCCCGGTTGTTGGAGGAAATCCGGTTCGAGGTAAAAGGGAAAAAAATATTATTGGTAGAGGACCGGGTAAAAACCGGAACAACCTTGAATTATGCCCGACAGTTGTTGCTCGGTGCGGGGGCTGCTGTAGTGAAGACTTTTGCTGTCAATGGGAATGCCGACTATTGCCTGTATAATGAAATGTGTTTTCGTTTTCCATGGCGGACGGATTAAGGAGTTGTTCGTGCGTATGATGGGCCTTATAACTTTACGAACTTTATAAACAGACTTTATGGATCGTCGAGAATTTTTAAAGACACTAGCCTTGACAGGGGCTGCTGTGACAATGAAGTGGGATGGGGTGATGGATATCATGGCACAAAATACTTCTCAGGCCGGGGGGATGCGATTTGGTCGCCGTAATGGGTGGTGAACCGGCAGAAATGTTCCGGAAAGCAATCGCTGAATTCGGAGGTATGGGGAAATTTGTCAAAGCCGGACAAAAAGTGGTTGTCAAACCGAATATCGGTTGGGATAAAGTGCCCGAATTGGCAGGAAATACCAATCCTGAATTGGTATCTGAAATTATTAAGCAATGTTTCGATGCCGGTGCAAAGGAGGTGGTTGTGTTCGATCATACTTGCGATGACTGGCGGAAATGTTATAAAAACAGCGGAATCGAAGAGGCTGCCAAAGCGGCCGGTGCTAAGGTGATGCCGGCACATGAGGAATCTTATTACCGGGAAGTGGAACTACCTAAGGCCAAAAGCCTGAAAACAGCTAAAATACATTCGGCTATTTTGGATTGTGATGTGTGGATCAATGTTCCTATTTTGAAAAATCACGGTGGGGCTAAAATGACCATTTCGATGAAAAATCATATGGGGATTGTCTGGGATCGCGGATTTTTCCATCGCAATGATTTGCAGCAATGTATCGCTGATATTTGCACAATCAGTAAGCCGGCGGTATTGAATGTCGTGGATGCTTACCGTCTGATGAAAACCAATGGACCGCGCGGAAAATCAGAAGCCGACGTGGTGCTGGCCAAGGGGTTGTTTATGTCGCCGGATATTGTCGCTGTAGATACGGCAGCTACTAAGTTTTTCAATCAGGTGGAAAAGATGCCTCTGGAGGTGGTTGGACATTTGGCTAAAGGAGAGGAGCTTAAAATCGGTACGATGGACATCAATCGCTTGAAAGTGAAGAGGATTAAGATTTGAAAAAAAGGTAAAAAAGCTAAAAGCAAAAAGCTAAAGGCTAAAAGCAAAAAGCTAAAGGCTAAAAGCTAAAGGCTAAAAGCTAAAGGCTAAAAGCTAAAGGCTAAAAGCAAAAAGCTAAAGGCTAAAAGCAAAAAGCTAAAGGCAAAAGGCTAAAGGTGGGGGATGTTATGCTAAAAAAATTACGTGTTTTGTTTGCGGTAGTCATGGGGGCCGTGATTACCTTTTATTTCCTGGATTTTGCCGGTTTAACTACAGGATGGCCTAATCTGGCACGGATACAGTTTGTCCCGGCCTTATTGGCGGGGAGTTTCGGAATTGTATTGATCCTGCTGGTGGCGACACTATTATTCGGGCGTATTTATTGTTCGGTGATTTGCCCGATGGGTATTTTTCAGGATGTCGTAGCTTGGATAGCGAAGAGAATAAATCGTAAAAAGCATTATCGTTATACCCGTGAAAAACGCGTTTTGCGTTATGGGGTGTTGGGAATAGTGGTGTTGGCTTTTTTACTCGGTGCTACCGTTTTGTTAAGCCTGCTCGATCCATATAGTGCATTTGGACGGATGGGGGTAAATGTTTTCCGGCCTGTTTATTTGGCTGTAAATAATTTGCTGGCCTGGGTATTCAATAGTTTCGGTAATTATACATTTTATCATACCGATATTTATGTATTGAGTATGGCCTCTCTTTTCATCGGGCTCCTGACTTTCTGCGGGATTGGCTGGTTGGCCTGGAAGTATGGCCGTACCTGGTGTAATACTGTCTGTCCGGTAGGAACATTATTGGGTTTCTTATCGCGTTATTCTTTTGGGCGGATACGGATAGAGGCCGATGCCTGTGTTTCATGTGGGCTTTGTGAGCGGCAATGTAAGGCGGGATGTATCGATAGCAAGGCCAAAAAGGTAGATCAGAGCCGTTGTGTGGACTGCTATAATTGTCTGTCGGTTTGCCATAAGCATAGTATAAAATACGGATTGGGGTGGAAGAAAGGGCGGAAGACGCCGGAAAAGCCGGTGGATACTTCTAAGCGGCAGTTTGTGGCTACCGTAGGGGCTTTGTCTTTACTTCTTCCCAACAAAGTGCTGGCTCAGGGAAAGGCTGTCGTTAAAGCCAATAAATCCTGGCAAAGAGAGCATCCGTTGAGCCCTCCCGGTTCTCAAAGTGCAGAGCATTTATTGAAACATTGTACGGCTTGTCATCTTTGTGTCACCAAATGTCCTTCGCGTGTGTCGAAACCTGCCTTTATGGATTATGGTTTAGGGGGGATGATGCAACCGAAAATGGATTTCGGTCATGGTTTTTGTAACTTCGATTGTACGGTATGTTCTGAAGTGTGTCCGAACGGGGCTTTATTGCCGCTTACCAAAGAGGAAAAGCATAAGCTGCAGATGGGACGGGTGGTTTTTGTCCGCGAAAATTGTATCGTCAATACCGACGAGACCAGTTGCGGGGCTTGCTCCGAACATTGTCCTACTCAGGCCGTGACTATGATTCCTTATAAAAATGGCTTGACGATCCCTTCCGTGAATCCCGATATTTGTGTCGGATGCGGGGGATGTGAATATGTCTGCCCGGTACGTCCGTTCCGCGCCATCTATATTGAAGGGAATCCGGTGTATCAGGAAGCTAAACCTTTTCAGGAAGCAGAGAAAAAAGAGGTAATACTCGATGATTTCGGATTCTGATGCAGACCGGGGTGTCTGAAAAGTCAGCGCTTTAACTTTTCAGACATACTTCCGCCCGTTTCAATGCTTCGTGAATGTTACTGCAAATATTTTCTTCGCCGATGGTTCGGGCAAAGGAAGATTTGACCAAAGTTGCACGAACCTGTTCGTTTACTCCGGAGAGGATGACCTGTATTTTTTCTTTCGTAGATAAACGGTAAAGGCTTTCCAGGTTGTGCAGCCCTGTCGTATCCATAAACGGTACTTTGCGCATCCGGATGATACGAATGCGGGGTTTGTCGCCGATGGTTTTCATACATTCGTCGAATTTATTGGCGACACCGAAAAAGAACGGGCCGTCGATTTCATATACTTCGACTCCTTGCGGTACGATCAGTTTTTCTTCTTCATGGTAGATTTCGCCCTCGTTCGACAGATCGAGCTGATCTTTGGCAACCGTGATATGCGTTACTTCGCTCATTCGTTTCATAAAGAGTACCAGGGCCAGTAACAGACCGATTTCTATGGCGATGGTCAGATCGAAAATGACGGTCAATAAGAAAGTAGTCAATAATACAGCGACATCCGATCTGGAGTTTTTCATCAATGATTTGAATGTACGCCATTCGCTCATGTTGTAAGAAACGATAACCAAAACGCCGGCCAGGCAAGCCATCGGAATATGTTTGGTCAAGGGGCCGAGGAACAAGAGTATCAATAATAATACAACGGCATGGATCAAACCGGCTACAGGAGTTTTGCCGCCGTTATTGATATTGGTCATGGTCCGGGCAATTGCTCCGGTGGCTGGAATCCCTCCGAAGAAAGGAACTACGATATTGGCTGCTCCCTGGGCTATTAACTCTGTATTGGAATTGTGTTTATGTCCGGTGACTCCATCTGCTACGGTGGCCGATAATAAAGACTCGATGGCTCCCAGAATGGCGATGGTGAAAGCTGCCGGCAGAAGCTGATTGATGGTTTCGATATTAAACGCTAAGCCGTTGGGAGTCGGCAGGCTGGCATTGATCTCAAAACGGTCGCCGATGGTTTCCAGGCCGGTGATATTCAGGTGATGGCGTAACAGATAACTGATAACGGTCATGACAATGATGGCGATCAACGAACCCGGTATTTTTTTAGAAAACCGGGGAGTGACGATAATGAGCAGGATACTTCCGATTCCTACCCCTAGTGCAATCCAGTTCGTTGTGTCGAAACTGTGGAAATAAGCAATCCATTTGGAGATAAAATCGGCGGGCACTTTGTCCATGGTTAATCCGAACAGATCTTTGATCTGAGTCGTGAAAATGGTAAGTGCAATACCACTGGTAAATCCGACGACGATCGGATAAGGGATAAAGCGGATGATTGTGCCTAGTTTAAATACTCCCATCAAGACCAACATGATTCCGGCCATAACGGTAGCGATCGCCAGACCCTCGATACCGAATTGTTGAATAATACCATAAACGATAACGATAAAGGCCCCAGTCGGTCCTCCGATCTGTACGTTACTCCCTCCCAGGAAGGAAACGATAAATCCTGCGATTATGGCTGTGATCAGACCTTGTTCGGGACTTACCCCCGAAGCAATACCGAAAGCGATGGCTAATGGAAGAGCAACGATTCCGACAATAATTCCGGCCATCAGGTCGGTAAAGAATTTTTCTTTCGAATAATTTTTTAGGGTATCGAATAATACCGGTTGAAAATCAATCCGTTTCATGACTAGCACACTTTTTTATAACAAGCTGCAAAATTATAAAATAAACTTTAAATAAAGAATGTCCGGCGCTAACAAAGTTGACTTTATGATGTAAAAGCCGTTTGATCGCCGGTCAAAGTGAATCATATCAGACGCTTCCCCGGTTGTTATGGCGAAATAAAGAAACCCTATCTTCTCTATATGAAGCGAATCGGCTTTCAGCGGGAAGATAGGGGAATGATTCCGATCGATGAAACGATAGAATCAGTTTGCGTCGATGTAGCTGATGGTGTGAATACGTTTACTGCTTACCTGGTGTTGGCCATCGTAAGTTGTAACGGTGATTTCCCGGATATAGCCTTCGTTGTCTGTCCGGTATTCGAAGACATGTTCGTCATTGTTGTACCCGTCTTTTTCTTTGCTCATCAGGTAAGCACTCCGTTTTCCGAAACAGCCGAAGGCTTTTATGCCTGATTCCTCGAATGCCAGGCAATCCAACCATTCGGTCTGGGATAACAGGTAATTGAAATCGACGTTACTATTATTGGGGATATGGCTGTATTCTATGTTCGTTGTGGCACGTGGCTCATCGGTTTCTCCTGCTTTTACCAGATTACCGTCTACCCAAATAGCCTGGTCTGTCGTTGGTCCGGAATTGCTGACTTCAGTTCTTGAGCTTGAAAAGTATCCGTTTTCATAAGACAGTTCACCCTGATCGATTTCCGGTTTTCCGATTTCGTTATATTCACAGGTCCATGTTTTTACGTTTTGTTCTTCGTCCAGTTTATATATGGTTTTATATTCGAATATCTGATTCTGATCTTCGACTTTTTCCAGACAAGTGATCGTATTGCCGGAATAACTGTAGGAATCACTCCAGTCCAGCATACGTTTATTGTCCGTATAATCGTATTCCTCATAGGTGGAAATCCGGTTGAGTTCATCGTAAGTGAAAAGGCGTTCCGATTTATGGGTCAGATTACCGGAAGAACCGTAATGTGTGTTGGTTATCTCTATTTTACTGACCAACTTCTTGTACTGATCAGGGCGTTCCGGATCGATAGGCGTATTTCCTTCTTCGGTTTGACCTTTTTGTTCGATCGTTACCGTAATACTACTACCACCACAGATAATCCGGATCGTAGCCTTACGGCCGGTTCCTGTATAATTGGGAGATAAGAGAATCTTTACGGTTACTGTTCCGGCTTCACCACTGGGTGGGTCGAGGGTGATCCAGTTCGAAGTATCTGTAGCCTTCGTAGCCGAATTGTAATTTATTTCAGTCTTCCAGGCTTCTTGTGCAGTGAAAGTAATGCCTCTTTCCGAGGCGTTTGCATAGGCACTTTGGTTCAGCTGATCTTTTGAAATGCTGATGCTGTCCGAAGAATTATCATCGTTGCAGGATAGGAAAATAATACTCAGACAGAGGGTGAATAAGGATAAGTAATGTTTCATTGCCGTAGAATTATTCATAAATGATTTCACATTCCAGTTTTTCTTCTGCATCGGTCTTGCCCTGCGCGGACTCCCATTTGCTGTAGATTTGGACCACATATCCTTTAGAATCGGTTACATAGCGATAAGTAGTCGTGCCATTGTCTTTATTCCACCGGTCTCCCGAAGTAGTTACTTTTTTTATGAACCGGGCAGGAACATTACCGTTATAACCAAATAAAGTCAGATCTTCACCCGCCAGTTCTTCCGGGTAATATTGTAGTTTTATTACCGATGGTAATGGCCGGATTTCATCCAGGTCGTAATATTCGAATTCCGAGGTGATGATATCGTTGGAAACATTGTCTTCCGGATAGTAATGCATGGTTTTCACCACTCCGTTTTGCCAGATATAAGTGGTGACAGTCGAATCGAGAACTTCGACGGTTGCTCCTGTATTTCCTTCCTGACCGACACTTCCCATCGTAATCGTATATCTTTCGATATATTTGGTCATATTGCCTTCTGAGTCGTAGTACCAGGTGTCACAATCGAAATTGTCGGTTTCCGCCCTTGCTTTGCCGATACGGCCTTCGGATAGCGAATAGGTTGTTGTTCCTGTCGTATAACTGTCGTTGTAAGCTTGGGTTTTCTTGACGATCCGGTCTTCTGAGTAAGTCAGAGTCGTCACGTATTCTGTTTTTTTCTGACCGGAGATTTCTTTATACAGTGAGTATTCTTGTACACGTCCTTGTTCATCGTAGGTAAATACGATGTGATTCGGTTCGCCGTCGGTGGAAGTAATGATTTCAGAGATTTTACGTACTCCATCGGCCGGAGAATCTTCATCCGGCACCTCTCCGTTTTCAGTTTCTCCTTTTTGTTCGATGATGACCGTGATCGTCGTACCTCCGCAAATGATGTGGATCGTCGCTTTTCGGTCGGTACCGGTGTAATTGGTGGATAAGGCGAGTTTAATGGTGATTTCGCCTGCTTCGCCACTGGCTGGATCGAGACTTACCCATTTTTCTACGGTTTCCGTTGCTTTTGTTGCTGTGTAGTCGACTTCGGTATGCCAGGCTTCTGTCGCTTCGAACCGGATGGTTTTTTCTGTATCGTCGGCGTAAGCTGTCTGGTTTTGCTGATCTTTGTCGATGACAATAGAAGAGGGACCTCCGTTATCGTCATGGCAAGCTGCCATAAATAATGAGATCAGCAGAAATAAATGGAATAAAATTTTTTTCATGATGTTTGAGCTACTATCTAACTCCGGGATAGTGATTCGTTAATATAAAGAAAGTGTGGAGTTATCGGTTTATTGTGCTGAAGGTTCTGGTAAACCTGTAAACAAATAAACAATACCCCACACTTGACAGTATTACGTGATTTGACGCAATAACGTGCAAGTGATGAGTGTTTTGTATTGCTTCTCCTTGTTTACTTTAAATTTACCAGATTTTCAGCACAGGATAAAAGCGAAACACTTTCATCGAAATATGTAAGTCCCCGAAGAGACCCTACAAAAATAATGAAAAGTTTGCTAAACAAACACTTCCGGGGTATTGTTTTTATCTGAATGCTCAAGTGCGCGCTTGGCTAAAGCCTGTTTTTCCCGGAATTGTGAGATAAGACAGGTATAACGGTTCATATTGATGCGGCTACCTGCTTCAAAAATAAATAATTGACCGATGACCTCTTCCAATGAAGCAATCATTTGTTGTAAAACAAGACGGGAGGCTTTAGGGTGATCGAGCGCCTGATCGATTCTGAATGAAGCGTAGCGTCCTTGTTCGACGGTCGCTTCCAGCTTAGAGGTTGCATTTTCTATTCGTTTCCGGTACATTCGGCTAATGGCTGTCAGGGCTGTATTGTCGAGCCATACTTTTCCGCGACATACCGAAGCGGCTAATTCATAACGACTTTTTGAATTCATAACCTTTTGGATTTTATAGTTAAACATTTTATTTTGAAAAACACAACATGTCAAAGAACTGTTCGGACATACTTTACCCTCTTTAGCGGACAATCCGAATTAAAATGTTGTTTTTCAAATGTTTAACATCCAAAGATGTTACGTTCGTCGTTTCATAACTCTTTTTTTTGAATACACCCGATACAGGCAAAAAAATCTCCAGGCACTCCTTCTGTGCTTAGTAGATCGGCTTTTTACGCATATAGATGTGATTTTCGTTGCAAATGTAAGTATTATTTTGGAATTTTGAAAACAGATCTTGCTTTTTATTTTCTTATCGGATAACTTGCTTTATAAGAACCTGCTCTTGCGGGGAGAATTTGAACGCTTTCTACTTTCTACTTTTTACTTTTTTTGTAATTTTGTAGCCTTAAATCAATGACTACAATTATATGAGCGGATTTTTTGGTTGCGTATCACGCAAAGAGTGCGTTGCCGATGTTTTCTACGGCACCGATTACCATTCACATCTGGGAACGAAGAAGGCCGGTATGGCTTTTTATAACGGAGAGGATTTTGTCCGGTCGATTCACAGTATAGAAAGTGCTTATTTCCGGAATAAGTTCGAGCCGGAATTGGGACGTTTCATTGGTTCTTACCTGGGAATCGGGGTGATCAGCGATATGGAGTCGCAGCCGATAACGGTAACTTCGCATTTGGGGCGTTTTGCCGTAGTGACGGTAGGGCGAATCGATAATCTGGAAGAGATATCCGCTCAGTTGTTGAAGGAAAAGATTCACTTTGCCGAAATGTCCGGGTCGGCCATCAACCCGACCGAAGTAGTCAGTATTCTGATCAACAAAGGAGAGACATTCAAGGAAGGTATAGAGAACGTTTACCGTATGGTCAAGGGGTCTTGTTCTTTTTTAATTCTGACAGACAGTTGTATTTATGCTGCCCGTGATAAGTTCGGCCGTACTCCCATCATTATCGGTAAGAATGAATTCGGTTATGTTGTGGCCAGTGAAAGCTCTTCGTTTACCAATTTAGGCTATAATATAGTCCGTGATCTGGGACCGCATGAAGCGATACGGGTTTCGAAAGACGGGATTACACCGATTATTGCTGCCGGTTGCAGGAAACAGATATGTTCTTTTTTGTGGGTTTATTATGGCTATCCTTCTGCTTATTACGAAGGGATCAATGTAGAAGATGCCCGTTACCGTTGTGGGGCTGCTATGGCGAAACGTGATGAATTGACTCTTGATTTTGCTGCCGGAATTCCGGACTCGGGTGTGGGACATGCTATCGGATATTCCAACGAGAAGGGGATTCCTTATAAAAGACCTTTTGTGAAATATACACCGACCTGG
>ERZ857785.2626-NODE-2626-length-15077-cov-86.935361_pt1 | contig 15077 bp, 10 predicted proteins | sample MGYA00519763_ERZ857785 | MGnify/ENA primary metagenome ERZ857785 (study PRJEB31778, sample SAMEA3449365) | human gut metagenome | biome: human gut; feature: human-associated habitat; material: faeces | place: United Kingdom | collected 2010/2012 ... | reverse complement strand
CTTCGTCCCGTTTCATTCTCCCTTGCAGGGTGCAGGGACAGCGTCCCTGCTGGGGGCAAGGGGCAAAGCCCCTTGGGTCTTCCAACGCCCTTGTCACCCGAACGGCGGCGGGGGGAATAGCGGCAAATCCGGACAAGTCGGCGCAGGGGTGCCGCACGCTTCCCATCGTGTCATGTAGGCTTCGACGAGCAGCTCAATCGTGCAATCAAACACAGGGGGACGGCAGTCATCCGCACACACAGGCGCGCCGCCGTCAATCAGCCGAACACACGGAAGCACCATCATCTGGTTGCGCCAGCATTCCGCCTGCACACAGCGAATCGGCAGCGCAACATCCGTTGTCAGCACACTTTCGCCGCGCAAAACCTGCCCGCACTCCGCCTGCACTTGGCAAACAACCGGAATATTCACCCGCAGAAGGCACGGCGCGGGTCGAGATGGTCGGCATCCGCGGCAGCCGCACGGGCGCGGTTCTTGGTACGGCGCAATCTCCCAATCCGCGTCACCGCACGCCGTAACGCCGACGAGCTGCAGTCGCCCGTTTGCATCCTCCGGCAAACCGCCGACGTACAGCGCCACACACGCGCGGCGCTGCCACTCCCGCCCGCTGGCGAGGATTCGCGGCAATAAAACGCCCTTCTGCGTCGGCGGATAAGACGGGCAAGCGGGGTTCGGCGGGCAAGGCGGTCTGGACGGGCAAGGCGCTTGCGGCGGCATGGGACGGCAGCAATTCGGACGCTGATTCATGGCGATTCCTCCCATCGTGTGAGCTGTTCACTCCCAGCATATGCGCGGCGGAAAAATCGGGCACAAAAAAACCCGGCACGAAGCCGGGAATTTTGCGATTAGTTCAAGGATTCGGTCTCGTTCTCGATGGTCACATCTTCCACCGAGCGAATCGCCCAGCGCGCAACAACCATCGTCTGGTCGCCCTTGCCGACGCTCAGGGTGATGGTGTCGTCCTTGATGCTCTCGATGGTGGCGTAGATGCCGCCGATGGTGCACACGCGGTCGCCCTTCTTCAGGGACGCGAGCATGTCCTGCTCCTTCTTGCGGCGCTTCTTCTCCGGGCGAATCATCATGAAGTACATCAGGACGAAAACCAGCAGCAGCGGCAGAAGGCTGAAGAGAATACCGACAATGCCGCCAGCGGCCGAATCCGTGGTGACGGCGGCAGGGTCGGCAGCACCGGTGGTGGTGGTGGTTTCCGCAACGGCGGTGGCGATGCCCAAAAGCTTGGTCAGAAATTCCATGCGAATTAGCTCCTTTCAGTAATCCGGAATACTCTATCTATTGTAGCATATTTTTTCGCGCTTCACAAGAGGGGAAAGCGGGCTTTTGCGCCATTCACAGAAATTTTGCATGACGGCATCAAGCATTTTTCCGCGAAGCTGCGCTTTCAGGCGCAAATTTGCATCTTTGGGGCACGGAATTGTAAAACTTGCGCATATTCGCTTGCAACAGGTGTTTTTTTGATATAATGGTAATGGAATGCTGAAAAGCGCACAAACGAATGTCAAGGAGGCTGACGAATGAAGAAGCTGCTTGCGATTCTGCTGACGCTGGCGATGCTGGTGCCGATGTGTGGTTTTGCGGAGGAAAGTGCGCCCGGCGCGACAAGGACAGTCATTTTCCTGAAAGACTTCAATGCGAAGGTGCTGGGGGCGGACATCGACGAAGCGGAGGAAAAAGCCGTAAATGACTTTCTGGATGCCCTGCGGGTGATAGTCTATCAGCAGGGGACAACGTCAGCCGCCTATGAGGTGACGCTGAACGACCAGCCTATTGTCGATTATGCCGTGCAGTTCAGCGGCGCGGATGTCTATGTCAGCAGTGACCTGCTGGGCGAGACGCTGTATCTGAACCTCGACGAGGACATGCAGCATTTCGGGGAGCTGGTGTACCGCCAGCAGCTCAGCCAGCGCGGTCTTACGGCGGAAGTCATCAACGAGACGGTATCCTCTGGGTACTACGCGGAGCAGATTGCGCAGGTGGGACAGATGGGCGCAATGACGGCGAAGGTACTCAAAAATCCCCTCTTCACGGAAAACGTGCAGGCGGAAGAAGTGCTGAATAGCCTTGTGGCGATTGACTTTACGGAGATGCAGCGCCGCTTGGCGGAATATCAGCCGTCCATGACGATTGACCCTGTGACGGAGCAGCTCGAAGGCTGTGACCCGGTGATACAGGTGTGTACGTTCACGCTGACGAACGAACAGCTGGTCAATCGGCTGGCGATTCTGCTGGAAACGGCGATGCAAGTGCCTGTCGTCCAGAACTTCGCGGATTTGGCGGCGGATTATGACAATCTGATGCAGTTCATGTCGCAGACGACGACGGAAGAGTATGTGCCGCAGGAAATCGACTGGGCGGCGCAGGTGCGTCAGCAGACAATGCTGTACAGCGACGCGCAGGTGACGCTGTACACGGATGCGCAAGGGCAGCTTGTCAAGCTGATTGTGAACTATTCCGCGCTCCCGGACTGGGCGGAAAGAATGTCCGAGGTGGAGCCGACCGAGGGAATCCTGAAGCCCGTCACGTTCACGCTGAACCGGAACACGCTGGCGGACGGCTTGCAGTACGACTGGACGCTGGAAAAGGAAGAGAACAGCACGACGGGACGCCTCACCATCGGTGAAAAGAATGCCGAACTGGTGCTTATGCCGGATGACCAGACGCAGACGACGATTTCGCTGACGGTTGAGCCGAACCGCAGGGGCGGGAGGGTCGATGTAGAAGTGCGCACGACCTCCGAAGCGAACGGGACGGACAGCGGCATACAATTCGGCGTGTTTACGTCTGGTTCGAGCAGCAGTGTATATCGGGAGTCGAGAATTCGGCTCTTGTCTGGCGGTGAAGTCGGCTTGACCATCTACACGACGACCTTTTCGTGCAAACCGCGCCCCCTGCTGTCCGACGGCGACGTGCTGGACTTGGGCGAAATCAGCAGTGCGCGCTTCAACGCCTACATGCTGACCTTGGCGACGAGCATTTCGCAGATTCTGCCGCGCATCCTGATGAATCTGCCGAACAGCGTGCGGCAGCTCATGGACGGTACGACGACGCTGCCGAGCAGCACCATCATTTTGGATAACGCCGACTAACATCAACCGAAAGCATCACTGCCCCGCAGTGTTCGCTATAAAGAAAAAGGGAAACCAAACAACAAGGAGGAAAACCCCATGAAGAAATTGCTTGCGGTACTGCTCAGCATCATGATGCTGGCGATGCCCCTGACCTCGATGGCGGAAAACAGCGTGTGGGACAATGCCGCGCGTCAGGAAACCACCATCACTATCCACGACCTGAACGCTGACCTCGTGGCGGCGCTGGGCGGGGATGACACCGCGATGGCTGCCATCAACGACCTGCTGGCGGCGCTGTCCCTGACCGGCTATCAGCAGGGCGACGAAGCTGGCTTTGACCTCAACCTGAGCGGCAAGAGCGTGCTGGGTATGGCATCGCTGACGACTGCTGCGGAAGAAAACCAGCTGATGTATGTGTCCAGCGCGCTGCTGGGCGGCGTGATTGCTGTGAACAGCAAGGACGTGGAAGCCATCAAGGAAAAAGCCCTCCGCGCGACGATGAAGATGTCCGGTCAGAGCGACGAGGAGATCGACAAGGCGATTGAAGAATCGAAGGAACAGCTGAGCGGCAATGCGGAATACACTGCCCTGATGGAAGCATCGGCGAATCTGGGCAGCATGACGGAAGAGCAGCTCATGGAAGAACTGACGCAGGCGGACACCACGGCGTTCATGACCATGATGAACGAAATACTGTCCGGTGCAGAAATGGCAGAAGTGACCGAGCAGCCCGGCGACTGCGACGCGGCGAAGAACTACGTCAAAGTCACAGTTCCGCCGGAAAAGATTGCCGAGATGACGAAAGCCCTGCTGGAGATGATCCACAGCGTTCCGAGCATCGGCGCTTACATGGATGCGCTTTTTTCCGCTGCTGACACGAGCTGGGACGACCTGCTGAAAGAGCTTGATGAAGCAGATCTCTATGCGGATGACATCGTTTACGAATACTGGATGACTGAAGCAGGCGAGCTGGTTCGCATGACGGCTTCGGTGAAGATCAACAACGGCGGCGAAGAACCCTTGCCGATGTCCTTCACGATGACCCGCAACACGGCGGACGGCGTGGCGACGTGGCTTGTGACCATCAAGAGCGCGGAAGATACCGCGGCGACGCTGACCTTCGCAGGCGACTTGGAGAACTTCACGGCGAACCTGACCGCCTATGCTGGCGAAGACTCCGTTGAAATCAACGTCAGCGGCAAGGGCGTCGGCACGGACAGCAGCGTTGTTGATGTGGAAATCAAGGAAACGGTGGACGGTGTCGAGCAGGGCTTCGGCGTTGTGGTGACGACCGCTACGACGATGGACGGCGAACAGGGCGTCCGCAAGGTGGATGTGCTGGTGCGCTTCATGGGTCTGGACGTTGTGACCATCACGGCGGAAACCCGCACCTGCGACGCGAAGGACGCGCTGGACGTGAGCAAGGCGCAGGATTTGGGCGCGATGACGGACAGTGAGTTCCAGACGTGGTTCGTCAAGGTGATGAACAACCTGCAGAACCTGCCCATGACCCTGCTGATGAGTCTGCCGGAGAGCATGCTGACCCTGCTGATGGGCGGCAGCAACTGATACGATTTCCTGCATTGGCCTGTGCCATCTGCTTGCGCCTTTCCCATGCTGGCGTTTGCGTTAGCCAGAACGAATCATTTGCGGTGCATCTCGGCGCATTCTCATTTGGAAATAGTATCCGCATGGGAGGCTGACTGAAAAAGTCAGCCTTCTTTTTCATTGCCGGAACATACTGATTTTCGACCAGAAAAGCAATCCAATTGTAAAAATATGCGCGGAATGGTTGACAAGTCGGGCGGATTGCTTTACCATAGTACATGGATTATTCTGTGACTTTACTCCGCACGGCTTGCGGATGATTCAGATGGAGGAACAGGCAAGATGAGGATGCTTGGCAAGCGATTTCTGTCACTCCTGCTCGCGCTGGGAATGCTGCTGATGCTGCTCCCCGCGGCTGCGGCATCGGAGCTGACGATGCTGCAAGTGGATTTTCTGGGCATGTATGCCACAAGCGCGGGAACGTATGAATCCCGGAAATTCACGGGCGATTTTACCGTCATGCAGAACGGGGAGGCGGTCGGCACGATTCGCCAGACCGACTTCGGCAGCGACCCGATTTCCGTCCCCGGTACGGGCAATGTGCAGCTTGTCCCGGTGGCGGAAACGATGCCGGAGGATGCCGTTATGGCGGCGAGCTACACCGTGTCGATTGTCGATGGACGGCTGAACAAAGCGGTCATTGCTGTGCTGACGGACACGGGTCTGTTCACCGTGCACACGGAGAGCAGCTCCTCTTTTGACCTGATTAACGAGCGCGGCGAGACGATTCTCTCCTTCGACACCGACAGCCGGGGCGACTATGCCCTGCCGGCGGCGATTCATACGGGGCTGTATACCCTGCGAATGACGAAGGCTTCGCTGGCCATTGAAAGCTGGCGCGACAAGATTATCAACATTGAGCGCTACACGGGTGCGGATTCCGTGACGAAGGTGAACGCTTCCTATTACTATGTGCCGCCGACGATGGCGCCGACCGCCACGCCTGAACCCACCCCTACTCCTACTCCTACTCCGACCCCGACCCCGACACCGACACCGACGGCAACGCCTACGCCCACGCCGACGGCGACCCCGACATTAGCGCCGACGGAAGCGCCGACCGAGAATCCGACGGAGGAACCGACGGAGAAACCCACGGAAGCGCCGACACCAACCCCGACGGCGACCCCGACCCCGAGCCCGACGCCCACGCCGAGCCCGACGCCCACGCCTACGCCGTCCCCTACCCCTGAACCCGTGGACGGCACGCTGACGATGCTCATGCGCGGCGTGAACGCGGCAGTGGCGTACCAGATTGTCAGCGAGGACGGCAAAACGACCCGCACGGGTTACCTGACCGATGGCGAGACGGTGCAGGAAGCCGACCTCTTCCACGGAACATACGCCGTCACGGTGACGCTGCCGGAAGGTACGCTGCTGACGGGTGTGAACGGCTGGCCGAACCTGCAGAAGGGTCAGGCACAGTGGCTGGTGAATATTCAGGCGATGCAGACCAGCCGTTATGAACTGGATCTGACGCTCAGCGGCGGCATGACCGGCAGCATCGACGATCTGTCTGCCCCGGCGGAAGTGACGATTTCCGGCCAGCGGATGAGCGAACAGATGACGGTCAGCGGCGCGTTTGCGCTGAACGACCTGTATCCTGATACTTATCAGATTACGGCAGCCCTGCCGCGCGGCTTGTATGACACCGAGGGCTGGACGCTCAGCACGACCGATACGGGCGTGACGGCGAGCATTCTGGTGGAAATCGGCGCGGGCGAAACTGTTGTGCTGCCGGCGCTGGCGAACCATGCCACCGGCGACGCTTCCGGCGTGGTGCTGGGGCTGGACGGTCAGCCGATGAGCGGCGTGCAGGTGCAGCTGGTCAATCAGGCGGGCGAAGTCGCGGCGGAAGCGGTGACGGATGAAAACGGCGCTTGGCAGGCGGAGTTCCTCGAATACGGGACGTACGTCGTCCGCTATGACGCGGGCGTGACCCTTGCCAACGGTGCGCTCGTCATTAGCGACGAACCCGCGACTGTGACCGCGAAGGCGGCGAATCCGGCGGCACTGACCATCCACGCCTTCCGCGATAACGATAACAACGGTTCACGCGGGAAATACGAGGAAGGCGTGTCCGGCGCGACGATGAGCCTCATCACCGAAGTCAACGGCGTGGAGGTTGTTGTGGCATCCGGCGAAACGGACAAGAACGGCGAAGTGTCGCTGGCTGTGCCGGCGGGGACGTACGTCCTGCGCAGCGAGCTGCCCGCGGGCTTCGGCCATGGTGCGCACGGCAAAAATGTCAGCGCGAACATGTCCATCATGGATGAAACGACCGAACAAGTGCAAAGCAGCGTGCCGCTGACCCTCGAAGCCGGTTCTGTGACCGACGTGGGCGTCGGCGTGATGACGATGGCGGCGCTGCAGGGTCTTGTGTGGCTGGATGAAAACGACGACGGCGTGTATCAGGACGGTGAACCCGGTCAGGCGGGCATCAAAATCCGCGCCGTCGGCGTGAAAAACGGTCTGGTGTACGAAACCGAGAGCGGCGAGGACGGCAAGTTCTACATCGGTCAAATGCGCTACGGCACATACAATGTCGAATACAGCCTGCCGGACGGCTTGGTGTTTGCGCGCTACAGCCAGACGGGCGGTAATCGCCGCTCTATCATCACCAGTGAATTCAAGCGCTCCGAAACGGATCAGGTGATTCTTGAACGCGGTGACTTGGAGGAAGTCCTCCTTGGCGTGATGAAGGGCTCTGACATCAACGGCATCTGCTTCCTGGATGAAAACAACAACGGCGTGTACGACGAGGGCGAAAAGACGCTGGAAGGCGTGAAGGTCGTCCTGTACCGTCAGGCCATCGGCAAGGAGCTGCTGAACACCGTCTCCGACGAGAACGGGCGCTTCACCTTCGCCAACATCCGCGGCAGCACGTTCCGCGTCAAAGCGACGATTCCGCAAGGCTATGTGTACACCATCGCGGGCGATGGCGAGTACGGCAACCTGTTCGCTCCCGGCACTGACCGCCGCGAGTACACGATTTCCGACGTGGTGCTGGAGAACGACAGCGAGATGACGATGGCCATCGGCGCGATTACTTACGGCAGCATCTCCGGCACGGTGTATCTGGATGACGACTTCTCCGGCAGCCGGATGGACGCGGAAAAGATGGTCAACAACTTCACCGTCACCCTGACGGATGAAAACGGCAATACCCGCACGGCGAAAACGAACCGCAGCGGCGTGTATACCTTCGATGACCTTGCGCCGGGGCAGTACACCGTGAGCGCGACCGCGAACCACGGCTTGGCGTTCACACGCACGGGCGACGGCAATATCCTCCGCAACCTCTCCGGCGGCGCGGGCGAAAGCGAACCGGTGGCGCTCAAAATGGGCGCGGATTTGACGGGTCTTGATATCGGCATGATTACCCCCGGACATGTGTCCGGCGTGGTGTTTGCCGACAAGAACGACAATGGCCTGCGCGACGCGGATGAAGGCGGCTTGCTCGGCGCGGTGGTTCACCTGATGGACGAAACCGGTGACGTGGCGACCCGCACCATCGGCGCGGATGGCAGCTTCCTGTTTGACGCGGTGCTGCCCGGAACGTACCGCCTGCGCTACGAGCTGCCGGGCGACGGCGTGTTTGCTCCCCTGACGGACGGCGGCAACACCATCGCGCCGGATTCCGACGGCACGACGGATTCCTTTACCATCAGCGTGGGCGAAGAAGTCACCGCGCCCCTGTGCGGCGCACTGGCTCTGGGCGACATTGAAGGCATGGTGTTTGCCGATCACAATGGCAACGGCGCGCAGGATGCAAACGAAGCGGCGCTTGCCGGCGTGACGCTGATTCTGACCCCCTCCCGCGAGGATTTGACGGAGCAGACCGTCCTCACCGATGCGACGGGCGCGTACAGCTTCACCGGGATGCGGCCGGACGCCTACACGCTGACCCTGCGCTTCCCGGAGGGCATGGTGCTCTCCAAGCTGGACGGCAATGTGACCCTGCCGCTGACGCACGGGCTGAACGAGCAGCAGGTGAACATCGAAATCGGGCTGGGCGAGGAATGGCTGAATCAGGCGCTTGGCGGCGTGATTCCGTCGAAGATGTCCGGTCAGGTTTGGGTGGATGAGAATGACAACGGGCGCATGGACGCGGGCGAAATCACCCCGGAAAACGAGACGCTGACCCTGCTGGATGAAACCGGCGCGGTGTTTGCGCAGGTGCAGACCGATGCGGATGGGCGGTTCGCCATCGACGGCATTGCCCCCGGCGTGTACAGCCTTGCCTACGACCTCAAGGAAGGTACGCAGGCGGCGCGTCTGGGCGACAGCACCTTCACCACCGAGGGCAGTCAGCTCGTCATGACCGAAATTGAAATTAGCGAAAACAACAACTACACTGCTCCGATGCTGGGCTTGAAGATTGACACAAGCATCGGCGGCATGGTCTGGTGCGACAACGCGGGCGAGATTGCGCCCCTGTCCGGCGCGGAGGTTATCTTGCTGGACGAAAAGGGCAGCAAACTGCAAAACGCGACGACGGGCGAGGACGGTATCTACCGCTTTGACGGCTTGATGCCGGGCAACTACCGTCTGCGTGTGACGCTCCCGAACGGCTACGTCGTCGTAGAAAAGGACGACACGCGCCTCAAGGACGGGCAGAACATCAGCGTGATGACGACCTACACCGCCCGCGAGGGAGAGAGCGACCTGATTGCCCTGCGCATGAGCCAGCATCAGCTGGAACAGAATATTGGCGCGGTGCAGCCGGGCACGCTGGGCGACTTCTGCTGGCTTGACCTGAACGGCAACGGCCTGCAGGACGCGGGCGAACTCGGTCTGGGCGACATGCGCATCGAGCTGTGGCGAAACGACCAGCTCGTCGCGGAAACGACAACCGACGCGTACGGTTACTACACTTTCGAGAACCTGTATCCCGGCGTGTACACGCTCAAGCCCATCTACCCGGCGGAAGTTGTGCCGACGCGTATGCGCACGGATATTCCGCTGATTGCGTCGATTCTGGGCGAGAACGGTGAATCGAACCCGGTGCAGGTGACCTCCGCCAGTACGACCTACACGGCGGATTTGGGCTTCGTGCTGGTTGATGACGACGTGCTGCCGGCAAACTACGGCATCGGCGAAAAGCAGGACTGGACGAAGAAGTAAGGGACAATGCGGAATTGCGCATCCGCGGATGGCGGGGTGCTGCGGGGGGGCGAAAGCTCTCGCAGTGCCCCGTTTTTTGTGATGGGGGAGGGAAGCAAAGTCCGCTTTTACGGAAAGAATCAACTGTTTGTTTTGGTGAGAATTGAAAAGTAAATAAAAGTTACTTCACTCGCATTTTCCGAATGAAAATGGAAGCTGCTTCATTCTGAAATCCCAAATCCGCGCGAATCAACCGTTTTCCTGCGCGAAAGTGTATTGCAAAAGCGGCTTGCATTTGGTATCATAAATGTTACCAGATGTGGCTGTTCAATATGGAAAAAAAATCAGCCGAATCATGCTGGAAATGAAAGGACGGAAACAAATATGAAGAAACTCCTTGCTCTCCTGATGGCGCTCATGATGTGCTGCACCGCCTTTGCGTTCGCGGAGGAAGAAGCGGAAGTGCCGGCAGTTGAAATGAATGTCAGCTTCGAGGCGCAGACGGTTGCGCTTGGTGAAACGGGTCTGACGATGCAGATTCCGGCGGACTGGGCGGTTCAGGAAGTCCCCGCAGGCACGGAAAACGCCGAGAACATCCTGCTCTTCGCCGTCAACGCCGACCAGACGGTCAGCATTACGGCGCAGCTGTCCGCGATGAGCTTTGAAACGCTGCTGCAAGGCATTCAGGACGCGGGCGCGACGGAAGAAATGCTCGCTGAGCTGTATGTCAACGAAAACTATTGCCTGATGTACACGCCGGGCGACACCGTGCTGGCGCTGTACACCTTCCTTGATGACGAGACGGTTCTCGCTGTGACGTTCCAGGTTGCCAGCAAGGAAGTGGGCGACGCGCTGGAAAACATGCCGCTGGAGATCTTCGGCAGCTTGGCGGCAGCGGAGTAATTCACTTCGTTACCATGATGCAGGACGAATGAGCGTCCTGCATTTTTTGTGCGCAAAAATGAACAGGGACTTGCAGAAAAACTTGATAAATGCAACAACTTGGACGAAAATATTCAAAATACACGAGAAAAACATAAAAAAAACACAGTTTGTGCAACAAAACACTTGATTTTCTCCATACAGTGTTGCATAATAAAGCATCGACACGGTGAAGCCGGTTGGTTTGGCGTGTCGATGAACAAGAAACGCAGGCAGACGCGGCAGCGCCCCTGCCGGGAAGGTGGAGCGGATGAATTCCAAGATGCTGTTTTATATCCTCAAGCGCGTGCTGCTGGCGCTGCTGACCATCTGGATTGTTATCACGGTGACGTTCTTCGTGATGCACTCGATTCCGGGTGGACCGTTCGCAAGTGAAAAGGCAATTTCCGCGGAAGCGCAGGCGGCGCTGGAGGCCAAGTACGGGCTGGACAAGCCGCTGGGCGAACAGTATGTGACGTATCTGCGCGACGTGGTGACGAAACTGGACTTCGGGCCGAGCCTGAAGCAGCGCGGCCGTCAGGTCATCGACATTATTCTGGATGGCATGAAGACCTCCGCAAAGCTTGGGCTGATTGCGGCGTTCAGCGCGGCGATTGCCGGCATCGTCCTCGGCGCGCTGGCGGCGCTGCGGCGCAACACCGTGCTGGATAAGATTATCATGGTGATTACAACCGCGTTCGTGTCCATGCCGTCGTTCATTATGGGGTCATTCCTGCTGATAGTGTTCTCAGTCAAGTTAGGCTGGGTACCCGCGAACGGCGCGACGGCCGAAGGGTTGATCCTCCCGATTATCACCCTTGCGCTCTACCCGATGAGCTACATCACGCGCCTGACGCGCTCCTCCATGCTCGACGTGCTGGGGCAGGATTATATCCGCACCGCGCGCGCCAAGGGCGTTTCGGGCAAGAAAATTATCTTCGGTCACGCGCTGAAGAACTCGCTGATTCCGGTTATCACCTATTTCGGTCCGATGCTGGCGTTCATCGTCACCGGCTCGATGGTCGTCGAGCAGATTTTCGCCGTGCCGGGCATCGGCCGCCAGTTCGTATCCAGCATCACCAACCGCGACTACACCATGATTATGGGGACGACCATTTTCCTCGCCTCTTTAATCGTGATTATGAATCTGATCAGCGATCTGCTCTACAAGGTGGCTGATCCGCGCATTGATTACGAATAAGGAGGCATCTGCACCATGATGATGAACAAGAAAAAGCCCTTTAGCCTGCATCTGGATGTGGATTCCTTCATGCCCGCGACGGCGGAGGAAAAGGAAGTCATCTCCCGGATGCGGCCGTCCTCGACCTTTTTCCGCGATGGCGTGAAACGCCTGCTGAAGAACAAGGTAGCGACCATCAGCCTGATTCTGATTGTGCTGATTACGCTGTCCTCCATCATCATCCCGATGTTCTGGCCGTATTCGTATGACCAGATGCTGGGGCAGACGAAGGGCCGCCCGATGGACAACAGCTACAACAACCTCGCACCGTTCCAGTACGGTAAGACGGAACTGAAGAAAATCGACAAAGGGGAATCTGTTTTCCCGCACATCTTCGGCACGGACGCGCACGGACGCGACTACTTCATCCGTGTCGTCTATGGAACACGCATTTCCCTCGCCGTCGGCTTCTTCGCCAGCATCATCGTGCTGGTGATTGGCATGATGATTGGCGCAGTCGCAGGATACTTCGGCGGCAGGGTGGACTTGTTCATCATGCGCATCGTCGATATTATCTACTCATTGCCGGACATGCTGGTCATCATCCTGCTGGCGGTCGTGCTGGGGCAGGTGCTGCATGTGGAAGGCACCATCTTAGAGAAAATCGGCTCGAACATCATCAGCATGTTCATCGTCTTTGGCCTGCTCTATTGGGTGGGCATGGCGCGCCTGATTCGCGGTCAGATTCTGTCCCTCCGTGAGCAGGAGTACGTGCTGTCGGCGCAGGCGACGGGCGCGAAGGCGCGGTGGATTATCCGCAAGCACCTTCTGCCGAACTGCATCAGCGTCGTGATTATTTCGACTGCGCTGCAAATTCCGAACGCGATTTTCACCGAAAGCTTCCTGTCCTTCCTGGGGCTGGGCGTCAACGCGCCGATGCCTTCGCTGGGTTCGCTGGCTTCTGACGCGCTCAACGGCATCTATTCCTACACCTATCGCCTGATTATCCCCGCCGTGGTCATCTGCCTCATCGTGCTGAGCCTGAACCTGTTCGGCGACGGCCTGCGCGACGCATTTGACCCGAAGCTGAATGCGTGATGAAAGGAGCTGGACCAAATGGCATTGCTGGAAGTCAATGACCTGCATACATCCTTCTTCACCGACGCGGGCGAAGTCAAGGCGGTGGATGGCGTTTCGTTCCGCCTTGACCACGGCAAGGTGCTGGGCATCGTGGGCGAAAGCGGTTCGGGCAAGAGCGTCACGGCGTATTCCATCATGCAGATTCTTGCGCCGACGGGCAAAATCGTCAGCGGCAGCGTGAAATTCGACGGGCAGGAGCTGGTCGGCGCGGACGAGAAGCTGCTGCGCTCCGTGCGCGGCAATCGCATCTCGATTATCTTCCAAGACCCGATGACGTCCCTGAACCCGACTTACACCATTGGTCGGCAGCTGATGGAAGCGATTCTGCTGCACACCGACCGCAACCGCCATCAGGCGCGCGAACGCGCGGTGGAGATGCTGAAGCTGGTCAACGTCAACGAACCGGAAAAGCGCATGAAGCAGTACCCGTTCGAGTTGTCGGGCGGTATGCGGCAGCGCGTAATGATTGCCATGGCGCTGGCGTGCGAGCCGGACATCCTGATTGCCGACGAGCCGACGACCGCGCTGGACGTGACGATTCAGGCGCAGATTCTTGATTTGATGCGCGATTTGCAGAAGAAGATGGGCATGGCGATCATCATGATTACGCACGACTTGGGCGTTGTCGCCCAGATGTGCGACGAGGTCATCGTCATGTACGCCGGGTCTATCTGCGAACAGGGGACGGCGGATGAAATCTTCTACAACCCGCGCCATGAGTACACGAAGGGCTTGATGCGCTCCATCCCGACGGCGGAGAACAACGGACAGCGCCTGGAGCCGATTACCGGTACGCCGATTGACCTGCTGAACATGCCCAAAGGCTGCCCGTTCGCGCCCCGCTGCGAGGCGGCGATGAAGATTTGCCTGAAAGAGAAGCCGGTTCGGATGCTCATCAATGACGACCATATGGCAACCTGCTGGATGAACGTCAAGAAGGGCGTTGAGGACGGCAGCATCACGGAGGAAGGAGGAGTGCCCTGTGTCTGAAGCGCAGATGCACCAGCCGCTGCTGGAAGTCAAAGGACTGAAAGAGTACTTTGACATCAACATGGGCTTCTTCCGCACCAAGCCGCTGAAGGCGGTCGACGATGTGTCCTTCACCATCAACAAGGGCGAAACGCTCGGTCTGGTGGGCGAATCCGGCTGCGGCAAGACGACTGTTGGGCGCACCATCCTCCAATTGTACAAGCCGACGGCGGGCGAAATCATTTACGATGGCAAGCCCGTCAAGACGAAAGCGGACTTGCAGAAGTTCCGCACGAAGGCGACGATGGTGTTCCAAGATCCGTACTCCTCGCTGAACCCGCGCATGACCGTGTCGGACATCGTGGGCGAACCGCTGGATGTGCACCACCTGTATTCCTCCAAGAAGGAGCGGGAGGAGCGCATTTTGCAGCTGCTGGGCTATGTCGGACTGAACAGCGAACATGCCTCGCGTTACGCGCACGAGTTTTCCGGCGGTCAGCGTCAGCGCATCGGTATTGCCCGCGCGCTGGCGGTGAATCCGGAATTCATCGTCTGCGACGAGCCGGTGTCGGCGCTGGACGTGTCGATTCAGGCGCAGGTCATCAACATGTTTGATGATTTGCAGGATCGGCTGGGGCTGACATACCTGTTCATTGCGCATGACCTGCTGGTTGTGCGGCACATTTCGGACAGAATCGCCGTGATGTATCTGGGCAAGATGGTGGAGCTGGCGTCGGCGGAGGAAATCTACAATCACCCGCTGCACCCGTACTCCAAGTCGCTTTTGTCCGCCGTTCCGCTGCCTGACCCGAAGGCGGCGCGCGCAAACAAGCGCATTGTCCTCTCCGGCGACATTCCAAGTCCCCTGAACGCGCCGTCGGGCTGTCCGTTCCGCACGCGCTGCCCCTACGCCACCGAAGCCTGCGCGCAGTCGATGCCGCCCTTCAACGAAGTCGAGAAGGGGCACTTCGTCGCTTGCCACCGGGTGAAGGAATTGGGGTAAAAGGGGAGACGCCAGAGGCTCTGCCTCTGGACTCCGGCAGGGGCGCTGCCCCTGCACCCTGCAA
>ERZ857785.2615-NODE-2615-length-15119-cov-16.686338_pt1 | contig 15119 bp, 10 predicted proteins | sample MGYA00519763_ERZ857785 | MGnify/ENA primary metagenome ERZ857785 (study PRJEB31778, sample SAMEA3449365) | human gut metagenome | biome: human gut; feature: human-associated habitat; material: faeces | place: United Kingdom | collected 2010/2012 ... | reverse complement strand
ATGGCAGAAACCTTCAACGTCGTGGTGGAAATTCCGCGCGGCTCCAAGAACAAGTACGAAGTGGATCACGAGACCGGCCGCGTGTTCCTGGACCGCACCCTGTTCACTTCCATGGGTTACCCGGATGACTATGGCTACATCGACGGCACTCTGGGCGAGGACGGCGATCCGCTCGACGCACTCGTCATGATTCCGAACTCCGTGTTCCCGGGCTGCGTGGTGGAATGCCGCGCCGTTGGCCTGTACCACATGGTCGACGAGGCTGGCGGAGACGACAAGGTGCTCTGCGTTCCGGCTGATGTGCGTTTCGACGACATCAAGGATGTCGAAGATGTTTCCGAGTACCACAAGGCTGAAATCAAGCACTTCTTCGAGCAGTACAAGGCTCTGGAGCCGGGCAAGGAAGTCCTGCCGGGCGATTACTGGACTGGCGCCGCCAAGGCCGAGGAGGAAATCGTCGCAGCCCGCAAGCGCCTCGCTGATAGCGAGAAGTGATCGCTTCTCCCCTTTTTATGTCAAAGCCCACTGCCCCCGGCAGTGGGCTTTTCCTCTTTTCCAGCCAGTGGAGGCCAGGTGCCGTTGCGGGGAGTCCAACGGACCAAAGCGTCCGATTTCTTCGTACCGCGGTATAGTGGTCTCTTGTAATTTTCGGCATGCGAACAGTATTCGCTGAATTCAAAGCCCGCTGGACGTCACATATCACATCCGCGTGCGGCAGTTCTGTGTCGGTACTCCTAGGCGTAGGCGGAACGCAATCCGTCGAGGCCCATCCCGTGGGGAGACCGTCGGGATGAACCTTTTCACCAGCTATGCTCATTCAGATTCTGCTTATTGGCGTGTCCGTGTCCATGGACGCGTTCGCTGTCTCCATTGGCAAAGGCCTGACCGTCAAGAAGCTTCGCGGCGTCGATGCGCTCAAAACCGCCCTGTGGTTCGGCGGATTCCAGGCGCTGTTCCCTCTGTTCGGCTATTTCGCGGCCAGCACGTTCAGCAAATACGTGACCGCCGTGGACCATTGGATCATTTTCGGCCTACTCGCTCTGATCGGCGGCAATATGGTACGCGAGGCGTTCGAAGAGGACGAGGAGAACGCCAAGGAAACCCCTGAATTCGATTGGAAGCACATGCTGCCGCTCGCCGTGGCCTGCAGCATCGACGCATTCGCGGTCGGCGTGAGCTTCGCGTTCATGACGCTCAACATCTGGCTGTCGGTGGTCATCATCGGCATCACCACCGGCCTGTTCTCCGCCGCCGGCCTGTATATCGGCCGCGCGTTCGGCTCGCGGTGGCAGAAGCCCGCGCAGATCGCCGGCGGCATCGTGCTGATTCTTATCGGCGTGAAGGTGCTGTTCGAGCATCTCGGATTCCTCGGTTGACTGCCAATCCAACATAATAAAAGCCCGTAATCATTGCGATTACGGGCTTTGTCATTAGAACAGCCGTTTACAGCACGACGATGGCGAGCGCCGCCAGACCGACTGCGAGACCGGTCAGCATGACCGGCAGCAGTGCGAGGCCGATCCACGGCGAACGCGCATCCGGCTCGGGGGCGGCGTCGCGGTGCCAGAAGTACGAGCACACGGTGAGCGCCACGGCCACCAATACCGTCACGATCGCGGCGACGACCCATGTCGTGGTCACGTTGCTGAACATGTCCACCGTGGCTCCGGAGGCAGCGGACATGGCGGCGGCCCTGGAATGCGTTGTCGGCAGGAGCACCGGCAGGAAGCACCAACCCGCGCTGGCGATCATGGCGACGCCTTCGACCACGCTGTGCGACAGCGAGCGGATCAGGTGCGTGCGGTTTTCGCGGGCCATCTGCCGGCCGAAGGATACGATGATCAGCACGATCAGCAGTCCGCCCACGCCGGCGATCCACGCTTCCTCCATGGAGAAGCTTTTGCCGCCATCCAGGCCGGCGGGGAAGATCACATTGCCCAGCATCACGGTCGTGGCGCAGATCGCCGACAGCAGGCCTGCGATCGCGGCGATCACATGGCCGGCGACGCCGTCGCGGAACGGACTGAACACCACCAGCAGCACGACCATCGCCAGCGAGGCGATGATCGTGAACGGAACCGCGGCCGGTTTGGCGGCGTCGCCGTACATCATGCCGGGAACCAATGCGAGCGCCACCAGCACCACGTATGCGATGATCTGAATCGCCAGGACCTTGGCAAAAGCGACTTTCCGCGTGGCTTCCTGGGCGGTGGCCTTCTCAGCGGTCATCTCGGACCCCCTTTTCATATTGTGGTCATTCCGTATGCAATATGAATAAATGTAGCCGTAAGTGTCCACATACTTCGGTTACAATCGAGGAAACGCCGATAACACATACCGAGTGTACAATCGCGGCATCAGTTATAGGGAACATGAGGGAGCTGACGTGACGGATCTTACGCTTATGACGTTCGCTAGCGACCCGGCCACCGTTCTTCCCTCGCTGGCGTTGCTGTCCCACCGCGTGCGCGTTCTGCCGATGGATGCAGCGAGCTTGGTGAAGATGCCGGAGAACACCATTCTGTTTCTTGATGCGCGTGACGATTTGGCCACCGCGAAAACGCTGTGCCGTCTGATTCACGCGTCGGGACTGTCCACGCCGATTGTGCTGATTCTCACCGAGGGTGGTTTCACCGTGGTGAATTCGCAGTGGGGCATCGCCGATGTGGTGGTGGCCTCCGCTTCCCCCGCCGAAGTGGAGGGGCGTCTGCGTCTGGTGTCCGAACGGGGCAATGCGCCGGCCAGCACGGCCGCTAGCACCGGCGAGCAGGGCGTGCAGAACGAGGATGGCCTGATCCGTTCCGGCGATCTGGTGGTGGATACCAACGGTTATACGGCCAGCCTGCATGGCCATCCGATCGACTTGGCGTACAAGGAGTTCGAGCTGCTCAAGTATCTGGTGCAGCATCCGGGCCGCGTGTTCACGCGTGCGCAGCTGCTGCAGGAGGTGTGGGGCTACGACTATTACGGCGGCACCCGCACTGTGGACGTGCATATCCGTCGTCTGCGCGCCAAGCTGGGTGGCGAGTACGAGCATCTCATCGGCACCGTGCGCAACGTCGGCTATCGTTTCGATCCGCCGGAAGAGGATGAGCATGAGGCCGCGGCCAAGGATGCGGCTCACGGCGAGTCCGGCGAAAGCTGACTTTTTTCTTGCGATCATTCCGTTGATGTTCGACGGGTTTCGTTTGTTTTCGTTGGCCTTTCGCTGATTTTCTGTTGTTTTTTGCTGATTTTCTGTCGTTTTTTCGATGGATTTTCGCTGTTTTTGCCGATTGCGACGTTTCCATAGGTTTTCCGCGTTCGTCCGCATGCGAGGGGTAGGCTGGGAGGCATGCCTCGGGAATCGAAGAAGGCGCGGATCGCGCGCATGCATCAGGAATACGAGCAGTTGTGCGTGGAGATTCCCGATCCGAAATGCGCGTTGAACTTCAATTCTCCTTTCGAACTGCTGGTGGCTACGGTGTTGAGCGCGCAGACCACCGACAAGCGCGTGAACATGGTCACGCCGGAACTGTTCGGTGAATATCCCGGTCCGGCGGAGCTTGCCGCCGCGAATCCCGAGCACGTCGAGGACATCATCCGCACCATCGGCTTCTTCCGTACGAAAGCGCGCAATATCATCGGGCTGTCGCATGAGTTGTGCGTGCGATTCGGGGGCGAGGTGCCGGCCGATATGGCTTCGCTGGTCAGCCTGCCGGGCGTGGGCCGCAAAACCGCGAACGTGGTGTTGGGCAACGCGTTCGGCGTGCCCGGTTTTCCTGTGGACACGCATGTGATTCGTGTGACTGGGCGATTGCGGTGGCGGTCCGACTGGGCGAGCCCCTCCCCTGACCCGGTGGCCATCGAACGTGAGGTCACCGCCTGCTTCCCTCCCGAAGAATGGACCGATCTGTCTCACCGTTTGATATTGCATGGCCGCGCCATCTGCCATGCGCGAAAACCGGATTGCGCCGACTGCCCCCTCAACGACACGTGTCCGAGCGCGTTCGCCGCGTGATTCCGACGCATGCCAGCCGCCGCGCCGGCACTCCGTCGAATCGCACCCGGCCATCGGGCGTGTAGCACGCGTCAACTAGACTCGGGTGCATGGATGAAAACGGGCGGAAACGTAATCTGAAAGCCGAGGCGACGCGCTGGCTGATCTTCTTCGGCGTCGCGATCGTGCTCAGTGTGCTGCTGTGGCTGGGACTGTCGCTGACAGGCCGCAAGAATCCCATCACATCCTTCGGCACGCTCGTCTCCGACTCGTCGGTGACCGTCGGCATCGAAGGCAATGCGCCGAAATCGCTTGACATCCGCACCGAACAAGGCACCGCCGTGGAGCAAGCGCTGCTCGGCAACGTATACGAAACGCTGGTGTCACGCAGCGAAACCAACAAACTGCAGCCGGGAATCGCCAGCTCCTGGCAGGCTTCCGACGACGGTCTCACGTACACGTTCACGTTGAACGACGGCATGACGTTCGCCAATGGGCACAAACTCGACTCGTCCGACGTGGTCTGGTCGCTGCAGAACGCCGTCAACAACTATTACGTGGGAGCCGACCAGCTTGGTGATCTGAAGGAAATCACCAATCCCAATGCGAATACGGTGGTCATCACGCTCGCCAAGCCGAATCCGCGGCTGTTGCGCGCGCTGGCCGGCCGTGCAGGCGTCGTGTACGACGCGGAAAGCAAAACCAACTATGCGAAATCGGCGGTCGGATCGGGACCATTCACCGTGTCAACCGCGGACCAATCGCAAATCGTGCTGCAACGCAACGACTCGTATTGGGGCAAAAAAGCCGCATCATCGCAAGTGACGCTCTACTACTACGCCAACGAGGAATCCATGGCCGATGCCATGAAAGCCGGCAAAATCAGCATGGCGCTGCCGCTGAGCGCTTCAACCGCCTCGGAACTGGGCAAAACCAACGGTATTACCGCGGACAGCGGCATCAGCTTCGACAAGGTGATGCTCGCGTTCAACAACGACAACAACAGCCCCTTCTCCGACGAGCAGATCCGCAAGATGACGCGATACGCCATCGATGCGAAGACCATCGCCAAGAACGCGCCCAACGCGTACGCGCCGCTAGGAGGGCCGATCAGCCCGCTGGAAGACGGGTATGAGGACCTGAGCGGCCTGTACCCCTACAACCTCGAACAGGGGCAACGGATGCGCACGTATTTCGGAGTGAACTACATCGCGCCAATCGACATTCTGGTGCCGAAGGAATACGAAAGCATCGGCAACGACGTGAAAACCGCCATCGAAAACCTCAATATCAACACCAATCTGGAAGTGCTCGATTCCGCCGCGGACGTGACGGAACGCATGAACGCCGGCACCTATAACATCGCGCTGACCACCATGAGCGACGAAGGTGACGCAAGCGTCTTCGACAACGGCCAGTCCGTGTTCCATTTCGAGAACGGCGACGCGCAGCAGGCTTACGCCAATGCCATGGCCGCGACCAACGACAACGATTATCAGGCCCGCATGCGCGATTACGCGCGCGCCGTCAGCGAAAACGCGGCCAGCGACTGGCTGTACACGCGCAAGAACTTCCTTGCCGTTTCCGATGGGCTGCAGGGGTATCCGAAGAATCTGACCGACCGTCTGCTGCCGTTGAACAGATTGACGCTGCACTGATTTTTCCACGGTTTTTTATGTGGATTTTCCGCGATTTGCCTGCGATTCCGGCATTCGGTTCGATAGGCGCTGATACGACGGCAGTTGTCACATTCGCTTTCTAGACTAGCGACTATGACTGAAAGCCAAGATAACACCATCAACGCGAACCTCACGCCGCTGCCCGACAGGGTCGGCGTGGACGGTCTCGAAGACAAGTGGCGTGGCGTCTGGGACGAGAGCGGAGTCTACAAGTTCCAGGGCACCCGCGACCGCAAGGCCGTCTATTCCATCGATACCCCGCCGCCCACCGTTTCGGGCCACCTGCATGTGGGCCACGTGTTCTCCTACACGCATACCGATGTGATCGCGCGTTTCAAGCGCATGAACGGCTACGACGTGTTCTACCCGATGGGCTGGGACGACAACGGCCTGCCGACCGAACGCCGTGTGCAGAACTATTACGGCGTGCGCGTGGACACTTCCCTGAAGTACGATCCGAATTTCGTGCCGCCGTTCGAAGGCACCGATGGCAAGAAGATCGACGCCAAGGACCAGGTGCCGATCTCCCGTAAGAACTTCATCGAACTATGTGAAAAGCTCACCGCCCAGGACGAGAAGCAGTTCGAGGCGCTGTGGCGCTCCCTCGGCCTGTCCATCGACTGGTCGCAGACCTACCACACCATCGGCGAGCATCCGCAGCGCGTGGCCCAGAAAGCGTTCCTGCGCAACCTGGCTCGCGGAGAGGCGTATCAGAAGGACGCCCCGGGCCTGTGGGACGTGACGTTCCAGACCGCAGTGGCGCAGGCCGAACTGGAATCGCGCGAATACCCGGGCTTCTACCACAAGTTGGCCTTCCGTTTCGAAGACGGCACCCCGATCTACATCGAGACCACCCGTCCGGAACTGCTGGCCGCCTGCGGCGCGCTGATCGCGCATCCGGACGACGAGCGTTACAAGCAGTATTTCGGCCAGTACGTCTACTCCCCGCTGTTCCATGTGAAGGTGCCGATTCTGGCGCATAAGGCGGCGGAAATGGACAAGGGCGCCGGCATCGCCATGTGCTGTACGTTCGGCGACGTGACCGACGTCGAATGGTGGCGCGATCTGAACCTGCCGCTGCGTTCCATCATCCAGCGCAACGGGCGCATCGTCATGGACACCCCGGATTGGATCGAAGACGAGGAAGGCAAGCGTATCTTCCAGGAGACCGCGGGCAAGACCACGTTCTCCGCACGTAAGGTCATCGTCGACGAGCTGCGCGCTGCCGGCGATCTGGACGGCGAGCCGACCCCGACCAAGCGTATGACGAACTTCTACGAGAAGGGCGACAAGCCGCTCGAAATCGTCACCTCCCGCCAGTGGTACCTGAAGAACGGCGGCACCGACGAGAAGCTGAACGCCGAGCTCATCGCGCGCGGCAAGGAGCTGAACTTCCACCCCGATTTCATGCGCGTGCGCTACGAGAACTGGGTGCACGGCCTCAACGGCGACTGGCTGATCTCCCGCCAGCGCTTCTTCGGCGTTCCGTTCCCGCTGTGGTACCCGGTGAAGGAGGATGGCACCCCGGATTACGATCATCCGATCACCCCGAGCGAGGACCGTCTGCCGATCGATCCGACCGACGATGTGCCGGAAGGCTACACCGAGGACCAGCGTGACGTGCCGGGCGGCTTCACCGCCGAGCCGGACATCATGGATACTTGGGCCACCTCGTCGCTCACCCCGCAGATCGTGACCCGCTGGGAGGAACCGGGCGAGGAGAACCAGGCGATCTTCAATGCCACCTTCCCGATGGATCTGCGTCCGCAGGGCCAGGACATCATCCGCACTTGGCTGTTCTCCACCATGGATCGCGCGCATCTCGAGAACAAGTGCCTGCCGTGGGCCAACACCACGCTGTCGGGCTGGATCCTCGATCCGGACCACAAGAAGATGTCGAAGTCCAAGGGCAACGTGGTCGTGCCGGACAAGCCGATCAAACAGTTCGGCGCCGACGCGGTGCGTTACTGGGCCGCCGCCGCACGTCTGGGCCTGGACGCCACGTACGACGAAGGCCAGATGAAGATCGGCCGTCGTCTTGCCATCAAGCTGCTCAACGCCACCAAGTTCGCTCTGGCCATCGGACGTGAGGACGAGAACCACCATGTGGGAGCCCCTGCGACCGCCACTTGGAATCCGGCTGATGTGACCGAGCCGCTGGACCGCGCTGCGATGGCCAAGATGGCTGACGTGGTGCGCGAGGCCACCGAGAACCTCAACAACTACGAGCATTCCAAGGCTTTGGAAGTCATCGAGAACTACTTCTGGCAGTTCTGCGACGATTACATCGAACTGGTCAAGAACCGCGCCTACGGCACCGCCGACTCCACCGGCAACGTGCCGAGCGAGGCCGCGGTGAGGTCCGCCCGCACCACGCTGGGCCTGGGTCTTGATGCGTTCGCGCGCCTGCTGGCCCCGTACCTGCCGTATGCCACCGAAGAGGTGTGGAGCTGGATGCATGAGGGCGAGGGCTCCGTGCACCGCGCCGCATGGCCTGTGGCCGACGTGTACGCGGCCGCCGCCGGCGACGCATCCGCCGATCTGCTTGCTCATGCCGGTGAGGCTCTGGCCGCGCTGCGTGGCATCAAGTCGAAGGCCAAGGTTTCGATGAAGACCCCGATCTTGTCTGTGACGCTTGCCGTTGCCGACGATGTGCGCGGGTCCATCGAGGCCGCGCTGGGCGATATCGCCGAAGCTGGTCGCGTGACCGGACCGATCGCCTTCACCGCACCGGCTGCCGCCGAGGGTGAGGACGAGGCCGCCGATGTGACGGTCGCCGAAAGCGAGCTAGGCGAACCGCCGGCCAAGAAACCGAAGAAGTGAGTCTCTGAGGTGAGCCGCCAGCGGCTTTTGTAGCGCAGCCGCTCACTTCACCCACATACGAGGGGCCTTTCCTTTGCATGAAGGAGAGGCCCCTCGTATATCCCGTCACTGTCTGCAACTAACCGTGCCCCCTTTTGCTCATATTCAGTCAAAATCGCGGGAAAAATGCTTTCGTGAGCGAAAAGGGGTATAAATCGCAGGCAAAACGGTCGAAATCATATCCCCTTTTGCTCACGTCCGTGCAGAATCGCCCTAAATCGCAAGACGTGCGCGCATAGAACCGTCCTTATCCCGTTCTCGGCTGTTCTCAGCGTACATTCCCGCCCCTGCGCACAAACCCGTACGCGAAAAATGGTTTTTATGGGCGTAATCTCAACGAATGCACAAGCGGAGGCGGAAATCGCAATCAAAAACCCCGAAACGTACCACGTAAGCGACGGAGCACTATCGGATTTAGCGCATCGCACAAACCGCGTGCTCTACAGCACCGGAACGGACAGGAGGTACTGCGGGCCAGCGGACGAATTTCCGGAACCGTTCCCACCCAATCCAGCCTGCAGCGCATCGTCGAAAACTTCCGCAGCGGCGGCCAATTCGACCGTCTCGTCAATCAAATCGCCATTATCCGGCGTGAAACCGGTTTTCGTCAAGCCATAGCCGGCAACCGGCAACGAACTGGACATCGAATCGGCGGAAGAAGAGGAATCGGAACCGCTGTTCTTCGAAGAGCCGTCCACTCCCCCGACTTTCGCCACATTCTTCGACGTGGTGTCCGCTGCGGCGCCGAACGACGGGCGTAGTCCGCCCGCGTAGCTCATCACATCATCCATGCTGATGGCGTTCTTGTCATCGACCAAGCTGGTCGAATCGGCGGTGTTGTTCTTCGCCTGCGCGCGTTCGGCCTTGCGTTGCGCACGGGACCGCCGTTTCTCGGCTTTCGCGCACAACGATTGGCTGGCGGAGGCGGAACGCAACGTGTCCAGCACAGAAGCGTCATCGGCAGCGCCCGATTCGGACGTGTCGTCATCCGAATCCAGCTGGTCGGCGAATCGCAGCACGATCTGGTGGAATGCGCTGGCCTGTCCGGTGTGCTCGCTGGCGTCCGCCAACGCGGTCATCGCCGCGGACACCTTGTCGGACGCGGTTTTGAGCTTCTCATTGTCTTTGATGCCGGCACGCACGTCGGCGATCGCCTGGGTTTTGTAGCTGCCAGCCGTGCCTGCGGTGGCGCCCAGTTCCTTAAGCCGAGCCGTGTATGCGTCGGTGAAATCCATCGAATACGGGATCATGGCCGCGGACAGCTGCGATTGGCCGGCACTGTAGTCTTTGGAGCCGCGCTGTTGTTCCTCGCCGGCGCGCTTGGTGAGCTCGTTCACCAAGCCGGATGTGCCACGCTGTTCGATGGTGCGAATCACCTCGTCGACGGCGTCGGCCGCGCCGATATGCCGGTATGCGGCGCTCACGTCGTTGACGGCGTTGGCCAGGTCTGCCACGGATTTAGCTACGGAGGTATCGCCGTTCAGTTCGGACGCGGTGCCGAGAATGGCGGGAAGCTGTGTGGCGTTGCCGATCGAACCGGACAGATGCGTGGTGTATGAGCCCACGTACGCGTCGATGTAGCCGTCGAACGCCTGATCGTGCGCTTTGGAACGTACGGCGATGGTCTGTTTGGCAAGCGCTTTCTCGTTGTCTCTGAGCTGTTCCAGTTGGGCGATGAGCTTGCGGTTGCGTTGCGAGCCGACGTTGGTCAGACCGTCCACCAAGGTGGTTGCACGCTTGGTCAGGTCAGGCAGTGATTGCTGAACGTTGCCTTCCACCGCGGCGATGGACAGTGAGCTCATGGTGAAGTGCTTCGCCGTCACGTAGGCGTTGAAGGTCAGGTCCTCGCCCGGTTTGCCGACCGCAGCCACCAGGGTCGAGGTGTTGTCGGATGAGACGAGCACGCCGTCATCGGCGGTCACGTCACTGCCGACGCGTCCGGGAATGGTGAAGGCGACGATTGGCGTCAGATTGGCGGTCACGTCGGGTTTCGTGGCATGCAGGGCGATGCGTATGCCGATCATGCCGGAAGCGCCGGAAACGTCGGAAACGCTTACGTCGGGCCCGTTGAGGGTGAAGGAGGCGGATATTTTCCACGGCAATGCGACAACGCCTTTGGGAACGCGTTTCGACGTGGAGGATCCGCTGTTGGTCAGGAAAAGGCGGCCTGGTTTGTCGATGGAGGTGTAGGCGCTCATCACGTCATCATGCGATGCATCGGCCGCGTACTGCCCATTCTGTTGCAAGGCCGATATCGCGTCGTTCACGCCGACTGCCGCGACGGGAGCGGCGGTGATGACGGCGACCGCGATCGCCGCGGCAAGCGGGCGTCGGGCACCGGATGGACGGTTCGCGGTGGCGTGGCGCATGCCGGACCTCTCAATCGCAATCGAAACAACTTCCCAAGGCATTTAATGTAGTGCCCGGCATGCCCGTCGGCAATGGACGTTCGCGCGGGGCGCGCGGAAAACGGACGGCTCAGGCGAAAACGTCGAGTACGCCCGGGTCTCCCCCGTTTTCGGCGATGCGCTTGTGGCGGCGCTTGGCCTCGGTCACCACGAATTCGCGGTACATTTCGGCGATTTCCGGATCCAGTCCGGCTTCGTCGGCAATGCGATGCAGACGCTCGATCTGGGCATGTTCACGCTGGTAATCGGCCGGCGCGAAGCCCGCACGCGCCTTGAGCACACCCACCTGCGACGTGTATTTGAACCGTTCCGCCAGCAGCGAGACGATGGCGGTGTCGACGTTGTCTATCGATTGGCGCAGCGAGGCGATTTTAGCCACCACATCGGCCACTTCGGGGTTGTTCTGCGCGGTGCGCGCGTCGATGATGGTTTCGGATTCGGTTTCTTCTTCTGGCCGAAGCCAGTCATGTTCGCTGTCGCTCATGGGTATAAGCCTACCGCGCACCCTACCGCGGCATCTGCCGAACAGCGGTCACTTCGCGAAGTAACGCTGCAGCACGATGGTGGTTTCGGTGCTGACCGACACCGTGCGATGGATGAGGTTCAACAGCTCTTCGAGCTTGCTGGGCGAACCGACGCGAACGGTGAGCATGAAGCTGGGCGAACCGGCGACGGAATCGCAGGACATGATGCCGTCGATGTTTTTGAGCTTGTCTGGAATCTCGGCTTCCTGGGAGTAATCGATGGGCGTGACCGCGATGTAGGCGTTCACCGCAAGGCCGCGGCGCTCGTCGTCGATAACCGCCTTGTAGCCGCGGATCACGCCGCGACGCTCAAGCTTCTGCACGCGCGACTGCACGGCGGACACGGACAGGCCTGTCGCCTCGGAAAGGTGGGACAGCGTGGCTCGGCCATCCTTTTCAAGCATGTCGAGGATTACGCCATCGGTCGCGTCGAGCTGGCTCGCAACCGTACGTGCGTCTACCGGACCATTGTCACTGTTGGTCATTCATACCCCTTTTCCAACAATCCACTGCACCGGCCGCAATCGACCGTCCCCACTGCAGTTCCATGTTCTTTTTCTTCCTTACCATACCCACTACCGCGCACATACCGTCGCGGAATCGCCGCAGTTTATCCGGACGGCGCAACGCTGTCATGAAATATCTTTGTTTTATTTAGCTCATACCCCCATATCGACCATATATATTTTCCCCATTTATCTTTTCTCGTCGTATTTTTACCTATTTTTTAATTGACAACGTTGTCCAAGAAGTGGTCAATTTCACGAAATTCGTCGAAACGTACGCATAGGAAAGGGGCTACACGGCGATTGCCATGCAGCCCCTCAAACCTTCAGATTCGCTTGCAGCCGACGACTCAGTTGCCGTTGGTGGCGTTGCCGCTCTGCTGGATGAGCGACGCCATGAAATCGCGGTTGGTCGCGGTCTTCTTCAGGCGTGGCACGAGCGTCTGATAGGCCTGTTCCGGCTCGAGGCCGCCCAGCAGGCGACGCAGACGGTAGATGATCGGCAGTTCCTGCGGATCGGTGATGAGCTCCTCGCGGCGGGTGCCGGAGGCGTTCACGTCGATGGCCGGGAACAGGCGCTTGTCGGCGAGCTCACGGCTCAGGCGCAGTTCCATGTTGCCGGTGCCCTTGAATTCCTCGAAGATCACCTCGTCCATCTTGGAACCGGTTTCCACCAGCGCGGAGGAGATGATGGTCAGGGAGCCGCCGTTTTCGATGTTGCGGGCGGCGCCGAAGAACTTCTTCGGCGGGTACAGCGCCTGCGCGTCCACACCACCGGACAGGATGCGGCCGGAGGCCGGCGCGGCGATGTTGTAGGCGCGGGCCAGACGGGTCATGGAGTCGAGCAGCACCACCACGTCCTGGCCGAGCTCCACGAGACGCTTGGCGCGTTCGATGGCCAGTTCGGCGACGGTGGTGTGGTCGGAGGCCGGACGGTCGAAGGTGGAGGAGATGACCTCGCCCTGCACCGTGCGTTCCATGTCGGTGACTTCCTCCGGACGTTCGTCCACGAGGACGACCATCAGGTGGACTTCCGGATTGTTGGTGGCGATCGCGTTGGCGATGTTCTGCAGGGTGATGGTCTTGCCGGCCTTCGGCGGGGACACGATCAGGCCACGCTGGCCCTTGCCGATCGGCGCCACGATGTCGATGAGGCGGCCGGTGAGCTTGTTCGGCGTGGTCTCCTGCTTCAGGCGTTCCTGCGGATACAGCGGGGTGAGCTTGCTGAACTGCGGACGATGCTGCGCTTCCTCGACGCTCATGCCGTTGATGGAGTCGATGGACTGCAGCGGCACGAACTTCTGACGCTGGTTGCGACGTTCGCCTTCACGCGGGGCGCGGATGGAGCCGTGCACGGCGTCGCCCTTGCGCAGGCCGTACTTCTTGACCTGGCCCATGGAGACATACACGTCGTTCGGTCCCGGCAGGTAGCCGGACGTACGCACGAACGCGTAGGAGTCGAGCACGTCGACGATGCCGGCGACCGGCACGAGGTCTTCCTTCGGCTCGTCGCGATGCTGGTCGCGGTCGGCGCGATCCATACGATCGTTGCGCTGGTCGCGGTCGGCGTTGCGGTCCATGCGGTCGGCGCGATCGTTACGGTCGTTGCGATCATTGCGATCGCCCCTGCCGCGACGCTCGTCACGCTCGTCGTAATCGCGGTCACGGCCACGCATACGGCGGCCACGGCGATCGTTGCGTCCACGGCTGTGACGGTATTCGTTGTCTTCGGTCTCGTCGCGACGCTTATCATCGTCGGCGTCTTCCTGCGACGGCAGCGTGGCGAGGATGTCATCAAGGTCGCGCACGACGTCTTCGCTCTTCGGCCCGTCCGCCACGCGACGGCGGCGACGCGGCTCGAAATCGTCCCTACGGTCGTCATCACGACGGCGACGGCGGTCATCCTGCTTCGGAGCGGCATCGTCAAGGCCCAGTTCGGCGAGCAGGTCGGCGCCGGCTTCGGCGTCACGATGGCGACGACGCTTCGGCGCTTCATCGTTCGGCTTCAACGCGTCCACCGCTGCCACGGCATCCGCGACTTCGGAGGATTCCGCGGACTTGGCCTGCTTGGCACGGACGGGGCGTTCCTCCTGCTTGGCTTCATCGGCCTTCTTGTCCTTTGCCGATTTGACCTCAGCGTCTGCGGCGGGAGCGGACTTTGGCGCGCGCACGGTGACGCCGGCCGGAGCCTGGCCGCCGGAACGGGCGGCTTGAAGTGTTGCGATCAGTTCGGTCTTGCGCATGGTGGAGACACCACGAAGTCCCATCTGCTTGGCGAGCTCCTTGAGCTCGGGCAGTTTCATATCATCGAGATTAGGGCTTGTTGCCACTGGTAGTTGCCTTTCCTTGGCTTCCACAGGCATGCGCCCGCGACAGCTGCAAAAAAGAATTGCGGAAAATTTCCGTCGAATGAAAAGTCCGCCGCGAAACATCGCGGTTTTCGAACTGTCCTAACCATACAACGCAACCCAGACCAACGCAAAGCGGGCACGCGCGGTCCGCCCGTGCGGTTCGCGCACCGCGCAATCGCAATAAAAATCGCAATGAAAAAGCCCATGCCAAAAAGCATGGGCTTGATCAAAGTTACGCTGCGAAAAATAAATAACGCGTGCGAAGACGCCCGTCTGAGGCCGAAGGCGTACAAAGGTACGTCGAGCGCCGGAGAAAGGGCGTATGCGCACGCGTTATTTATTTTTCTACTTTTCTTCGTGGTAGGACTTGTCAGTGTTGACCGACCACACGTTGTCTTTCGACGTTTCGCCGCTCTTGATGTCCTTGACGGCTTCGATGGCGGTGGCCATGGAGTGGTCCATGTTGTTGTAACGGTGCTGTCCGTTACGGCCAACGCAGTACAGGTTGCCGAAGGAGTCGAGGTAGTCGACGAGTTCGGGCATGCGGTCGTAGGTGTCGAAGTAGGCCGGGTAAGCCTTCTTGACGCGTTCGCGGTGGGAGTCGAGCACGTCCTGCGGGCCGTTGATGACCTGCATGCGGGTGAGCTCCTGGATGGCGAACTTGGTGGCTTCCTCGTCGGTCATGTTCCAGAAGGAGTCGCCTTCCTCGCAGAAGTATTCGAGGCCGATCCACACGGTGTTGTCGACGTCCTTGACCAGGTACGGGCTCCAGTTGTTGAAGATCTGCAGACGGCCGACCTTGTAGCCCGG
>ERZ857785.2606-NODE-2606-length-15160-cov-9.172658_pt1 | contig 15160 bp, 10 predicted proteins | sample MGYA00519763_ERZ857785 | MGnify/ENA primary metagenome ERZ857785 (study PRJEB31778, sample SAMEA3449365) | human gut metagenome | biome: human gut; feature: human-associated habitat; material: faeces | place: United Kingdom | collected 2010/2012 ... | reverse complement strand
AGGTGCCGGGTCTGGGCTGCTGGCGGGCCGAGACCATCCCCGTGGAGGGGCTGCGCCCCCTGCTGGGTGTGGAGGAGTAAGCCATGAAAAACACCTTTGGCAGCGACCTTTCGCTGACCATTTTTGGCGAGAGCCACGGCAGGGCTGTCGGCGCGGTGCTGGACGGCATAGCGGCGGGCGTGCCCGTGGAGGAAGCCTTTCTTGCTGCCTGCATGGACAAGCGCCGTGCCCGGGGCGACGGCCTTTCCACCCCCCGTGTGGAGGGAGATGCGGTGCAGTTTTTATCTGGCGTGGTCAACGGCCGCACCACCGGCACCGCCATTGCCCTGATGATCGAAAACCAGAACACCCGCAGCGGCGACTATGCCAAAACGGCTGACCTGCTGCGGCCCGGCCACGCGGATTACACTGCCTACGCCAAGTACCACGGCTATCAGGATGCCCGGGGAGGCGGTCACTTTTCGGGCCGCGTCACCGCCGCGCTGGTGGCGGGAGGCGCTTTGGTGCTGGGAGCCCTGAACCGGGCCGGGATCGAGATCGTGACTCACATCGGGCGGTGTGCCGGGATCAGCGATGCCCCCTTTGCGCTGGATGATCCCGCCGCGCTGGCGGCGCAGGCCGAGGCACTGCTGAACAAGTCCGAGGGCTTTGCCCTGCTGGACGGCAGTGTGGAGGAACCCATGAAAGCTGCCATCCGTGCCGCCGGTGCTGAGGGCGACAGTGTGGGCGGCGTGCTGGAGACCGCCATTCTGGGCCTGCCCGCAGGCGTGGGCGAGCCCTATTTCGACAGCGTGGAGAGCAAGCTCGCTCACCTGGCCTTCTCCATCCCGGCGGTCAAGGGCATCGAGTTCGGTTCTGGCTTCGGCTTTGCGGACCAGAAGGGCTCGGAGGCCAACGATGCCTTCCGGATGCAGGGGGAGCGCATCGTCACCGCCACCAACCACAATGCGGGCCTGAACGGCGGCATCTCCAACGGGATGCCCGTGGTGTTCCGCACGGCGGTCAAGCCTACCCCCAGCATCTACAAAACGCAGGACACGGTGGATTATATGGCAAAGAAGGACGCGGAGCTGTCCATTCAGGGCCGCCACGACCCCTGCATCGTGCCCCGGGCCGCCATTGTGCAGACCTGCGCCGCCGCGCTGGCCGTGGGCGACCTGCTCACCGCAAAATACGGCATGGCCTGGATGGAGGACCCCACCGGCTACCGCAAGGAGGTGCTGTAAATGGAATACGGACTCATCGGCGGGAGGCTGGGCCACTCCTACTCCAAGGTCATCCACGAGATGCTCTGCGGCTACCGGTACGACCTGTGCCCCCTGCCCACGGAAGAGGAAGTCCGGGCCTTTCTGACCCGGCGGCAGTTCAGGGCCATCAATGTCACCATCCCCTATAAGCTGGTGGTCATGGAGTACTGCTCCTACATCGACCCCCACGCCAAGGCCATCAACGCCGTGAACACCATCGTCAACAGGAACGGCCTGCTCTACGGCTACAACACCGATTACCCCGGCTTCTCCTATCTGTGCGATGCACACGGGGTGAAGTTCAAGGACAGGACCGTGCTCATTCTGGGCACCGGCGGCACCCACAACACCACCTGGGCCGTGGCCCATGACCGGGGCGCGAAACAGATCTATACCGTCAGCCGCCATCCCGACCCCGAAAAGGGAGAGCTGACTTATGCTCAGGCCCTGACCACCGGGGCGCAGATCATCATCAACACCACGCCGGTGGGCATGTACCCCAATGTGGGCGTGAGCGCCCTGGATATCACCTCCATGCCCGGGCTGGAAGCCGTGATCGATGTCATCTATAATCCCGATAAGACCGAGCTCATCCTCCGGGCCGAGGAGCTGGGGGTGCCCGTTGCCGTCGGCGGCCTGGAAATGCTGGTGGCGCAGGCAGTGTACGCGGCAGAATTTTTCCTCGACCGCAAGTTTGAGGATGCCGGTGCCGAGATCGCCCGTGTGACCAGCGAACTGCGGCGGGAACAGCTGAACATTGCCCTCATCGGGATGCCCTCCTCGGGCAAATCCACCCTGGGCCGCGCTCTGGCGGAACGGCTGGGCAAGCGGTTCGTGGATCTGGACGAGGAGATCGTCAAGGCCGACGGCCGGAGCATCCCGGACATCTTTGCCGCTGAGGGGGAGGCAGGCTTCCGGAAGCTGGAAGCCGTGCAGACCGCCCGCTTTGCCCGGGAGAACCGGCAGGTCATCTCCTGCGGCGGCGGCGTGGTCAAAGACCCGGCAAACCTCCGGGCGCTCCACGCCAACGGTATCGTGCTCTTTATCGACCGGCCGCTGGAAGATCTGCTGGTGGGCGGAGGAAGGCCCCTTTCCACCAGCCCTGAGGCCCTGAAAACCATGGAAGCCCAGCGCCGCCCGCTCTATCTGGCGGCAGCGGATGCTGTGATCCCCAACAAGACCACCCCTGCGGATGCCGTGACGGCGGCAATGGAGGCGCTGGATGAAATTTTTAGTCATTAACGGTCCCAACCTCAACCTGACCCAGTTCACGGAGCCGGGCATGGAGGGGCAGATCGATTTCAATACACTGCTGGATTATATCGAGGCGGGCTGTGTCCAGATGGATGTTCAGGTGGACTTTTTCCAGTCCAACCACGAGGGTGACCTCATCGATGAGATCCAGTCGGCGGCAGGCCGGGCCGATGGCATCATCCTCAACCCGGGCGGCTATGCCTATTACAGCGTGGCCATTCTGGAAGCGCTGCAGGTGTGCGGCGTGCCCGCCGTGGAAGTGATGCTGGCCGACCCCAGCGGCAAGGAGCCCTTCCGCAGCGTGGATGTGATCTCCTTTGGCTGTCAGGGCCGCTTTGCAGGCGAGGGGGTCAGCGGATATCTCCATGCCTGCGCTTACCTTGTGCAGCTGCTCCGGCTGGATGGCGGCGCGCAGACGCACCTGGTGCAGTAACAACCCTCTCAGTCTCGCATTCGCTCGCCAGCTCCCCCGAAGGGGGAGCCCTTGGCAAGTAGGGCAGGCTGTGCAGCAAAACTGAAAGCATAGAGACAAAACAGAAGGGAAAAGAAACAAGATGATCATTTCGACCAAAAAAGGCACCCCCAAGGAAGAGCTGGAAAAGATCGTAGACAAATTCGAGAAACAGGGCCTGGATGTGACCCTGATCACCGGCAAGGATTACAATGTGTTCGGTCTGGTGGGCGATACCACCAAGATCGATGAGCGCGACGTGCTGGCCAACCCCTGGATCGACAACGTCACCCGCGTGTCCGCCCCCTATAAGCGGGCCAACCGCCTGTTCCACCCCGCCGATTCCATCATCGACTGCGGCGGCGTGAAGATCGGCAGGGGCGAGAAGATCGCCGTGATGGCAGGCCCCTGCAGCATCGAGGGCGAGGAGCAGGCACTGCGCATTGCCAACGGCGTAAAGGCGGGCGGTGCAAGCCTGTTCCGCGGCGGCGCTTATAAGCCCCGCACCTCTCCCTACTCCTTCCAGGGTCTGGAGACCGAGGGCATCCTCGATATGGTCAAGGCACGGGAGGCCACCGGAATGCCCATCGTGTCCGAGCTGATGAGCGAGGACCGGATCCCGGAGTTTGAGGAATATGTGGACGTGGTGCAGATCGGTGCCCGCAACATGCAGAATTTCCAGCTGCTCAAGGCCGTGGGCAAGATGCACAAGCCTGTTCTGCTCAAGCGCGGCCTGTGCAACACCATCGAGGAGTGGATCATGTCCGCAGAGTATATCATGGCCGGCGGCAACGAGCAGGTCATTCTCTGTGAGCGGGGCATCCGCACCTTTGAGAAGTACACCCGCAATACTCTCGACCTCTCTGCTGTGCCTATCATCCACGAAAAGACCCATCTGCCCATCATCGTGGACCCCAGCCACGCCACCGGCAAGGCCAATCTGGTCGAGCCGATGATGATCGCCGCTGTGGCCGCCGGTGCCGACGGTCTGGAGGTGGAAGTCCACTATGATCCCCGCCACGCATGGAGCGATGGCGCACAATGCCTGACCCCGGATGCCTTTGCACAGGCCATGGCAAAGTGCCGTCAGGTCGCATGGGCCATTGGCCGGGATATGTAAGATGGATGTGGTGGTAAAACGCGCCCGCGCTGTGGCGGGCAGGATCGCCGCGCCGCCCAGCAAAAGCATGGCCCACCGGGCGGTGCTCTGCGCGGCGCTGGCAAATGGGACCTCCCATCTCCATCATCTTGCTTTCAGCAAGGATATCTCCGCCACGCTGGGCGCGGCGGGCCGACTGTGCGCCCGTGTCACCACCGGTGAAAACGACGCGGTGGTGGAGGGGCTTGGCCGCTTTCTGCCGGTTGATGCCCCCGTGGACTGCTGTGAGAGCGGCAGCACCCTGCGTTTCCTCATCCCACTGGCCAGCCTGACCGGGCAGGAAGTGACTTTTACAGGCCGTGGGCGGCTGATGGAGCGGCCCCAGTCGGTCTACAAAACGCTGTATCAGCAGCAGGGCCTGCGTTTTGAGCAGGGTGCGGACCGCCTGACTGTGGAAGGTGCCCTGACCCCGGGCGAATACGAGCTGGCGGGCAACGTGTCCAGCCAGTTCATCAGCGGGCTGCTGTTTGCCCTGCCCCTGCTGGGCGGCACCAGCACCCTGCACCTCATCCCGCCTGTGGAGAGCCGGAGCTACATCGACATGACCCGCGCTGTGCAGCACGCCTTTGGCGTGGAGAGCCGCTGGCTGGATGAGAACACGCTGGAAATTCCCGGCGGGCAGCACTATCTTCCCGGTGATTACACCGTGGAGGGCGATTACAGCCAGGCGGCTTTTCCTGCCGTGCTGGGCGCTGTGACCGGCGGGGTGGCCATCACCGGCCTGTCTGAGGAGACCTTGCAGGGCGATGCCGCCATTCTGGAGATCCTCCGGCGGTGCGGTGCAAGATTCACCCGCACCGGTCAGGGCGTGGTGTTTGAAAAGGCCCCGCTCCACGGAACGGACATCGACCTTGCCGACTGCCCCGACCTGGGCCCCGTGCTGATGGTGCTGGGCCTGCTGTGTGAGGGCACCACGGTCATCCGCAACGCCGAGCGTCTCCGCATCAAGGAGAGTGACCGCATCGAGGCCATGGAGACCGAGCTGCGGGCCTGCGGCGGGCAGCTGGAGAGCGAGGGCGGCACCATTACCATCCATGGCTGTGCCGGCGCGCTCCATGCCCCGGAGCAGCCGCTTTCCGGCCACAACGACCACCGCGTGGTGATGAGCCTTGCAGTGCTGGCGCTGGCCGCCGGGCTGGCCCTGCCCATCAGCGGGGCCGAGGCTGTTGCCAAGAGCTGGCCGGATTTTCTGGAAGCCATCAAGCCTTTGGGCGCGGAGGTGGAACATGTTGGATAAATCAAAGCGTTATCTCATTGTGGGCCTGGGCCTGCTGGGCGGCAAGTACGCCCTGGAGCTGAGCAGGGCCGGGTTCCATGTGGACGGCATCAACCGCAGCGAGGGCCATCTGCAGTATGCCCTCGACCACGGCTATATCGCCAGCGGCAAGACCCACGATTTTGAGGATCTGGTGCGTCAGGCCGATCATATCATCTTCGGTTTGTACCCCACGGCCCTGCTCGAGTGGTTCCGGACCTACGGCCACCTGCTGAAGGAGGGCTGCATCTTTACCGATGTGTCGGGCGTAAAGACTGGTCTGGTGGAGCCGATCCAGGCCATGTGCAGGCCGGGCGTGGAGTTCATTGCCAGCCACCCCATGGCGGGCCGTGAGACCTCCAGCGTGGAGCACGCCGCCGAGGTGAATTTTGCCCCGGCCAACTTCATTGTGACCCCCACGGAAAAGAACACCCCGGAGGCCATTCAGTGGGCCAGGGAGCTGGCCGAGGTGCTGGGCTTCAAGCATATCTGCACCCTGACCGTGCAGGAGCATGACAGGATGATCGGCTATGTCAGCCAGCTCTGCCATGCCATCGCCGTCAGCCTGATGTGCGCCAACGACAATACCTCGCTGTGCGAGTACACCGGCGATTCCTTCCGGGACCTGACCCGCATTGCACGCATCAATGATAAGATGTGGGCGGAGCTGTTCCTCTGGAACAAAGAAAACCTTATCTCCGAGATCGACCAGTTCAGCGGGGCGCTGAACGAGATGCGCAACGCCCTTGTGGCCGATGACCGGGAAAAGCTGGAGGAGATGTTCCGCCTGTCCACCCAGCGCCGCGCGGCGTTTGATAAGAAAGCGCCGTAACCTTTTCAGCACACAGCACGGCTGTTTTTTTCTGGCTCCCCTGCTGGGGAGCTGGAAGCGAGACTGAGAGGTTTGGCACAACACGAAAAAATGAGGTGTACCGAATGCCCAAACAGGAAGGCCAGAAATCCAAGCTGCTGGCGCTATTGCGCATTTTTGAGCAGCAGACCGATGAAAACCACCTGCTGAACGTGCCGCAGCTGGTGGAGCTGCTGGAGACGCAGGGCATCCGCTGCGAGCGCAAGAGCGTGTACAGCGATATTGAGGCACTGGGTGCGCTGGGCTATGACATCAAGCTGCGCCGGGGCCGGGGCGGCGGGTATTTCCTTGCCAGCCGCACCTTTGATCTGGCGGAGCTCAAGCTGCTGGTGGATGCCGTGCAGGCAAGCCGGGTGGTATCCGGCACCACGAGCAGGCGGCTGATCCACAAGCTGGAAAAGCTCTGCTCCAACTACGAGGGCAGCCAGCTGCAGCGTCAGGTCTATGTGGAGGGCCGTCCCAAGACCGACAGCAAGAGCCTGCTGTACAGCACCGATGCCCTGCACGAGGCCATCAACAACGGTAAAATGGTGGAGTTCCTCTACAGAAAAGCCGACAGCCGCAAGAAAGAGAAAAAGATCGTCAGCCCGTGGCAGCTGGCCTGGGAGAACGGGTGCTACTACCTCATTGCCTTTGCCGATGAAAAGGGCATCCGCCATTACCGGGTGGACAAGATGAGCGGGGTCCGGGTGCTGGATGCGCCCCGGCGGGGTCAGGAGCAGTTTGCGGATCTTGACCTGCCTGCCTATCTGCGCAAGCACTTTGGAATGTACGGCGGGCCGGAGCATCGCGTTACCCTGCGGTGCACCGCGGATCTGGAAGGTGCCATGCGGGAGCGCTTTGGCGCAACGCCCATGTTCCTGCCCGAGGAGAATGGCTGCTTCCATTTCGATGTTCCCATCTGCGTCAGTGACCAGTTCTATGGCTGGGTCTGCGGCTTTGGCGGCAAGATAGAAGTGGTCGCCCCTCCCGAAGTGCGGCAGGGAATGCGGGAGATGACCGCCCGGCTGGCAGAACAGCATCAATAACACAAAAAGGACTGCAAAAGCAGTCCTTTTTTGCGTGTTTACGGTTCCTTCAATTCCAGATCACTGGGCAGGATCAGATCCAGCGCGGCGGCGGGCTCGGCGACAAGGCGGCGGCTCTGGTGGAAGATGGCCTTTTCCAGTGTGTTGCGGGCAAGGCGGCCATTGCCGGCGGTGCGGGCATCGGCTGCCTGCCAGCGGGCATAATAGCCCAGCAGGGGTTCGGTGCAGGCTTCGGCCAGGGTGTAGCCCTTGTTTTTGGCAAGGACCTGGGTGATCTGCAGCAGCTCCACGGCGGTGTAGTCCGGGAACTCGATCTTGTTGGGAAAACGGCTGGCAAGGCCGCTGTTGGCGGTGAGGAAGGTCTCCATCTCCTTGGTGTAACCTGCCAGAATGACCACCAGCTCATCCCGGTGATCCTCCATTCCCTTCACCAGCGTGTCGATGGCTTCCAGCCCGAAGCTGTCCTGCTCGCCGCGGTAAAGGCTGTATGCCTCGTCAATGAAGAGCACACCACCCAGCGCGCTCTCGATGACGCTGTTGGTCAGGGGGGCGGTGTGGCCGGTGTAGCGGCCCACCAGGTCGGCACGGGTCACCTCCACCAGCTGGCCGCCCTTGAGGGCACCGATGGCTTTCAGATATTTCGCCACCAGCCGGGCAATGGTGGTCTTGCCGGTGCCGGGGTTGCCCGTGAAGATCATGTGCATCGAAAGGCTGGCAGTCTTGAGCCCGGCGGCGGCGCGGCGCTGCTGCACCTGCAGGTTGTCGGCCAGACCGAACACATATTCCTTGACCGGGGCAAGGCCCACCAGCTCGTTGATCTCGGCGCGGATGGCATCCAGCGCGCCGGTGTAGGCGGCAGGCAGCAGGTCGAACAGGGGCTGGTCTGCGCCGTCGTTCAGGCGGAACAGCACCCCTTCCGGCCCGGCGGTCAGGGTCACGGTGCCGGTAAGGGTTTCATCGGTTCGCAGGCAGTATTCGCTCAGGGCGCGGAAGATGCGGTCAGTGCACGCGGAAAGGCCTGCCGCACCCTTCTGTGCGGTGCACTGGGCCACGACATAGTCCCGCACGTCGGCCCCGGCGGAAAGGGTCAGCCCCAGCCGGGTGCGGATCTTCTGGGCCAGCGCGTTGAGCTGCTGTGCGGCAAGGGCGGCCAGATCCTCCCGGGTGTAGGAGGCCGTCTCGCAGACATCCCCCAGTGCCGACACCAGCGCCGCACCGAATTTGTCAGCCAGTGCCTCCCGGCCCTTGTGGGAGTAGAAGATGAGGTATTTGCCGCAGGGGTCGATGCGGCTGACGGCTCCCGGGGCCAGCGCCGTGCCTGCATCCACAAGGATACCCTCTTTGTTCACGAGATACCGGCTGGACAGGGGGGCACTGCCCTTGACGGCCAGATCAGACAGGGTCTTCAGAAAGCCGGGATAGCAGCTCTCGTAGTGCTCAAAGGCAAGGATCTCCCCGGGTGCGTGCAGGGCGGCGTAGAGGTCCTGCAGGAAGAGCTTCTCGGCTCCGGAATTGGGGTAAAGGGCCAGATCCAGCGTAGCGATCCTGTCGCTCTGCAAAAGGCCCCGGGCCGCCATGCAGCGGGCAGTTTCTTCCAGTGTAAAATGCCTGCCTGTGCCTGCCCCGCCTGTGAGCAGGATGACGTTGTGGGCGGCGGGGGCTTCGGTGCCCAGCACAAAGGGGCGGCGCATGGCCCGCACCACGCTGTCCACAAAAGCATCCTGCCCCAGCACCGTCTGCCTGACCTCGGCGGCAAGGCCTTCAAAGCTGCCCAGGTGCTCCGGCTTCACGTCGGTGGTGCCCCTGGCCAGCAGGCCTTCGTCCTCCATGTCCCGCAGCATCTGGCGGCTGCTTTCCAGCGCGGCGGCGGTGGCATCGCTCTGGGTTTTGAGCTGGGAGTTCTGCTGCTTCAACAGCTCGTCCAGCCGTTTCTGCTGTTCCAGAAGCGCCGCGTTCAGGTCAGGCAGGGCGGCGCTGCCGCCTGTTTTGGGTGCAGAAGTGCCGGGGGCGGCCTTGAATCTGCCCCCCGGGCCGAACACGCCGTTCATCAGACTTTCCCAATCATCGGTGTATGCCATAAAACTTCCCTCCGTGCAGTGTTTTTTCTTTCAGTATAGTGGAGTCTGGTACGTTTTGCAAGGAAAGGGTTGAAATAAAGGACAAAGTTCGTTACACTATTGTCAAATGAAAGGATGAATTGCCATGGAGCCAAGAACACCTGCTGAATGGAAGACGCTGTTTGAGAGCGAAGCCTTTGCCCGCCAGACGGAATACTACGGCCCGCTGGGGGTGGAGTATACCCCCGCCGGGACACACCTGCGCCTGTGGGCTCCCACGGCAAAACAGGCAGCAGTGAACCTGTACCGCCGGGGCACCGGCGGGGCCTGTGTGGGCACCTTGCCCCTGCAGCAGCAGGACAAGGGTGTGTGGAGCATCTATCTGCCCGGCGACCAGCACGGAAAATACTACGATTTCACCCTTACCACCCCGTTTGGTACCTGCAATGCAGCGGACCCCTACGCCCGCTCGGCAGGGGTGAACGGGGTGCGCAGCATGATCTTTGACCCGGCCCGGGTAGACCCGCAGGGCTGGGAGCGGGATGTGCGGCCGGTGATCCCACCGGCCCGGCGCAGCGTTTGGGAGGTCAGCGTCCGGGATTTCTCGCAGGACCCGGCCAGCGGTGTGCACACGGCCTGGCGGGGCAAATTTCTGGCCTTTACCCAGCAGGGCACGACCCTGAGCAGCGACGGCATCCACCCTACCTGCCTGAATTACCTCAAGCGGCTGGGGGTGAGCTATGTCCAGCTCATGCCAATCTTCGATTTTGGCAGCGTGGATGAGAGCCGCCCCCTGACCCGGCAGTATAACTGGGGCTACGACCCCACCAACTTCAATGTGCCCGAGGGCAGCTACTCCACCGACCCCACCCGGGGTGAGGTGCGGGTGCGGGAGTGCAAGCAGATGATCGCGGCCCTCCATGCGGCGGGCATCGGCGTTGTAATGGACGTGGTGTATAACCACATGTATCGTTCCGATAATGTGCTGAACCGGGCGGTGCCCCTCTACTACTTCCGCCAGAACGACGACGGTTCCCTCTCCAACGGCAGCGGCTGCGGCAACGAGTTTGCCTCCGAGCGGCCCATGGCCCGGCGCTATCTCATTGATTCGGTGCTCTACTGGGCACGGGAATATCACATCGACGGCTTCCGGTTTGACCTGATGGGCCTGTATGACGTGGAGACCATGAACCTCCTCCGGGCTGAACTGGACAAGCTGCCCGGCGGGCGGGATATTCTGATGTACGGTGAGCCGTGGCAGGGCGGCTGCAGCGCCCTGCACCGGTACGAGGCCAACAAGAACAACCTGAATATGCTGAACGAGCGCATCGGCATCTTTTGCGACAACACCCGGGATGCCATCAAGGGCGGCTGCTTCGATGCCCGGGAGCCGGGCTATGTGGAGGGCAAGCCCGGGAGTTTCTGGGATATCGGTGCTTCGGTGGCGGCGTGGTGCCGCAGTGAGAAGCTGCCGCCCCACGCCCCGGGGCAGATCATCAGCTACGTTTCGGCCCACGACAACTTCACCCTGTGGGATAAGCTCCTGATGGTGCGCTACGCCCTCCCGGAGTTTGCCGCTGTGGACAAGACCGCCCTGGCCCAGAACCGGCTGGCAGCGGGCATCTACCTGACCAGCATGGGCCTGCCTTTCTGGCAGGCGGGCGAGGAGTTTGCCCGCACCAAGAAGGGGCAGGGCAACAGCTACCGCTCCAGCCCGGCCCTCAACCGGCTGGACTGGCACCGGGCCGAACAGTTCCACAGCCTTGTGGATTACTACCGCGGGCTCATTGGTCTGCGGGCGGCGTTCCCCCGGCTGGGCGCGCTGGACAAGGCCAGCCCTGCCGCCATCGAGTTCTTCCCGCTGGAACAGCCTCTTGTGGGCTGGCGGCTCCCCGCCCAGTGGGGCGACGGCGCAGCGTGGAGCGCCCTGTGCGTCTACTATAACCCCACCGAGACGGCGCAGGTCGTCACCCTGCCCGGCGGCAGCTGGAAGCTGCTGAGCGACGGCATCTCCTCCAGCCTGTGGCGGGGCAGCAGCCGCATCTGCACCGGCCAGACCGTCCTCCTGCCCCTGAGCGCCACCGTGTTCGGGCAGGTATAAAAATACGGTCTGCCGTTGCTTGACAAACCGTTAAAAATTGACTATACTACAAATAGAAAAGGCGCTGGCCCGCAAACGACTAGCTCCTTACCTGGTGATCAAGAAAAATGACCGTTCAAGTTGGGGAACTGTGAGGCGGTCATTTTTTCTTGCGTTTTTTATCGCTTGTATTGAAAATCCCCTGACCAGTTCACGCCGGTCAGGGGATTTTTGATTTATGGATCAGGAAAAAGATTGGGGAGAATCAGGAGTTTTTCTGTGCCTGCTGGGTCTGGGCGTTCTTTTCGCCCAAGGTCAGGCTGACGGTCTGCATCTGGCCTTCCCGGGCCACGGTGATGGAAAGGGTATCACCGGCAGCGTGCTGCTGGATCAGGGTGCCAAGGTCGTCCTTCTGGGCGATCTCGGTGCCGTCGATGCTTACGATGCGGTCACCGGTCTTCAGACCGGCCTTGTCGGCGGGGCCGCCCTGCACAACATCCACAACGTAAACGCCGTAGGCAGTGACGTTGAGCTGTGCGGCGGTCTGGGCATCGGTCACAGCCAGATAGGTGATGCCCATGTAGGGGCGGCCGGAGACATAGCCGTTCTCCAGCAGATCCTGTGCCACCTTGATGGCATCGTTGATGGGGATGGCAAAGCCCAGACCCTCCGCATCGCTGGAGGAGGACTTTGCGTTGACCAGACCGATGAGCTCACCGTTCATGTTGAACAGGCCGCCGCCGGAGTTGCCGGGGCTGACAGAGGCATCCATCTGGATCAGGGACATGGTGTTGGTGGAGCTGGTGCCCTGGATGGTCACGCTGCGGTTCAGGGCGCTGACGATGCCGCTGGTCACGGTGCCGCCCAGCTCACCCAGCGGGTTGCCCACGGCCAGCACGCTCTCGCCCACGGCAAGGCTGTCGCTGTTGCCAACGGTGGCGGGGGTCAGGTCGGTGGCATCGATCTTGAGGACAGCCACATCGCTGGTGTCATCCTCGCCCACCACGGTGGCGGGGTAATCGGTATCGCCGATGGTCACGGTGATGTTGGATGCGCCGGACACAACGTGCGCACAGGTCAGGATATAGCCGTCGGAGCTGATCACGACACCGCTGCCAGCGCCGCTCTCCACCTGGCTCTGGCCGTACCAGGACCACTGGGAGTAGACCACCTGCTCGGTGGTGATGACCACAACGCTGGGGCTGACCATCTCAGAGACCTGAGCGGTGGTCATGCCGGAAGCAGTGTTCACCGCGGAGGCAGAGCCGGAATCACTGCTGGACGTGGAGGAAGGTGCCACCTGCTGGATGACCACCTTGCCGCCTGTGTTGCCCACCCGGGCCCCCACAAAGCCGCCGACAAAGCCCATGGCTGCGGCCAGCACCAGCGCAACTGCGCTGCGGGCGATATTGCCGTTTTTCCGGCGGCGCTTTTTGGGAGGCTGCTTGGGGCTTCCCTGTGCGGCCTGATACCGGGGGCCTTCCGGAGGCGGCACCGCGCCGCCATCGCTGCCGCTGTTCGGCTCGGCCTGGGGGGCAGCCTGTGCGGCCTCGCCGTAGGTGCCTGCCGTGTTGGCGGTGTTCATGCCGGAGGAGCCAACGTTGGGGTAGCCGGTCTCGCCGGTCTGGCTATGTTCAGAGGAATAATCGTATTCCCACTTGTTCTCGTTATCCATACTGGTTACTTCCTTTCTCAAAGGGAATGGTTCGGAGGGGGCGCTTCTGCCGCACCTCCTTGGAACTGTTTCTATTGTATCCGGTAATTGTGAAAAGGAATCGCTGACCGGGTGAAGAATATGTGAAATAAGGTCGCAGCGGGAAGCCTTGACAGCGGCGCGGGGGCTTGGTATTTTAAGGGTGCAGCGCAGAAGCCGGCAGCGTTGCAAAACCTCTCCGTCATCTTCGCTTTGCTAAACCTCTCAGTCGCGGGCGCTGCCGCGACAGCTCCCCTAGTAGGGGAGCCCTTGGCAGAGGATTTGTTTTTCGCAATGATCGCTGGCGCTCCAAAACCAATGCCTGCCGCAGGACAAACAGGAGCGAAGCGCTGACCCACGAAAACGCGACGGTATGCCAAGGCCTCTCCTACTAGGAGAGGTGGCATCGAGCGAAGCGATGATGACGGAGAGGTTTAGCCCAGCAGGGCAAGCCCGCGAAAAGGAGCAAATTATGAAACTGGAAAAGATTCCGGGCGGTTATGCCCTGTATAAAGAGAAAACCATCATTGGCACCTGCCGGGCCCGGCCCACGGAGCAGGGCGCGGACATCACTGCCCTGACCATTGTGCCGGAATGGCGGCGCAAGGGCTACGGTTCCTACCTGTTAAAAGAGGTATTGCGCGGCCTGGGCGGCTATGACAAAGAGAGCGCCACGGTGTTCACGGCTCCTCTGCCTGCCGATGCGGGGGAGCTGGCCTTCTGGGCAAAGTTCGGCTTTGCGGCAGAGGGCAGCGGGCTGTGCCGCCGCCGCACCCCCGACCTGACGGCCGTGAAGCTTGTGCAGGACTTCCTCGCCGCGCGGCTGGCTGACCCCAGGCTCTGCATCGATGCCACCTGCGGCAACGGGGGCGACACGGCCTTTCTCTGCCGCCTTGTGGGCGAAGGGGGCCGGGTGCTGGGCTTTGACATCCAGCCGGAAGCCATTGCCTCCACCCGGCAGAACCTTGCACGGAAGGGCCTTGCGGCAGAGCTTCACTGCGACAGCCACGCCAACCTCTTACAATATGTGCAGCCCGGCACCGTTGATGCCGTGATGTTCAACTTCGGCTGGCTGCCCGGTGCCGACCACGGGGTGTTCTCCCACGCCCAAAGCAGCATCCCGGCGCTGGAAGCTGCCCTCGAGGCCCTGCGGCCCGGCGGGGTGCTCAGCGCCATCCTGTACAGCGGCAAGGTCATCGGTTCCGACGAAAAGACCGAGATCCTCCAGTGGATGCGCTCCCGGCCCCTGAAACAGTGCACCGCCCTTGTCTGCGGCTTTGCCAATTGGGCCGATACCGCCCCCTTGCCCTGCTTCCTCCTGAAAAAATAACAAAAACTCTTGCATCTAGGTGGAATTGCTGGTAAAATATAAGTTGTGTGTAATTTTGGAATCCTTGCCCTCTCAGCCAAAGCCTGTCGGCTTTGCCAGCTCCCCCGAAGGGGGAGCCAACGCATCTGGAAGGAGAAGTGCTGCAGATCTGCAGGGCCTGTACCTGGAGCAGCAACCGGCTCTCCCTTTGGGAGAGCTGGCTGCGAAGCAGACTGAGAGGGCAAGCCAGTTTACGGAGAATCACCAATGTAACGTGAGATTGACCGAATAAAGAGCCATTCTGATTCAGGAGAAATCAATATATGACAAATCGTGAAGAGATCGAGCGCCGCCGGACGTTTGCAATCATCAGCCACCCCGATGCCGGCAAAACGACCCTGACCGAAAAGCTGCTGCTGTACGGTGGAGCCATCAATCAGGCCGGTTCCGTCAAGGGCAAGCAGAGCGCCAAGCACGCTGTGTCCGACTGGATGGATATCGAGAAGCAGCGCGGTATTTCTGTCACTTCCTCTGTCCTGCAGTTCAACTATGCAGGCAAGTGCGTGAACATTCTGGATACCCCGGGCCATCAGGACTTCTCGGAGGATACCTACCGTACCCTGATGGCAGCGGACTCCGCTGTCATGGTCATCGATGCTGCAAAGGGCGTTGAGGCCCAGACCATCAAGCTGTTCAAGGTCTGCACCCTGCGCCACATCCCCATCTTCACCTTCATCAACAAGATGGACCGCGAAG
>ERZ857785.2592-NODE-2592-length-15253-cov-4.095999_pt1 | contig 15253 bp, 9 predicted proteins | sample MGYA00519763_ERZ857785 | MGnify/ENA primary metagenome ERZ857785 (study PRJEB31778, sample SAMEA3449365) | human gut metagenome | biome: human gut; feature: human-associated habitat; material: faeces | place: United Kingdom | collected 2010/2012 ... | reverse complement strand
GGCGAAACTGTTCCTAGAATAAAGAAGGTTATTGAATGGATACCACATTTAAAAAAGATAGGTGTTAATGCAATTTATTTTGGACCATTATTTGAATCTACTGAACATGGATATGATACAGCAGATTATAATAAACTTGACAGAAGATTAGGAACAAATGAAGACTTTAAAAAGGTTTGTGAAGAATTACATAAAGATGGTATAAAAGTTGTAGTTGATGGAGTATTTAACCATGTAGGAAGAGACTTTTGGGCATTTAAAGATGTTCAAGCTAATAAACAAAGCTCTAGATATTGTGGATGGTTTGAAAATTTAAATTTTGGTGGTCAAAGCCCTATGGGAGACCCTTTTTGGTATGAAGGATGGGAAGGACATTATAATTTAGTTAAACTTAATCTTAAAAATCAAGAAGTTGTAGATTATTTATTAGATGCAGTTGGAAACTGGATGAAAGAGTATAAAATAGATGGTTTACGTCTTGATGTTGCTTATTGTATGGATGAAGATTTCTTTAGAAAGCTTAATGCTTATTGCAAAGGAAAAAGAGAAGACTTTTGGCTTATGGGAGAAATGGTTCATGGTGACTATGCAAGACTTGCAAAACCTGGAATGTTAGATTCTGTAACTAATTATGAATGTTATAAAGGAATTTATTCTTCTCATAATTGTAAAAACTATTTTGAAATAGCACATTCATTAAATCGTCAATTTGGAAGAGGTGGAATATATGAAAATATATATACCTATAATTTTGTAGATAATCATGATGTTAACCGTATAGGAAGTGTTTTAACTAATGAAAACTACATTTATAATGTATACACTGTTTTATATACTATGCCAGGAGTACCTTCTATATATTATGGAAGTGAATGGGCAATTAAGGGAATGAAGGAAAATGGTTCAGATGCACCAATACGTCCATCTTTAAATTTAAATAATATGGATGATAATTCTAGATTAATAAAACATCTAGAAAAATTAGCTTATGCAAGAAAAGTTTCTTATCCTTTAAAATATGGAAAATATGAGCAAGTAGTAGTTAGAAATGAACAATTAGTTTATTGCCGTTATGTAGGGGATGATAGAGTATATATAGCACTTAACCTATCTGATAAAGATGAATATTTAAACTTTAATGTAAATAAAAATGAAGAATTTAAAGATTTATTAACTAAAGAAAGCATAGGAGTAAATAACTATAATGTAAATATTAAGGTTCCAGCCTTTAGTGGAAAAATATTAGCAGCTTCAAGTTTAATAAAAGAAGATTTACCAAAGGAAGAAGAAAAGATAGAGTTAGATACTAAGGTAATTGAAGAAAGTATTAAAGAAATTGAAAAAGAAGTGGCTAAAGATGAAATAGTTAAAGAAGAACCTAAGAAATATGAAAGTAAAAAAGAAAAGGTTGAAGAGGAAAAGGTTTCTGAAGAAGAAACAAAGGAAGCAAAAATAAGAATATTAAATGATAAATTAGAAGCCCTTCAACATCTTTTAGATAATTTAAAGAATGAATTAGAAGAACTAAAAAAATAAGAATTTTAATAAGCAATGCTAAAGTTATTAAGCAAAATAAAAAATAGAACTGTTTTACAGATACAGTTCTATTTTTTTGTAATAAGGTCTATAAAAATAAATAAAATAACAAAAAATAAGAAAAAAATAATACAATTATGTCGAAAACAGAATAAATGTAATCAATTAAATTTTAATTATTGACTTTTAGAAAAATTAAGGTAAAATATTTTATGAAAATAATTTCATAAGGAGATGGAAAATATGAAGAATTTTAAAAAAGTGTTTGCTTTTCTTCTAGCATTTGTTTTTATAGCAGCTTTAGTAAAAGTTCCTTTTAAAACAAAGGCAGATGAAACAGTAGCACAATCAGTGATTGTAAAAATTAAATATTCAAGAGCTGATAATGATTATTCAGATTGGGATGTCTGGACATGGGATGAAAAAGGAAATCCTGGTACTGCAAAGGAATTTCAAGGAGTAGATAGTGAAGGTGCTTATTTAATACTTGAAACAACTTCAGATTCAAATTTAGGTTTCATAATAAGAAAGAAAGATTGGTCTGATAAATTTGTTAATGAAGACATAAAGCCTGACTTAACACAAGGGGATGTTGAATATTTAGCTGTTGAATCAGAAGATGGAAGCAGAAATTTATCAACTAGAGAATTTAAGAAGGCATTTGACAAGGTTACTTTAAATTTACACTACTATAGATTCGATGAAGATTATACTAATTGGGATTTATGGGCATGGGCAAATGAAGGAAATAGTTATGAGTTTACTGATGACGATTTTGGTAAGGTTACCACAGCAGAATTTTCTAATGTAGATGAAGAAACTAATATAGGATTTATAGTAAGAAAGAATGACTGGTCTCAAAAGGATTGGGATGGTGATAGATTTGTAAATAAAGCTTATATGAATGCTGATGGAGTAGTTGATGTTTATGTAGTAAGTGGACAAGAAAAAGTTTACTATACTAAAGAAGCTGCAGATGAAGCAATTGAAGTTTCTAAAAACCCTAGAGTTACAGAAGCAAATATAAATGGATTAAGAGAAGTTCAATTTGCTGTTAATAGTAAAGTAGGAGAAGATTTAGTTTTAAAAATAACTTCATCAGATGGAGAAGAAGTTCCATATGAAAGTATTCAATTAGATGAATCTGGATTATCTGGTGTAGTTTATTTATCAGAAGATTTAGATTTAAATAAAAATTACACATTAGAAATTGAAGGATTAGAAGGAAAACAATTAATGCCAGGTAAGGTATATGATAGCGAAGAATTTGCTAATGCTTATACTTACAATGGAGAATTAGGTGCTGTTTACAGTAAGATAGGTACAACATTTACACTTTGGGCACCAACAGCTTCTGATGTAAAGGTAGCTTTATATGGAACTGATGGTAAAAATATTGGAGAAGCTGAAAAAGTACTTCCAATGACTAAAGGTGAAAATGGTTCTTGGTCTCTTAATTTAGCTGGAGACCAAAAGGGACAATTCTATAATTATTTAGTAACAATTGATGGAACTACTAATGAAGTAGTAGACCCATATGCAAAAGCAGTTGGAGTTAATGGTAACCAAGGTATGGTTGTAGATTTAGCTTCTACAAATCCAGAAGGTTGGAATGAAGATACAAAACCAGTTCTTGAAGACCCAACAGATGCAATTATTTATGAAATGCATATAAGAGATTTCTCTATTTCAGATAATTCAGGAATATCACTTGAATATAAGGGTAAATATAATGGTGTATGGCAAGAAGGAACTACAATTCCAGGAACAGATGTTAAGACTGGAGTAGACCACTTAAAAGAATTAGGAGTAAATGTTGTTCATATACTTCCAACATTTGACCATCAATCAATTGATGAAACTAAATTAGATGTTCCTCAATTTAACTGGGGATATGACCCTAAAAACTACAATGTACCAGAAGGTTCTTATTCATCTGACCCATATACTGGAACAATAAGAATTGAAGAGTTTAAGAAAATGGTTCAAGAACTTCACAAAGCTGGAATAAGAGTAGTTATGGATGTTGTTTATAACCATACTGGAGCTACTTTAGATTCAAATCTTAACTTAGCAGTTCCAAATTATTATTACAGACAATCTGCAAATGGAACTTTCTCAAATGGTTCAGGTTGTGGAAATGAAACAGCATCAGAACGTTCAATGGTTAGAAAGTTTATGGTAGATTCAGTAACTTACTGGGCAAAAGAATATCATATAGATGGATTCAGATTTGACCTTATGGGATTACATGATATAGACACAATGAAAGAAATAAGAACTGAATTAAACAAAATTGATGATTCAATTCTTATGTATGGTGAAGGATGGACTGGTGGAGATTCTCCATTAGCATCAGATAAGGCTGCTACTAAAGTAAATACACCTAAATATGGTGAATTACAAATAGCTGCATTTAGTGACGATATGAGAGATGGTATAAAGGGACATGTATTTACAGCAACAGCTCCAGCATTTGTTAATGGTGGACAAGGATTTGAAGAAACAATTAAATTTGGTATTGTAGCTTCAACAACAAATGATCAAGTTGATTCAAGTAAGGTTGCAAACCAAACTAAAGCTTGGGCAAATGAACCATATCAAACAATAAACTACGCTTCAGCTCATGATAACTTTACTTTATGGGATAAGTTACAAACAACTAATCCAGAAGCTTCAAGAGATGAATTAGTTCAAATGAACAAAATGTCAGCTGCAATAATTTATACTTCACAAGGTATACCATTTATGCAAGCTGGTGAAGAAATGGCAAGAACAAAGGTTAATGAAGATGGAACATTTAATGAAAACAGCTATAATGCACCAGATTCAGTTAACCAAATTGATTGGGAAAGAAAAGTAGAATATAGTGATTTATATGACTATTATAAGGGCTTAATTTCTATGAGAAAAGCTCACAAGGCATTTAGAATGAACACTACTGAAGAAATTCAAAATAGCATTAAATTCTTAGATACAGACCTTGACCTTCCAGCTAATGTTGTAGCATACAACTTAAATGGAGAAACTGTAAATGATGTTTGGAAGAACATAATGGTATTATTTAATGCAAATGATACAGATGTTGAAATTCCACTTTACAATGGAGATTTAGATTGGGAAATTGTTGTTAATGGAGAAAATGCAGGAGTTAAGTCTTTAGGAAGCATAAAAGGTTCAGAAGGTTCTGTAGTAGTTCCAGCACATAGTTCTTATGTTTTAGTTGATAAGGAAAGTTATGAAGCATCAATAGCTGATAACAATAACCCATCAGATGATGATAACAATAATGACAATAATAATCCATCAAATGATGATAAGAACAATAATAATAATAATTCATCAACTGGTGACAACAACAATAACAATTCATCAAATAATAGTAATAACAATAATTCAAGCACAACAACATCTAAAACTGGAGATTATAACAACATAGTTTTAGTTTTAGGCTTAGTTATAGTTTCAGCTGCAGGAGTTATAGTATTTTCTAGAAAGAAAAAAATATCTTAAAAAAATAAAATTATAAAAAAGGTGGCTTAACTTGCCACCTTTTTTTCTATTCTTATAATACAATATAATGAATTAAAAAAGCTATGAAAAAATAAAAAATTATTTTTCCAAAACTCTTTGTTTTCGTTTATATATTTATCTTAATTAGGCAGATATTTTTTATGAAAATATAGTTAAAATTTGAATATTATAAAAATTCGAGTTAATATGACAAAAATATCTATACATATAAGTCGAAATATGTTATTATATAAAAGAGGAAAACTATGAAAAGAGGTGAGGTAATTGGTTATATATGAAGATTTATTAAACTTAAAAGAGTATAAAAGTGTTTTAGGGCAAAATGAATTAAAAAGTTCTCCTGTTTCAGAAAAGCTTACAAAGGCTCTTATAGATAAGATAATAGAATATATAAAGTTAAGAGTTATAAAAAATAAAGAAAAAGAATATGAAGAGTTTAATATGGAATTATCATATTTAATTAATTATCAAGAACTTTTATTAGATAAAGTTAGCCTTTTAATTGATAATAAGGTTATAAATAAGGAAGATTTTATAAATTTAATAAAGGACTTTATATATAGAGGAACCTCTAAATGGGAAGTTATATTAGGGCTTATGTTATGCAAAGATTATTTAAAAGATTATGAAATAGACCATATAGTAAATGTGTTTTCTAAAAGTGGAGAATATATTTTTTATTTAAAAGATTGTATAAAAGATATGGAAAACTCTGAAGAATTTCTTTTTAACTTATGCAAAAAAACAGATGGAACAATAAGAGTTTTTGCTATAATTAATATGAATTTTTCTAAAGATGAAGAAGTAAAATATTTAATAAATGAAGGATATAAAAATAAACAATATACAAATTTATTAGTAAATTATATAGTAGAAAATAATATTATGTGGAAGTATTTAAAAAAGGATGATTTAAATTTTAGAGATATAAAAAATATTTCTTATATAGTAGTAGAGTATATAAAAGATAAAGATTTAGAAAGTTTACCTTGTATAATAGATTTAATAAAATTATATCTTCCATATGCAATTATAGAAGGAACTGATATTTATTCAATATATGCAGTTTTCTTATTAGATACAGTTATATCCCATAAAAGATTAGAGTTTATTAAAGATAGAGAATTTTTATTAAATATAATTAATGATAAATTGAAAAGATGTGAGTATCTTTTTAGAGAAGCAATAAAAAAGGTTCAGGGAAAAGTTAAGTATGTTATAGAACTTGGAGAATATTATAAATATAAATTTTCTTTTAAAGAGCTTAAACCTTATTTAAAAACTAAAAAAGATGGATATATTATATACTATTATTTTAAAAAATTTAAATTTATATTAGAAATAGAAGATTGTAGAAGATATTTTGCTGAGAATCCTGAATTTAAAGAAATTCTTGAATATTTTAATGATTTAGGAGGAAGTTATAAACTATCTAAAAATGAAGATTTTATAAGAAAATTTGACTTAGAATTAAAAAAAAGAAACCCTATCAGTTTATAAAAGATGATGCTGTTTCTTTTTTTTATATTATTTCCTAAGGTATAAGAAATATGTTATAATTACCTAGAATATATAAAACTTTGAGGTGAAGATAATGAAATTATGGGGTGGACGTTTTAGAAAAGCTGAAAATGAATTAATGGAAGAATTTAATAAATCCTTTGGATATGATAATGTTCTTTACAAAAAAGATATAGAAGGAAGTATTGCACATGTATATATGCAAGTAAAATGTGGACTTCTTACAAAGGAAGAAGGAAAACAAATTACAGATGGTCTTCTTGAAATATTAGATGATATAGAAAGTGGAAAACTTCCATTAGAGGGAGACTATGAAGATATACATAGTTTTGTAGAAATAAATTTAATTGAGAGAATTGGAGATGTTGGTAAAAAGCTTCATACAGCAAGAAGCCGTAATGACCAAGTTGCATTAGATATGAGACTATTTGCAAAGGAAAAGGCTCAATCAATTACAGAATTAGTTAGTGATTTAAAAGAAACTTTAAAGAAAAAAGCAGATGAAAATCCAGTTATAATGCCTGGATATACTCATCTTCAAAGAGCACAAGTTGTAACATTTAAACATCATTTAATGGCATATTATAGCATGTTTGATAGAGATGAAAAAAGACTTCGTAATGCTCTTGAAATATTAGATGAATCACCACTTGGTTGTGGAGCATTAGCAGGAACTACTCATAATATTGATAGAACAATTACTCAAGAAAAGCTAGGATTTAAAAGACTTGTTACAAACTTTATGGATGGGGTAAGTGATAGAGATTATCTACTTGAGCTTATGAGTGATTTCTCAATTATAATGATGCATTTAAGCAGATTAAGTGAAGAACTTATTCTTTGGAACAGTAAAGAATTTGATTTTGTAGAAATTGATGATTTATATACTACAGGAAGTTCAATAATGCCTCAAAAGAAAAATCCAGATGGAGCAGAACTTATACGTGGAAAGACTGGAAGAGTTTATGGTAATTTAATGGGACTTTTAACAGTTATGAAAGGACTTCCACTTGCATATAACAAAGATATGCAAGAAGATAAAGAAGGATTCTTTGATAGTGTAAAAACAATAGAAATGTGTCTTCAAATAATGGAAAGAATGATTTCAACTTTAAAACTTAAAGAAGAAAACATGAAAAAAGCAGTTCATGGAGGCTTCTTAAATGCAACTGAAGTAGCAGATTATCTTGTTAATAAAAATGTTCCATTTAGAGATGCTCATAGCATAGTTGGAAAAATTGTTATTTATTGTGAAGATAATAATAAGGCTATTGAAGAGTTAACATTAGATGAACTTAAACAGTTCTCAGAAGCTATAGACTCAGATATATATAGCTTTATAGATTATGAAAACATATTAAATAAGGGTATAAAGAAAAACTTAAAATAAATAATAAAAAAGGTTGTCTTATTATTTTGTAAGACAACCTTTTTATTATTTAAGTTTTTTGTTAATTTTTTCAAGAAAATATGTTAAAAATATTGTTAAAGCATAATCATATATTAAAAATACAACATTAGCAAATATTATAAATAAGTAAATATTCATATTAATATTAAAATATGATAAAAAGTTATTAATAAAAAATAATGCTACTAAAAGTAAAATATTAAAATATATAAGCTTAAATACTATTTCTAATGGAATTTTATTTAGTTTTTCAATGAAAAATTTTATAATTCCATAAATTCCAAATAAGAATATATACATTAAAGTATAATTAATTGGAAGAAGAAAAAAGCTTAGTGCTGATGTACCTATGTATACAAAAAATCCAGTTTTTAAGTTTCCTCTTATAATTGCAATTGGAATTAAACAAGAAGATAGTGTTAAAAGAGCAAGGGTATTTATTGGTATTATAGTTGTTAAATATAAAATTACAACACCTAAAGCTATTAAAATTCCTCCAAGGGTAATGTTTTTAGCCTTCATTTTATCACCTCTTTTATTTTAGCAACATCCTATAAGGTCTCCTCCAAAACATTCACATAATGAATCAAGACACCATAAATTCATGCAACAATTACAAGCATCATCTACATTAGAAGTTGTTCTATAATAAGGTTTACTATAACTTTTTCCTCTTGATTGTATTTTCTCTAAAGCTTGCCTATACTCAAGATTATTAGGATCCATTTCAGTTGCTTTAATTAAATAATTTCTTCCAGAATCAAACCATCCTTTGTTTATTTGAACTATTCCCATTAAAAAGTTCCACTCAGCATTTCTATTAGTTACTTTATTTAAAATACTTTCAGCAGATGCAAAATCTCCTTTTTGAATAAATACTCTTATAGCAAATAAATCCTGAGGATGGCTTGAGGAATTACTATAATTAGAGTTATTACTACTATAACTTGAATAATTATTTGAATTTGAATAAGATGAATTGTAAGTTCCATTGTTTTTTGTAAGCATATCATAGGCTTCATTTATTTCTACCATCTTTTTTTGTGCAAGTTCTTGAAGAGGATTATCTTTATATTGGTCTGGGTGGTATTGTTTAACTAGTTTTCTATAAGCTTTTTTAATTTCTTCTTGAGATGCTCCTGGTTTTACACCTAGCACTTCATATGGATTCATTTTCAAGGTCACTTCCTTTATTTTTGTTTATTAATTTTAAATATTTATCCATCATACCTAAATTTACAATGTTTTCTAATATACTTTTGTTTTTTTTAACTGGTAGTTTATTTAGATATTCTCTTAAATTATAGCTACAATTTAAAATATTAAACTCTAATCTTTCTTGTATGGTTTTAATAAAGCTATTATAGTCTAAAGTATTCTTATTAAAAAGATAATTTATAGGATTAAATTTATTTTTGTTTATATCATCTTCTAAATCATCTAAAGCATCAATTAAATATATCCATTTGCCAAGAAAATATCCTAAATTATAAAGATTTCTTCTTGTTTCTTGAGAGTCTTCTGTTATTTTTTCAGGATACATTTCTAAAATTTTTCCAACTATTTTCCCAAAAGGGTCACATATTTCATCTAAAGATTGAAAATTTTTGTTTGTTTCTAATTTGTTAAGCATATTAAGATTTTCTTTTATTATATCATTAATTAAATTAATTGATTTAGGAAATTTCTTTTTATAAGGATATAATATTAAGGAAAAACCTTTGCTTTTTAAGTTTTTATCATCCATCACATCATCTAAAAGTTTAAAGTAAACAAGAGATATATTCATATATGAAGAATAATTTAAAGATTTGTTGTTTAAGATAATAGGCTTTTTAGAAGTAGGATGAAGAAAACAGTTTTTTGTTTTAAATTCTAATTTATCTTCATTTAAGCTATCTAAAAGTATGGCTAAAAAAGTCATATCATAATTTAATGTCATTCTTGGAATATTTCCAAAGTTTTTTTTAATACTAAAACAAAGACTGCAATAATAACTTTTAAATAAATTATATTCTTTAACTTTAAGTTCAGAAATGAAAGGTTTTACATAGCCAAACACTTTTTAAAAACCTCCTTAATTTTATAAAATATATTATACATAAATAAAGGTTTTTCTACAATAGTTTTAACAAGTAAAAAATCTTTGAATTAATATTTATCATAAATATAATGAATGAAGGCATAATTATGTTAAAAGAAAGCATAACTTTACTATAAAATTAGAAAACACTTTTTTAGTAATTTTAATGCTAGCAATAGTTAGGGATTTTAAGAATACAAGTTATATTATATACCAATTAGATAATATTGCTGTTTACATTACATTAATTATGAAAAATATTGTTGAAATAAAATGACTAGAGATTTTAATTAATTAAAAATATTGAGTAAATTTTTAAATTTTAGTATAATTATTAAAATAAGAAAAGAAAGTAAGGTGATAAGCTATGAGCGAATTTATAGAATTTAAAGATGTAAAAAAGATTTATAAAATGGGAGAGGTAGAAATAGAGGCTTTAAGTGGAGTAAACTTTTCTATAAAAAAGGGAGAGTTTGTTGTAGTTGCAGGGGCTAGTGGAGCTGGAAAAAGTACAATATTAAATATATTAGGTGGAATGGATACTCCAACTAGTGGAGAGATATTTGTAGATAATGCAGAAATAAGTAAATATTCACAAAAAGAGCTTACTACATATAGAAGATATGATATAGGATTTGTTTTTCAATTTTATAATTTAGTACAAAACTTAACAGTAGTTGAAAACGTTGAACTTGCAACTGAAATATGTAAAAATCCTCTTAATGTAATGGAAACTATTGAAGCTGTTGGATTAAAAGAAAGAAAAGATAACTTCCCAGCACAACTTTCAGGAGGGGAGCAACAAAGGGTTGCAATAGCAAGGGCATTAGCTAAAAATCCTAAACTTCTTTTATGTGATGAACCAACTGGTGCTTTAGATTATAACACAGGAAAAGCAGTATTGAAACTTCTTCAAGATACCTGTAGAAAATATAAAATGACAGTAGTTGTTATAACCCATAACTTAGCTTTAACTCCAATGGGAGATAAGGTTATAAAGGTTAAAAATGGAAAGGTAAGTTCTGTTACAATTAATGAAAATCCAACTCCTGTTGAAAGGATTGAGTGGTAATTATGAAAAAAACTTTAGTTAAAGATACCTTTAGGGAAGTTAGAAAGTCTTTAGGAAGATTTTTTTCTATTTTTGCAATAGTAGCAATTGGAGTAGCTTTTTTTACAGGAATTAAATCCTCATCTCTTGTTATGAAAAATACAGCAGATAGTTATTATGATGATTATAATTTAATGGATTTTAGAGTGCTATCAACTTTAGGATTAACTGAAGATGATATATCTAAGATTAGAAAAGTAGATGGAGTAAAGGGAGTTTATCCAACCCATAGTATAGATGTATTAACATCAATAAAATCAGATGAATATGTTCTTAAGGTTTTTGGACTTCCAATAAATAATATTTCAGATAGTAATGAAAACTATATAAATAGGGTTAACCTTGTAGAGGGAAGACTTCCAGAAAAATCAGGAGAGTGTGTTGTAGAAGAAGGAAACTTTTTAGCCTTTTCATTAAAGGTAGGAGATAAAATAAAACTTTCTACAGGTAAAGATGAAGATATATCTAAGTATTTAAAAAATGAAGAATATACTGTAGTTGGAAAGGTAGAAACTCCATATTATCTTTCCTATGAAAAAGGAACAAGTGATATAGGTAGTGGAAAAGTAAATAGCTTTATTATGATTTCTGAAGATGACTTTAATATGGAAGTATATACAGAAGCTTTAGTTACTGTAAAGGGTGCTAAAGAACTTAATTCTTATGATGATGAGTATTTTGAAGTAACAGATAAGGTTAAAGAAAAACTTGAAAGTCTTGGAGAAACTCAGGGAGAAGTTAGAATTGATGATTTGAAAAAACAAGCCTTAGAAAAACTTAATGAAGGAAAAAGTGAATATGAAAAAAATAAAAAGCTTTATGAGGATAAAATAAAGGAAGCAGAAGAGAAAATAGCTTCAGGAAAAAATCAATTAACAACAGGGGAAAAGGAACTAGAAGATAAAAAGAATGAGTTTAATACCTTTATAGAACAATCAGAAAAAGCATTATCAGAAGGAGAAAATCAAATTCTTCAAGGGGAAGAACAGTATAAAAAAGCAGTAGAAGAATATGAAAAATCAAAAAAGCAGTATGAAACAATAAGAAGTCAATATGACTCTATTAAAACTGAATATGATAAAGCTAGAGAAGATTTTGAAAATAAAAAAGAAGAAGCAAATAAAAATATAGATTCTTTTGAAGAACAGTTAAAAGGACCTAAAGAAAATGTGAAACAGCTAAAAGAAGAAATACAGAGTCTTTATAATAGTCTTGAAAATGAAGATTTAACAGATATAGAAAGAAAAATTATAAACTCAAAAATAAAGTTAAAAGAAACTAAATTAAAAACAATAGAAATAACTTTAAGTTATTTAGAAAGTAAAATAGAAAAAGAAAGAAATAAAATTCTTTTATCAGAAAAAGTTTATCAAGTTGTTGAAAACCAATTTGTTAATATAGAAAATGCTCTTAATTCAGGTAAAGAACAATTATCTCAAGGAGAAAGTAAACTTAATTTAGCAAAGGAAACTTTAGAAAATTCAAAAATTCAACTTCAAGAGAAAAAAGCTGAACTTGAGAATGGAAAAGTTACTGGAGGAAATGAATTAAAAAAGGCAGAAGAAAAACTTACTTTAGGCAAAGAAGAGATTAAAAAGGCAGAAGAGGAACTTGAAAAGTCTAAAAAATATGGACAAGAACAATTAGACAAAGCTTTAGAAGAAATTAAAAGAGGGGAAGAAAAAATAGATTCTATAGAAGCACCTTCTTGGTATGTTTTAGATAGAAAGCTTCATTATAGTTATATGGATTATGGAAATGCAGCTGATAAAATGAATTCAATAGCAAAGGTATTCCCAGTATTTTTCTTTTTAGTAGCAGCTTTAGTATGTTTAACTACAATGACTAGAATGGTTGATGAACAAAGAGGAGAAATAGGAACTTTAAAGGCATTAGGATATGACAAAAAAGACATTGTTTTAAAATTTATAATTTATGCTTTTATTGCAAGTATTTTAGGAGGTATTTTAGGAGTTTTTATAGGCTCTTTATTATTTCCAACAGTTATTTATAATGCTTGGGCAATTATGTATGTAATGCCTTCAGTAAAACTTATATTTGATTGGAAGCTTGCACTTCTTGCAATAATAATTGCAACATTAATAACAACCCTTGCAGCATTAATTTCTTGTTATAAAGAATTAGTTGCAACACCATCTGTTTTAATGAGACCTCTTCCACCTAAGAATGGAAAGAGAATATTCTTAGAAAAAGTAACATTTATATGGAAGAGATTATCCTTTACTAAAAAGGTAACTGCAAGAAATTTATTTAGATATAAGAAGAGATTTTTTATGACTGTTATAGGAATAAGTGGATGTACAGCCCTTTTATTAATAGGTTATGGAATAAAAGATTCTATTAAAGCTATAGCAGATATACAATATGGAGATATTATAAAATCTCAATGTAATATTACTTTAAGTGATGATTCAACAATAGAGGAAAGAAAAAAGGCTTTAGAAGAAATAAAAAATAATGATGGAATAGATAGTGCTTTAGATGTTGAGTATAAAAATACAACTTTAAAAGATGGAAATTCTGAAGTAAGCATTTCTTTAGTTGTTCCATCAGATGTAGAAAAATTTAAAGAACAAGTATGCATTAGAGAAAGAAAAAGTAAAACTTTACTTGATTTAAATGAAAAAGAAGTTATTATTTCAGAAAAATTAAGTAAGAACTTAGGAATTAAAGAAGGAGATAAAATAAATATAACCATTGGAGATGGATATTATGATGAAGTTGTAGTTAGTGGCATTATGGAAATGTATGTAGGTCACTATGTAGTAATGTCTCCAGACTATTATAAAGAAACCTTTAAAGTTACTCCAGATTATAATGCAGTATTTGCTTTAACAAAAGATAAAAATACTTCTAGTGAAAAAGAACTTGGAAAAGAAATAATGAGTATAGATAATGTAAAATCAATAAACTTTTATTCTTCAATGTTAAAAACCTTTAATGATACAATATCAAGTTTAAATTTTGTAGTTGCAGTATTAATAATATCAGCAGCAGCTTTAGCTTTTGTTGTATTATATAATTTAACTAATATAAATGTAAGTGAAAGAATAAGAGAAATAGCAACAATAAAGGTTTTAGGATTTTATGACAATGAAGTTGCAGCATATGTATATAGAGAAAATATGCTTCTTACATTAATAGGCTCTATAGTAGGACTTGCTTTAGGAGTATTGCTTCATAGATTTATTATGAGTACTATTGAATTTGATAATGTTATGTTTGGAAGAAATATAGACTTTTTAAGTTATATATATTCTATTTTACTTACTCTTGGATTTGGACTTTTAGTAAATTTAGTAATGTATTTTAGATTAAAGAAAATTCCAATGGTAGAATCATTAAAATCAGTAGAATAAATTGAATAAAATCCTCCCTTTGATGAAATAATAAATTTAAGCATCATAAGGAGGATTTTTTTATGTCAACAGCAATAATAACATCAATAATATCAGCCACATCAATAATATTAGGCTCTTTAGTAGGGGCTTTATGTAGCTTTTTAATAAATAAAAATATAAATGAAAAAAGAATAAAAGAAGATTATAAAATAATTGAGGTAAATAGAAAATATGATAAAATTTGCAAAGAAAAAGAACTTTGTAATAATGCAAATATAATAAGACTTGATATAATAACTGCTATTTTTCAAAGTATAAGAAGTCTTCAAAATAAAGATAAAGAAAAAAACTATCTTTATTTAATGCCACTACATAAGGAATATTCTTTAGTTGTAGTATCTTTAAGTGATAAATATACTCTTCAAGAACTTAGCCTTATATATCAGCTTTATGGAATTATAGAGAAGGTAAATAGAGATATAAAGGTATGGAAGATAGGAGATAATAGAGCTTATGATAAAGTACTTAAAGGTTTTAAATCAATTCTATATAAAATATATAAAGATATTAAAAAGAGTAGTATGTGTGTGCTTGTGTCAAGTGTTTGCTGCCACTTTTTTTATTTTCCGTAATTCCGTAGAAAAGCTTTGCGTCTCGTGGTTCTACGTTCCACTCCGGTCCGCGCAGGTCAGAGG
>ERZ857785.2584-NODE-2584-length-15296-cov-8.956630_pt1 | contig 15296 bp, 14 predicted proteins | sample MGYA00519763_ERZ857785 | MGnify/ENA primary metagenome ERZ857785 (study PRJEB31778, sample SAMEA3449365) | human gut metagenome | biome: human gut; feature: human-associated habitat; material: faeces | place: United Kingdom | collected 2010/2012 ... | reverse complement strand
GGCTGCAGCGGAAGGCCTCGGCCACGACATAGCTCGGGTGCGTGACGGAGACGTCGTACATGGCGATGTTGCGCACGCCGCGCTCGGCCAGCATGGTCGCGAGCACCTGCGCCGCGTTTTCGGTGTGACCGTAGACGGAGGAGTAGGCGATGAGCACGCTGCCGTCCTGCTCGGGCGTGTAGGAGCTCCACTTGCTGTACTTATCGACGAACCAGCCGATGTTCTTGCGCCAAACCGGACCATGCAGCGGGCAGATCATGCGGATATCAAGCGTAGCGGCCTTCTTGAGCAGCGCCTGCACCTGCGTGCCGTACTTGCCGACGATGTTCGTGTAGTAGCGGCGGGCGTCGGGCAGCCAGTCGTGCTCAAAGTCATACTCATCGGCGTAGAGGTTGCCGCTGAGCGCGCCGAACGTGCCGAAGGCGTCGGCGGAAAAGAGCGTGCCGGTCGTGGTGTCAAAGCTGACCATGACCTCCGGCCAGTGTACCATCGGCGCCATGACGTAGGCAAACGTGTGCTTGCCGAAGCAGTAGGTGCCGCCCTCGGTCATGAGGATGGCGCGGCTGTCGATGTCAAAGGTGAAGTAGTTGCGGATCATGTCGCGGATCTTCGCGTTGCAGATGATTTTCGCCTCGGGATAACGGCGCACGGTCTCCTCGAGCGTCTTGGCGTGGTCCGGCTCCATGTGGTGCACGACGATGTAGTCCAGCGGACGGCCGCCGAGCACATGGGTGAGATTTTCAAAGAACTGACCGGCGACGGACTGATCCACCGTGTCGAGCAGGACGGTCTTCTCGTCGAGCAGGACATAGGCGTTGTACGACACGCCGCGCGGGATGGGATACACGCTCTCAAACAGCGCCAGACGGCGGTCGGACGCACCGACCCAGTACAGATCCTCGGTCATTTTCACAGTGCAGTGCATACGTTGTCTCCTCCTTCAAATGCTTCTGGTTTTCCCCGGTCTCAGCCGAGGAGGTTGAGCAGTTCTTCCTTCGGCGTCACGCCGACCTTTACGGCCGTGGCCTGACCGCCGCGGAAGACCATGAGCGTCGGGATGCTCATGATGCGGTACTCGCCTGCGAGCTCCGGCTGCTCATCGACATTGATCTTGCCGAATTTGTATTCCGGATGTTCGGCGGCGAGCTCCTCGACCACGGGCGCCATCATGCGGCAGGGGCCGCACCACGTTGCCCAGAAATCCACGAGCACGGGTCTGTCAGACTGCAGGACCTCCTGCGCAAAGTTTTCTTTCGTGAGTGTCAACATAGGGATCTTCCTTTCCGAATCGGTATCTTGGATTTGTTGATTGGATTTTAACAGATTTTACACCTGCGTTCTGTGGCAAAGTCACATTCCGGCGAGGCTGCGCAGCTTCTGCGCGTCCGTGACCGTGACCGTGCCGCGGCCGAGCGACACGACACCGTCGTCGGCAAAGTGGCGCAGCATGCGCGTGACCGTCTCACGCACGGCGCCGGTGTCGCGCGCGATCTGTTCATGCGTGGCGCGCACGGGCACGCGGGCATGGTCGGACTCGTCCCAGAGGTACTGCGCAAGGCGCTTGTCAAAGCTCGTGAACAGCAGCTGCTGCATCGCCCACATGACGTCGGAAAAGCGCTCGGTGGCAAGCCGGTACATGCAGCACTCGACATAGATATTCTCCGCCGTGAGCTGCTGGAACACGTGCGCGCCGAGGATCAGCAGCTCCGTCGGCGCATCGGCCACAAGCTGCACCTCGAACGTGATCTGCCGGATGACGCACGCCGCCGCGAGCACGCAGGCATCTCCGTCCGTGAGGCGGTAGAGCGTGATCTCGCGCCCGTCATCCGAGAGCATGCACGCACGCAGACGTCCGCTCTGCACCCGGATCATGCCGAGGCACTGCCCGTCACACCCGTGCACGAGCGCACCACGGTCATACTGCGCCAGACGCGCGCCGCGGCGCGCAAGCTCGCGCTGCGGCTCGGTCAGGTTCGGCCAGAACGGCAGCTGCTCGAGCGCCGCATCCAATCGTTCGTTCATATCCGTTCCCCCATCGCCGCCGCACATGCGGCAGCGCTCTTTTGCTTTCAGCATAGCACAAATCCGCCGCCGATGGAATCCCCAGTCGGGCAAAAATGGGCGCACCGCTGCATTTTTTCCGTTCTCCGCCCCGACAACACGTTGACAAACCGGCCGCCGAACGATACGATAGCGGAAGAAGATCATCATGGGAGGAATGCGCGATGCGTGTGCTGTGTTACGCGCAGACAAACATCGGCTCCGGCCGGGATAATAATGAGGACAACTACTACTGCAACGGCACGTTCAAGCGCGATGCCGCCGTCCCCGTGGCCGAGGCGGCCGCCGAGCAGGAGGGCAAGCGGCTGATCTACGGCGTGTTCGACGGCATGGGCGGCGAGGCAAACGGCGAGCAGGCAGCGCTTTTGTGCGCGCAGACACTGCACCAATGCAGCAGCGGCGAGCCGTTTGACGCGCTCGATTTCTTCCGGCGCGCAAACGTCGCCGTGTGCGACATGATCGCGGCCAGCGGTCAGGTCGGCGGCTCGACCGCTGCGACCGTGCATCTGACCGGAAACCACGCCTATTGCTGCAACGTCGGCGACAGCCGCATCTATCTGCAGCGCGGCGGCGCGCTGCAGCGCATCTCGCGCGACCACACCAAGTATCAGGAACGGCTCGATGCCGGTGCCGCCGGCGACGCAGACGACGCGGATGACAGTCCGGACCGGCACGTGCTCACGCAGTATCTGGGCATGCTCGGCGCGCGCCAGCGGCTCATGCCGTACTTTGCGGCCGGTGTGCCGCTCGCCGTCGGCGACCGGCTGCTGCTGTGCACCGACGGGCTGACCGGAAAACTCAGCGACAGCCGCCTGCAGGCGGTGCTCGGCGCGGATATGCCGCTGCCGGAGCTGGGGCAGGCACTCATGACGCAGGCGCTCGACGCTGGGCCGGGCGACAACATCACGCTCGTGCTCATTGAGGTCACGGCGCTCGACCCCGAGACCGCCGTTCCCCTGCCGCAGCCGCCGGTGGAGGAGCTGTCGCAGACGCGGCGGTTCGAAGTCTCAGCCGAGCGCATCGCCGAGCAGGAGACGCAGCGCAAAAAGCAGGCGCGTGCGCGCCGCCGCGAGTGGGTGCTCACCGTCTCCGTAATCCTGGCGGTGCTCTGCGCCGTAGTCGCCGCGCTGTGGATCGCAATCGGCAGCATTCCGCGCAAGCCCCCTGCTCCCGCGCCCACGCCGGTGCAGACGGCTGCGCCCACGCCGAGCCCCACGCCGAACGCCCCGCCGCAGGTGATCCTGCCCCCGATGCCGACGCCCGAACCGGAGCCGGAGCCCACGCCCGAGCCGAGCGCGGAGCCGACGCCGACACCGTCGCCGGAGGCAACGTCTGCACCCGAGCGCTTCCCCGGTTGACGCGCGGCGGCGCAATGCGTATAATAGCTTTTGAACGATTCGACACCTTTCGAGCATGAGGAGGAACACCGGATGCGCACACACCACGCTCTGCAGCCCCGCACACCGGAGCAGGCGGCCTACAGCACCGGCCGCCGGGACGGAAAGCGGTTTTTGAAGCTCTACCGCAGCTATCTGCACGGCTCACTCGCCGCCATGGCGGAGCCGGTCTATGAAGGTACGGTCGAGCGCGAGGACGACTGGCGGCTGACCGCCGCACTCGCACTCGCGCCGATGACGCTCGCGTTCGCGTACCTGATCGTGATGCTGTTTTTCGTTTTTCTGTGACTGTCAAAAAGTATTACTTTTTGACAAAGGGGTTTGCGGCCTGACTGCATCGCACGCGCCGTCCGCTCAAGGCGGACGGCGCGCACGTTTGCAGGCCGAGAAGTATTTTCTTCGACGCGCATGTCGCCGAAGAAAATGATAGGTCTTTCTTTCGCCGCTCCAGCGGCGAAACTCTGCGAGGCTTTTGAAAAGCTGTCAGCCCCGCTGCCGGTTTCCCGGCAGCGGGGCTGCTTTATTTCATATTTATTTCATATTCACTTTTGCACCTGCGCGGCCATCAGATACTGCGCGCCGAGCGGGCCGGACAGCAGCCCCTGCACGTGCGCGTTGCACAGGTACTGGTCCGTATACCAGTAGAGCGGGCAGACGGCGCCCGTCTGCATGAGCAGGGTCTCGGCCTGATGCATGAGCGCATAGCGCTCTGCGGTATCGCTGCTGCTCGCGATGCGGTACAGCAGCGCGTCATACGACTCCGCCCACGTGCAGCCGTCTTTCGCGCGTCCGTCGATCGTGACGGTATAGCCCGCGTAGTCCATGTGCGCGCCGCGGCCGAGCGCGACAAAGTTGCTGCCCGCGCCGCTCGCCCAGAGGGAGAGAAACGGCATGGGGTCGTCCAGATCGGCGCTGAAACTGCAGCGCGTGACGGAGTAGCCCCCGGCAGCGCGGCTGGTGAGAAAGGTCTGCATATCCTGCGCCGTGACGGTGAGCGTGATGCCGTAGCGCGCGTAGAGCGCCCGGAGATACTCCGCGATGGCGACATGGCCGGCTGCGTCGGACGTCAGGTATGTCAGCTCCGGGAAGCCGGCGCAGACGCCCTGCGCGTTGACCGTGAAGCGGCCGGACGACTCCGCCGCCTGCCGCAGCAGCGCGACAGCCTGCTGGCAGTTGGCGGCATAGTCGGCGCTGTAGTACCCCGTCCCATTGCCGTCAGCTCCATTGTGCGCGGCAAAGTCGCTGCCGTCGGCATCCGAGATGCCGGGCGGGATGGGGGCGTTCGCGCTCTGCTGTGCGCCGGGCGTGATCTGCGCGCAGAGGTCGCTGCGGTCGATGAGCAGGGAGAGCGCCGTGCGGATCTGCGCGCGCTCCGACTGCGTAAAGACGCTCAGCGCCGGATCGTTCATGGGAAAGCAGAGGCTGTAGGTCGCAAGCCGGCTCACGGTGCGCAGCTCAGGCGCGTGGTTCGTGCGCAGATCGTCCAGAGCGGCATCCGAGACCGGCCAAACGAGCGCATAGTCGCGCGCAAGAAAGGCGGCGCTTGCAGCATCGGGGTCAGGCTCGAACGCAAAGCGCACCGTCTCGGCCGTGACGTTGTCCGCGTCCCAGTAGGCGGGGTTTTTCACATAGGTCAGGCCCTCGTCCGTCCATGCGGCGACCGTGTACGGCCCGCTGACGGCAAAGCCCGCGCCGTCCGCAGTCCGGCGCATCGTATCTGCCGCGCCGGAGGGCACGGGCGCATACGCCGGCTGGGCACAAAGCTGCAGGAAGGTCGGCATGGCCTCCGCGAGCACAACGGTGAGCGTGCGTCCGTCGGGCGAGGCCGTGACGTTCAGGCGGCCGGTACCATACCCGTCGATACAGGCAAAGAGATACGGCGCCGCCGCATCCTCAAGTGTGCACGCCCGGTTCCACGCATAGACAAAGTCCGCCGCCGTGAGCGGCGTGCCGTCTGACCACGTGAGGCCGTCACGCAGCGTGAACACATACTGTACGCGCCCGTCGGGCAAAGACTCCGGCTGCGGCAGCTGCTCGCACAGCTCGGGTGTCAGCTCCCGGCCGCCGTCGCCGCCAGCGCGATAGCCGGTCAGGCCGGAAAAGAGGTTGACCACATATGTCGCGCCGACACCGTTTTCCGTGCGCGCAGGGTCGAGCGTCGCAGGCTCTGCGCCGAGGCAGAGCGTCAGCGGCTCCCCGGCATCCGGGGCGCGCACGGTACTCGCCGGGGCGCGCGTGCAGCCGCAGAGCAGCAGCACTGCGAGCAGGACGCACAAAAGTGCACGCTTCATGCCGGTCACCTCCCGTTTTGTTTCAATCTGCGGCGTTCGTTCCGCGTAGGCGTATCTTACCATACGCGCCGGAAAAATGCAACGGTTTCCTGCACGCATTCCCCACTTTTCTATAAAAATAGTGCGCTCCAAGATCGGAGCGCACCACAATTCGCGGTTTTTCGACGTAATAGTGGGATTTCGGTCAAAATGCCCATGTCCCGTCCCGGAACACCGGAACCGAGCGACCGTCGCGGCAGTGCGCCGTGATCGCAAGGTCCGGCGTGCCGATCATGAAATCCTCGTGGATCATGGAGTCGTTCACACCGAGCGCGCGCATCTCCTCGAGCGAGCGGTTCGGGTAGTCGCGGATGGTGTCGATGAAGCCCATGCCGAGCGCAAGGTGGCAGCAGGCATTTTCATCAAAGAGCGTGTTATAAAACAGGATGCCCGTCTGGTTAATGGGGCTGTCATACGGCACGAGCGCGCACTCGCCGAGGTAGGCGGCGCCGTCATCCATGGCGATGAGCTTTTGCAGCAGCGCCTCGTTCGTGCGGGCGTGCACCTCCACGGCGCGGCCATGCTCGAAGCGGATGGAAAAGTCCTCAATGAGCTGTCCCTGATACGACAGCGGCTTCGACGAGTAGACGACGCCCTCGGCCTCGCCGCGCTTCGGCGAAATGAAGCACTCCTCCGTGGGCAGGTTGGGGTTAAAATAGCTGCCGCCGATCGTGTGCTCCCCGCCGCCGCAAAACTGCGCCTCGGGGATCATGCCGACGGTCAGGTGCGTGCCGTTGGACGCGTGGTACTCGAGCGTCTCGATGCCGAGGCTGTTGAGATAATCACAGCGCGCCTGCAGGTCTGCGTTGTGCGCGTCCCACGCGGCGACCGGATCATCGTGCACACGGCAGGTGTACAAAATCGCCTCCCAGAGCTTTTCGACGGCGCGCGCCTTCGTCTCGTGCGGGAACACCTTCTTCGCCCACGCCGCGCCGGGCACGGCCGCGATGCACCACTGGTAGCGCCCCTCCATCTGGTCGCGGTAGGGCTTGATGACGCTGTAGCGGCCCTGACGGGCGCTGGCCATCTTTGCGGGGCTGACGCCGCGCAGCCCGTCCGGATCTTCGCTGAGCAGGTAGATGCGGCACGGGAGCGTGTCGACATAGTGCTGAAGCTTCGCGCGCTCCCAGTCCTCGACGGTCTGGAGCGTCCTGACGCTCTCACGCCGGATGGCAAGCTTTTCGAGCGCCTGATGCTTCCACGTGACGGTGACCTTGCGCGCGCCGGCGTGGTAGCACGCATCGGCGACCATGGTCACAAACTCCGGCTGGTCGAGCTCGGCCTCGATGACAACATCCTGCCCCTTCTGCACGCGCGCGCCGACCTCCGCGATGAGGCGGGCATAGGCACGCAAAACGGTTTTCTTCATATTACTTCTCCTCTTTTCCGTGGTGTTCCGGCAGCGTGACCGTGAACGTCGTGCCGCGGCCGGGCGCACTCGTGACGGCGACCGTGCCGCCGTGGAGCGCCACGATCTGCTGCACCATCGACAGGCCCAGACCCAGTCCCGCGCTTTCCTGCCGGCTGGGGTCGGCCTGATAAAACCTCTGCCATATTCTGTCCAAATCTTCCTGCGAGATACCGACGCCGTTGTCCTGCACGGTCAGCTGTGCGCCGGTATCCGTGCGCCGGAGCGCCACATGGATCCAGCCGCCGTCGATGCCGAACTTGAAGGCATTGTCGAGCAGGTTCTGCACGACTCGCGACATGAGAAACACATCCATGTCGATGAAAATGTCCGGTTCTGCCGCGCAGCCGATGCGGATACCGCGGCGCGCGACCATGGCCTGCTCGTCGCAGATGACGGTGACAAGGTCGGACAGGTCTGCATACTCCCAGTTGACCTTTTGCGTGCCCTGATCGAGGCGCGTGATCTCGAGCATGCTGGCGATGAGCTGCGACATCTTGTGCGCCTGCCGGTCGACGACGTCGAGCGCAGCCTGATAGTCCGCCGGAGTGCGGGCGTTTTTGCGCGCATCCTCGCAGGCGGCGAGGATAACGGTCGTCGGCGTGCGCAGCTCGTGCGAGGCATCGGACGTGAAGCGCTGTTCAGCCTCGAACGAGCGCTCGAGTCGGTCGAACATATTGTCAAACGATGCCGAGAGCTGATAGATCTCATCGCTGCCCTTCGTGTGCGGCAGGCCGATGCGCGCCTTGAGATCCTGCCCGTCGGAGATGGCATTGGCCGCGGCCGTGAGCTGGCGCACGGGGCGCAGTGCGCGGCTGGCGATGAAATACCCGCCGATGACCGACAGCACCAGCAGCACCGGCAGCAGCGACCACGCCAGCGGCATGATCACGCGCATGACGCCGCCTTTTGCGTTCGCGTCGATGACGCCGCGCAGCCAGACGCTGCCGACCATCATGTCGACGTGCACATCATAGACATAAAACGTCTGCTCGCCGCAGGTGACGGTGCGCACCGCGTCCCCGCTGAGCGGCAGCGGCTGCGCGGGCGAAAACTCCGCCGGGAACGTGCCCTGCAGGGGATTGCCGTCCGCGTCGTAGAGCACCGTGTACACGCCGCTGCGGTAATAGTGGATGTCGTCATAGCGAAACTGCCGGTTTTTATACTTGACGCGGTCGGCGTTATGCTCGAGCACGCGCACGAGACGCGACTCGGGGTCGTTTGTGACGATCGTGCCGTTGACGGCAAGCAGGAACGAGAGCACCAGCGCCTCGATGACGAACATCATGAGTGCAAACCACGCCGTGATGCGGATCTTGAGTGACGGTCTTCTCATACTTCCTCCCGCAGCACCCAGCCGACGCCCCAGACGGTATGGATGAGCTTGGTGGGATAGTCCGCGTCGATCTTGCGGCGCAGATAGCTCACGTACACATCCACGACGTTCGAGCCGCCGCTGTAGTCATAGTTCCAGAGATGGTTTTCAATGCGCTCGCGCGAGAGCACAACGCCGCGGTTGCGGATCATATATTCCAGCAGCGCAAATTCCTTGGCCGAGAGTGAGATCGTGCGCCCGCCGCGCGCGACATGGTGCGAAGCGGTGTCGACCGTGAGGTCCGCTACGGTGAAGACATTGGTCGCGCTGCCGCCGTGCTTGCGCGTGATGACACGCAGCCGCGCCAGAAGCTCATCAAACGAAAACGGCTTGACAAGATAGTCGTCCGCGCCGGTATCCAGCCCGTGCACGCGGTCGGGCACGCTGTCCTTCGCCGTGAGAAACAGCACCGGCGTCTCGTTGCCGTCGGCGCGCATCTGCGCCAGCACCGAAAACCCATCCATGCGCGGCATCATCACATCGAGCACAACGGCGTCATACTCCGCGCCCTCAAGATAGTCGAGCGCCTCCACGCCGTCAAAGCAGCTGTCAACGCTGTAGCCCTCGGCTTTGAGTGTTTTGGCGAGGATGCGGTTGAGGTCCTGTTCGTCCTCCACGACCAGAATACGCATACACGTCCCTCCTTGTTGTCTGTCTGTTGATTGATTATTATACCACAGGGCATGCCTGTGTGTAAAACAAGAAAATGCACCGGCCGCAGAGCGGTCGGTGCATTTGGGGCTGTCAAAAAAGTATTACTTTTTTGACAAAGGGATTTGCGGCCTGACTGCATCGCACGCGCTGTCCTCCGGAGGCGGACAACGCGCACGTTTGCAGGCCGAGAAGTATTTTCTCCGCCGCACATGTCGCCGGAGAAAATGATTGGATTTTCTTTGCGCCTGCGGGCGCAAACTCTACGAGGTTCGTTGACAAGCAGGGAAGCCGGCGGGCAGCTTGCCTGCCGGCCTTTTTATCGGATCAGGAGGACACCATGCAGCGATTTTTTGCCCCCGGCCGCACGGAGCTGGCCGGGAATCATACCGACCACCAGCTCGGGCGCGTGCTGGCGGCGTCCGTGGATGTGGGCATCCGCGCGCGCGCCGCGCGCCGCCGTGACCGCCGCGTGTGCATCCACTCGAAGGGATACCGGCCGTTCACGGTCGCGCTCGACGATCTGGCCGTGAATCCACGCGCGTATGGCAAGCCGTGGGCGCTCGTGCGCGGCGTGGCGGCGGCCATTCTGGAAGCCGGCGGTCAGGTCGGCGGCTTCGAGGCGTGGGCTTCCTCTGCGCTGCGTACAGGCGGTGGCCTGTCGTCCTCGGCCGCGTTCGAGATCCTCGTCGGCCGCATCTTCAACACGCTCTATAACGGCGGCGCGTTCACGCCGGAGCAGCTTGCCCGCTTCGGTCAGCAGGCGGAAAACCGGCACTTCGGAAAGCCCTCCGGCCTCATGGATCAGATGGCGTGCGCGCGCAGCGGCGCGGTGTATCTCGATTTTGCCGCCGGGGAGATCCTTCCGGTCGCGGCGCCGTTTGCCGCCATGGGGCTCACGCTCAGCCTGACGGACACCGGCGGCAGCCACGCGGGGCTGACGGCGGCCTACGCCGCGATCCCGGCCGATATGCACAGCGTTGCGCAGCGCTTCGGCGCCGAGACGCTCTCGCAGGTCGACCCGGCGGACTTTTTCGCCCACCGGCAGCCGGGGCTTGCCGACGACCGCGCGGCACACTTTTTCGCAGAAAACGCGCGCGTGCCGCAGATGCGTGATGCGCTTGCGCGCCGGGATGCGGGAGAATATCTGCGCCTCATGAACGCCTCCGGCCGCTCGTCGGAGCAGCTGCTGCGCAACATCCAGGTCCCCGGCGGGGACGACCGTCTTGCGCGGGGGCTTGCCTGTGCGTTGGCGCTGCTCGACGGGGTGGGTGCGTGGCGCGTACACGGCGGCGGCTTTGCCGGGGGCGTGCAGGCGCTCATGCCGTGTACTGCCTTTCCCGCTTACCGGCAGGCGATGGAGGCGCGCTTCGGCCCCGGCTCCTGCCGGGAGCTGCGCATCACCGGCGCAGAATAAAACGCGCAGAATAAATAAAATGAATGCCCGCTTCTGACTGGAAGCGGGCATTCAGCTCGGCAAAAACCTCTTTGTCAAAAAGAAATACTTTTTGACAGTCTAACGCCCGCTTCCGGTAGGAAGCGGGCGTTTGCAATATTGTGCTTATTTCAGGCGGATGCTCAGCAGCACGGGGTTGTGGTCGGAGAAGCGGAAGCCGTCATCCTGCGTCTGCACGTTCGTCAGCTCCACGTTCGGCGAGAGGATAAAGCCGTCGATGACGTAGTGCTGCGTGGCCTCGCTCTCAGCGTCGTAGGGCTGGTTGTCGAGGCGGCAGCTCGGCACGGACGTGTCATACGCGAAGTGCCAGCCGTCGGGCAGCATGCTGTCGTCGAGCATGCCGGGCGTCCAGAGATCATCGTTTTTGATCGGGTACTTGTCCAGTCCGCCGGGGAAGGTCTGGTTGAAGTCGCCGCCGGCGATGACGTAGTTGCCCTTGGCGTATTCCTGCTCAAGGAACGACGTGAGTGCGGCGGTCTGCGCGGCCTTGCCCTCGCCGTCGTCATACGCCTCGAGGTGGAGGTTGACGAGCACGAGCTGCGCATCCGTGCCCTCAAGGTCGATGTATACGGGCATGAGGCAGCGCTTGAGGTTTGCCACCGACACCGGCCACTTGAACGGGCTCGGCAGCGCGATGCGCTCGGCCGAGGCGATCGGCGCGGTCGAGAGCGTCATGAGTCCCGTGTTCACCCGGCCGATCGGCGGGATGGGGTAGGGCACGAAGGCGCACTTGTAGTTCAGGGCGTGTGCACTGTCCAGCTGCGTCTCGGTGCGCAGGCGGCCTGCCTCCTCAATGCCGTAGGCATGGGTCGAGGGGCCGGCGTCGATCTCCTGCAGGAACGTGAAGTCGGCGGCCATGCTCTGCACGGTCGTGACGATGCCGTCCATATTTTTCTCCACGATGGCCTTGCTCGGCGCGCGGGTCTGCTTGCCGCCGTCCATAAAGAAGTCGGACTCCTCGCCCAGACCGGCGTAGCCGATGTTCCACGACAGGATGGACACCTCGTCGCCCGGGGCGAAGGCGGCGGTGCTGTTGTCGCCGCGCGTCACGACGGCGGTCTCCGTCTTGACGTTGAGCTGCGTGGCGGTCAGCCAGATGAGCAGCGCGGCGAACAGACCGACGATAACAGCCAGGACGATCAGAATGATCTTGATTGGTTTTTTCATGGGATGCTTCCCTCCTCTGGGGCAGTGTACCACAATCTGTTGCCCCATGCAAACACAATCTTTGCAGGAACTTTACCCAGACTTCACCGGTTGAGCAGCCACACGCCGAGGTTCAGATACGCCGCGAACAGCAGCCACAGGAGGTACGGCGCGCACAGCCACGCTGCCGCCGGATCGCGGCGGGAAAACTGCGCGCTCATCGCCAGCACGAGCGCGATCAGCCCCGCGAGCAGGAAAAACGCCGCGCCGTGCTCCTGCCACAGAAAAAACACCACCGGCCAAAAAACGTTGACGCCGAGCTGGACGCACCAGAGTGCGGCTGCCTGCCTGCGCGCGCTGCCGGAGGCGGCGCGCCAGACGCGCCCCATGGCGATGCCCATGAGCAGATAGAGTAGCGTCCACACGACCGGAAACAGCCAGTCCGGTGGTGTGGCGGGCGGCTTTGTCAGCAGGTCGTAGGCGTCCATGCCCGCACGTGCGGCGGCACCTGCCGCGCCGCCGACGGCCAGCGCGAGCACGACGAAGAAAAGATACGGGCGCAGAGCGCTCCATTTGTTCAACTTGCCTCACCTCAGAGAAAAACGGGATACTTTAATCTATGCCGCGTCCACTTGTAAAATACATGTGATCCATGATACACTAATAGGGCGAAATTTGACAAAAACGGAGGTTCCCGATATGGATTATGCACACCTGATGCAGGCAGACCCGGAGCTGTATGCTTCCATGGCGCGCGAGCTGGAGCGCCAGCGCGACCATCTGGAGCTGATCGCGTCCGAGAATTTCACGAGTCAGGCCGTCATGGAGGCTGTTGGCAGCCACCTGACGAACAAATACGCCGAGGGCTATCCCGGCGCGCGCTACTACGGCGGCTGTGCGTACGTCGATGAGGTCGAGCGTCTGGCGATCGAGCGTGTGACGCGGCTGTTCGGCGCGGACCACGCAAACGTCCAGCCGCACTCCGGCTCGCAGGCGAATATGGCCGTGTATGCGGCGCTGCTGCAGCCGGGCGACCGCATCCTCGGCATGAACCTCTCCCACGGCGGACATCTGACGCACGGCAGCAAGGCGTCTTTGTCCGGGAAATATTTTGAGGCGCATTTCTACGGCGTTGACCCCGAGACCGAGACCATCGACTACGAGGCGCTTGCGCGCACGGCTGAGGAGGTCCGCCCGAAGCTCATCATCGCCGGCGCGAGTGCGTATCCGCGCGTGATCGACTTTGCGCGCTTCCGCGAGGTCGCCGATTCCGTCGGCGCGTACCTGATGGTCGACATGGCGCACATCGGCGGCCTGGTCGCTGCGGGCGTGCACCCGAGCCCCGTGCCGTATGCCGACGTCGTCACCTGCACGACGCACAAGACGCTGCGCGGCCCGCGCGGTGCGATCATCCTCTGCCGGGACGAGCTCGCCAAAAAGATCGACAGCGCCGTCTTCCCCGGCACGCAGGGCGGCCCGCTCATGCACGTCATCGCCGGCAAGGCGGTCTGCTTCGGCGAGGCGCTGCAGCCGGCCTTCCGCACCTATCAGCAGCAGGTGGTCAAGAATGCCGCCGTGCTCGCCGAGACGCTGCAGCAGGGCGGCATCCGTCTGGTCTCCGGCGGCACGGATAATCATCTCATGCTGGCCGACGTTTTCAGCCGCGGCCGCACCGGCGCGCAGATGCAGGATCTGCTCGACGCGGCGAACATCACCGCCAACAAGAACACCATCCCGAACGAGACGCAGTCCGTGCGCGTCACGAGCGGCGTGCGTCTGGGTACGCCGGCCGTCACGACCCGCGGCATGGGCGAGGAGGAGATGCGCCGGATCGGCGCGCTCATCTGCCGTCTGGTCGATGAGGGCGAGGACGCCGTTGCGTCCGTGCGGGCGCAGGTGCTCGACCTGTGCGCGCGCTTCCCGCTCTATCCGGATCTGCAGGCGTAAGCTGCGCAGAGGACAGTATACCAAAACCGCGCTCCCGTGTTTCGGGAGCGCGGTTTTCTGCTGTTTACGGCTTGCACGCGCCGCAGGGTGCGTAGCCCGCGGTCAGCGCCTGCTCGGCGCTGTCAAAGCCGATGCGGTTTTCCGCTTTGACCTGCGCTGCGTATCTGCAGCCGGCGCGGTGATATTTCATGGAGTTGCGGTTGCCGATGTAGGCGGCATCCGCTGCGGCGGTCGTCTGCGGCTGTTTGGGTGCGGCGGTCGGCACCGGGGCCGCAGTCTCGGGCGGCACGTTGCGCTCGGTCGTGATGACGACGGCCTGCGCCGGCGAGCGCACCTCGCGGACGGTGGCGACGCCTGCACATCCCGCCGTGACGGCGAGCGCGAGCACCAGCTCCACGAACCACCACGTTTTCCAAAGCCGCGTGCCGCGCGGTGCGTACTGCAGCGCGAGCAGCAGCACGGCCGCCTCCAGCGCGGTAAGACCCCAGCCGAGCTGCCCGCAGGCGAGCAGGGCGATACCGGCGGCGGTGCACACACAGCCCAGCAGCACCTTCCAGATACGGCGCCATTCGATCTGCATTCCGTTCTTCCTCCCTTTGGCGGCAAATGTGCGCGCCCATTGCGTCGTTTTGCTCTGTAAATTGTTTATTCTATCCGGTTTCACAAAAAAATCAAGACCTAAATGAAAAAAAGCTTACATTTTCTCAAAATTTGTGTTACACTACTTCAAGGGGGCAGGTTTGCGGCCGCAGTGCGGCCGCATGGCCGCCCGATTTGTTTGTTTTTGAGGCTTGGCGGAGGAAAGGATAGTCAAATGTACGAGATTGGTCAATTGATCGTGTATGGAAACGAGGGCGTCTGCCGCGTGGAGGAGATCGGTACGCCGAAGATCTCCGGTGTGGACAAGCACCGCGATTACTATACGCTTGCGCCCATTTACCGCGAGGGGAAGGTGTTCACGCCCGTGGACAGCAAGGTGTTCATGCGCCCGGTGATCTCGCGCGAGGAGGCGCTGGCGCTCATTGACCGCATCCCGTCGATGACCGCGGAGGTCTATGAAAACGCCAATCTCCGTTTTCTCAATGAGCACTATCAGCACTGCCTCCAGAACTATACCTGTGCTGACCTTCTGCAGCTGATCAAGGACGTGCGCGCCAAGCGCTGCCGGATGATCGAGCGCGGCAAGAAGCTCGGCCTCGTCGATGAGCGCTATATGAAGCGCGCCGAGGAGATGCTCCACGGGGAGCTGGCCGTTGCGCTGGGTATGACGCGCGAACAGGTGCCGCAGTTCATCAGTGATGCGCTCGGTGACGCGGGCGAGCCGGAAGCCGCCCTTGCCTGAATCGGAAGTTGGAAATCCCGCCGGACATTGCGTCCGGCGGGATTTTTGCAGTTTTCCCTTGACAGACGGGCAAAGTGCGTGTATGCTACGGTTTGAATTCGGGACTGATTCCCGATTTGGAGGCGAATCATGCGAAACAGTTATCACACGCAGCAGCGCTGTGCGCTGCTGGCGTTTTTGTCT
>ERZ857785.2573-NODE-2573-length-15358-cov-10.569627_pt1 | contig 15358 bp, 14 predicted proteins | sample MGYA00519763_ERZ857785 | MGnify/ENA primary metagenome ERZ857785 (study PRJEB31778, sample SAMEA3449365) | human gut metagenome | biome: human gut; feature: human-associated habitat; material: faeces | place: United Kingdom | collected 2010/2012 ... | reverse complement strand
TGCGCCAAGGCCGAGGTCCAGGAAGATGGACTCGGCGAACGATTCGATGGAATCGGCAGAGTAGTAGGCCGTATAGTCGTCCACCGTCACGAGGTAGACGCCGCAGCCGTAGGTCTGCTCGAGCTCGCTGCAGCGCGCGTCAAGGGCTTCCGCTTCGCTCTCGCTCAACAATTCTGCCGTGTCGATCACGTTGGCATAGACGGCCGCGGAGGCTGAGACGCTCAGCCCGAGCAGGAGCAGCAGGGCGGCAAGCAGGCAAATGATGCGTTTTTTCATCCCGGTTCCCTCCTTACAGCGCGAACAGCAGCACGGCCAGTACAGCGGCGACCGAAAGAACGGTCTCCTGTTTGAGAAATCGCTTTAACTTCATTTGAAATTCCATAGCATCCGCTTTCTTTCAAGAATAATCGATACATCCTTTAGTATAGTAGATGTGGAACAAAATGCAAGTTTTTTGCAGCGGTGAGTGATGGAACAGCGCAATTCAAAAAGTTGGATGTTTCATTGAAAATCTGTCAATAAATAATTTGTTGACACTCTTTTTGCGCTGTGATATCTTGACATCAGGGGACTATTAGAAAGTGGCAATTTTAAATTATGCTATCCTATAAGTGTAATATCTCGATTGCGTTATGAAGTCGAGAGGAAAATGCACCTTTGACAATTAACAAAAAGACGAATTTTCTCGTCTTACTTAGGAGTTGAGTCTGATGAATGGACTCAACTCCTCTTTTTTGTCTGTTGTATCCCAGAACTTGGACTAAGAGGGTGGGTGACTTGGACTACAAGTCCATAAACTTTTCTGCGAAAGTACGATACAATCATGTCACGGAAACGGCCTGGCCCCGAAAGGGAGCAAGACCGGGGCCGTGCGGACCTTGAAAATTGAATATGCAGCTTCAGGTACTTCCAGACAATGATACTTCCGTAATTCGCGGCCCGGTCATAAAGAAGACGGGGTGGCCGAGAGGCCAATGGAGTGGTGCAAATCCAACGCCTGATTGTTTCCCTTTCTCAGGGGTGCCGGGGGCAAATTAAGAGAAACCATACAAAACCTTTTCCAAACGCCGTTCGAGGGTAACCACGGACGGCGTTTTTATATATCAGCGAAAAGGAGTACGCAAATGAACCGCAAGACCACAAAAAAGGTGGACGAATCCACCCTGACAACTTTGTGCGCCGTCTGCCGAGGGGCATTTTTGGACGCAAAGGGCGTCCGGCTCCGCAGAGCCGACCCCAGGCAGCTCGTCAAGGATGTCTGCACGTATTGCCAGACACGATATGGGTTTGACTACTACGTTCAGCCCATTGTCCGTAAATCAAAAATGACCGGAAAGGAGAACCGACGTGAAACTGAGCCAGCTTAAAATTGACCCGGAGTTCCAAAGCAAAATTCCGCCGCTGCAGTTTGAGGAAGAACAGCAGCTTGAGCAGAACATCATTGTCGAGGGTCGTCTTCTGAATCCCATCATCACATGGAATGGCTACATTCTGGATGGGCACACCCGCTACCGCATCCTGAAAAAGCACGGTTTTATCAAGTTTGAAGTGGAAGAAATCCAGCTTGCGAACAAGTACGAAGCGCTTGCATGGATCTGCAAAAATCAGCTTGGCCGCAGAAATCTCAGCCCGGAACGAAAGAAATTTCTTCTGGGCAAAGAGTACGAATCGACCAAGCTGGCGGTGGGCGCACCTCTCGGCAGCAAACATGGAATACGAAAATGTGGTCAAAATGACCACATTTTCACAGAATCCAGAACCTGTCAACGCATTGCTTCCGAGCACGGCGTTGGAGAAAAGACGGTGCGACGTGCCGAAAAATACTCGCAGGGCATAGATGCCGCTGAGGAAGCGGTGCCCGGAGCACAGGAGGAGATCCTGACCGGGCGCATCAAGGCAACGGATGCACAGATTGCTGCTTTGCCTGCGATCCCCAAGGAAGAGCGTCCGGCCATTTTGGACGAGCTTCGGAAAGAAAAAGGCAAACGGAACGAGAATCTGCTTTCCAGACTGAAGCCGGAGCGTCCGCCGCCAAAGTCTGCGCCGCCGAAACCGCCGGAACCTCCGCAGAACGAGGAACCCGCAGCACCGGAGCCGGTGACACCCTCCCCACCGGAGGAGGAAATCGAACCTGCCAGCAACGGACCACCAAGTTTTCTTCAGAAGATACAGGGGCACAAGCGCCACCTCTCGGAGGAGGACATGGCACGGTTGAAGGTATCGGTGGACAGCCGGTACCGAGACCGCATTGCAAAAAGTGGTTCCATCATGCTGTGCGAGTTGCAAGGCGCAGCAGAGGATTTTATGTTCCGATGGGGCATTATTTTCCAGAACTATCCGGATGTTTTAACCAATGAAACCAGCAGGGAAGAAGTTTCTGCATTGATCGACCGAATGACGACCTACCTGAACACTGTAAAGGAGATGTAAATATGTTGAATTCCAACCTGAACCTGAACACTTTGCCTGAATGCAAGTTTGCCTATCAGATGGTAAACAGTGCACTGCTGATCCCGTGTATTGAATATCAGCGTATGCTGCGGATGGAGAAGGTTTCGCAGATCGCGGAAAACTTCTCGGAGTACATCGCGAACGAGCCGAAGGTCAGCTTCCGGGATGGCCGCTATTACGTTTTTGACGGGCAGAACACGGTGGAGGCACGTCGGGCCTGCAACGGCGGTAAGGACCTGCCCATCCGCTGCAAGGTTTTCCTTGGTCTGAGCAAGGAGGACGAAGCAACGCTCTTTGCGTTGCAGACCGGCATTTCCACCTGCCTGACGGCGGGCGAACGTCTGCGTGCCAATCTGGTGGCAAGAAACCCGGATGCACTTTACTTTGCGGGGATCACGTCGAATGCCGGTGTGGAATTTGCCTATGACGGCATCCGGGCACCCTGGAAAATCTACTGCATCGAAACGGCATACGAGCTGTACAAGCAGTATGGCTGTGAGCGCTACGTCGAGATGCTTCACATCATCAACGAGTCGTGGAAGGGCAATGTAGATTCCTACCTTGCCGGTGTAATCCGGGGTGTGGCCCGCTTCATCTCCGTATACGAGGGCGAGTACAGCCGGGAGCGGCTGGTGCAGCAGCTGGCAAGGACACACCCGAAAACCATCACGCAGCTGGCACAGAAAGACACCGGCAGTTCTGCAAACCGCCACATGCGGCAGATTCTCCGCATCTATAACGGTGCCAGCCGTGAGATGAGCCTGCCGCTGAAAAACTGACAGTTTCGTTTTACCTCCTGAACAACAGCCGTCGTGGTATCCGTCTGCGGCGGCTGTTTCTTACATAAAAAGGAGGTTGATTTTTATGTTACCGAACAATTGGAGATATCTCAGGGGGGACATCTACTATGCAGACATGGAGCCGCATATCGGCTCGGAACAGGGCGGGAAACGCCCTGTGGTAGTTCTGCAGAACAACATTGGAAACCGTCATTCGCCTACATTGATCGTTGCAACTGTTACCACCCGGACGGAAAAGAAGAAAAACCAGCCCACCCATGTGCTGGTGGATTCCAACCCGGCCTTTGAAGAACCGTCCATGATTCTTCTGGAACAGATCTTCACGATCGATAAATCCCGCATCGAACGCTTTATGGGCTATGCCAGCAAGGCTGAAATGCTCCGCATTGATATGGCTTTGCTGGTCAGTCTGGCTCTGAACGTTCTGAGCGGAAACCACAGCGAATAGCGGACAACCAGTAACCCGTAAAAATGAGGTGATAGCGATGTAATCGGAGGTGAGTGAGCCATGCGAAAGAGTGCCCCCATTGAAGTGGTGGTACATTACCCCAAAACGAAAGAGGGATGGGACGAACTCGGAAAACGGGTCGCAACCGCCCACGCCAACTATGTGATCGAAAAAATCGACCGTCTGAACTGCCCCACATGGCAGAAGCTCGAATTGCTGCAGGCGGTGATCGATACTACCAAAGGAACTTACAAACCCAAGGAACACCAAAAGCCCGGCTGGCAGCCGAGCCGATAAACAAAGCCCCACGCTCAACATATGCTTTTCTGCTCTGACCAGAGACGGTCAGATTCAGAGGCAGTGTTGAGCGTGGGGCTTTTTGTGTTACATAAGTTTTTGGAATTTTGCTGACAAAAAAATCATTGATTGTTGGCGGCCAATATGGTATCCTTTTTGTAAGGGAAGGTGAAGTGCATGAATCGTCGCAGCGTGAAAATTATGAGAAGAAAAGCCGGGGGAACAGCAGGAAAGAATGCAGAAAAGTATTCGGTCAATCTCCCGGCAGTGTGGCTTCATGCGATGGGGCTTTCAAAAGAGGACCGGGTAGAACTTTCTTTTGACGGTGAAAAAATCACCGTCCGACCGCTTGCATCAACAGACTCGGAACTGTTCCGCAGAAATGCAGAACAGAAAGATCATCGGCTGAAAGAATACAGGTACTATGACGGAGATGTTCTGTGTACCGTGATCCTGGCAGATTTTACAGCGGAGCAGATCTGCATCGAAAACAAAGTTGACGAAATACTGGATACTGCGTTTGGTGTGAACGAAACGCCCTCGTGGGAAGACTTCCTGGCCTTTCTGGCAGACCGATGCATTCCGAAAACACGAAAGGGCTTGGATTACTATCTGGATGCTGTTGGCGTTCCGGAATATGACCCGGTTCTGCTTGTTGAAAAGACGCAGGGAAGAATGGCGGAGGATCACAAATGGCTGGAAATTATTTGACGCTGCATACCAACGACAGGGTTGTGGTGACGACTTCGCGCGGAAATCAGGAAAAATGGTTTGATACGGAGAAAAATCTCTGGTATAAGGCAGACGGTGGCTGTTTTGAGGCGCTGGCTGAAGCCGTTTCCAGTGAAGTTCTGCGCAATTTCACAAATGCGGCTCGGCTGCCGGGAATCTCCGTAGCAAATTACTGGGTCGATACGGCTGAGGTTCATGGCTTGAAACGAGTGGTCTCTGTGAGTGAAAACTTCAAAAGGGAAGATGAGAGCCTTATTACTGCAAATACGATCCTGAAGAACAGTCTGGGAACAGGCTATCTGGAAGAATTTAACCGCAGGACAAGCTTGAAAGAGAGAATCCGGCTTCTTGTGGATGCAATGGAAGAGGCGACCGGAATGCAAAATATGGGCGAGTATCTTACGACATTGTTTGAGATCGATGCACTTTTTCTGAATCAGGACAGACATCTGAACAACATTGCGCTGATCCGGGATAGATCCCGTTATAAGCCCTGCCCGATTTTTGACTGCGGAGATTCATTCTTACTGGATTTTGCTCTGTACAGCCCTGAAATTGAAAGCCGTGCCTATCTGACAAAGGCACAGTGCCTTCCGTTCAAATCCCGTTTTACGCAGACGGTGCATACGGCACAAACTCTTTACGGGAAGCAGCTTGAGGTGAACATTGATAAAACAGGTATCGATACGATCCTTGATAAATATCTGTGCTATTACCCGAAACAGTTCCACTTTTTGCTGAAAGAGCGTATCGAAACCGTCCTGATGGGGCAGCAGAAAAAGCTTTTTGAAAAGTAAAAGCTCTTGCGTCCCGTGAAAAAAGAAGGTAATATAAATACAGAGCAAGACACAGAACGCAGGGAGGGATGAAAACCATGTTTTACGAGATCATGCACCGGGAAAGCTGTGTGGCACAACTCAGCACGACAGGGGAATGCAGGGTCTGCCTCGAGGATTTCATGCCCTATGATCTGGTTCTGGTGGAATCGGATGATTTTGACGAGCGCATCAATAATGTAACGAACTTTTACTATTGGTGCGCCTCCCGGATGTTGACGTTGGATCGCACCTACGCCAAGGAAATCCTGAACAGTATCGGTGCATCTCAGAGTGTTACGGACAGGGAACGAGCACAGATTGCATTATCCTACCATTGTCTGTCTTTGCTGGATGTGTTCTGGGTGAAAGAAGAAAACGAGAAGATTCGATTCGAGGATATCAACCTTTTTGCACACTCCTTAAGCAATGCGCTTGTGGATATTGCGCTGCGGGGGCACCAAATGACGGTGACAAACGCCCATCTTCTGGCAAATGACCTGTCTACGGGCGGCTTGTACCCCAAGGCGTGGGTGCGAAAAGAGGATGGCTTCTATCTTTACAAGGATGGTGGCAGGGAAGCGGTGGAACGTGAAGTGCTGGCAAGCAAAATCTGCCGGTGCTTTGACTGCCATCAGGTACTGTATGAGCAGGGGATGTTTGAAAATGAGCCGGTTTCTATCAGCAAAATCATGACATCTCAGCGATATAGTCTTGTGACCTATGCAGCCTATGATGTCTACTGCACGAACCGTGATTGGAATACGCTGGATAAGATCTTAGAGTTGGATGCTCCCAGCTACTATATGATGAACATTCTGGATTATCTGGTGGGCAATACCGACCGTCATTGGGAAAATTGGGGTCTGCTGGTAGACAACGAAACCAATCAGCCCATCCGTCTGCATGACCTGATGGACTTCAACCGGGCGTTTCAGCAGTACGACACGCCAGAAGGCGCAAACTGTCTGACTGTGGGAAAACGCCATCTGAGCCAAAAAGATGCTGCAGTGGAAGCGGTGCGGAACATCGGACTGAACCAAGTCCGTCAGGTGGAGCACACCGTATTCTCCGAGCATCCGGCATGGAAAGCAACGTTTGAAGAACGACTGCGTGTTTTACGGAACGCCATGTAAGTCAGAGCGAATATCAGAATAATTGAAACAGAATGATTCCATAACGAAAGCCCGTCTGCGCTGCCACATATCGTGGCTTGCAGACGAGCTTTTTCGTTTGGCCGGAGAAAAATTACCATACCTCACATGCGCAGCATAGAAAGAAAATCGGGCCCAAGATTTTCGGCCAGAAGCCGGAAACACTTTTGGCTGATGGTTTTCTGTCCGGTCTCCCAGCAGCGAATACTTGTCCTGCCTACCTTGGCATGGTCGGCAAGCTGCTGACGGCTCCAGCCTTTTGCTTCCCGGTATCTGCGGAGGAAGTCACCGCCGCCCCGGTGCAGAAACAGGGTGTAGTCGTCCAGAATGCCCTCCACCGGGATGCCGAAAAGGGCGGCGAGCTTGTCCGCAAGTTCCGGCGTAAAGCTGCAGTGAAATGTGCCACTTTCCAGATCCCGATAGAGCCATTCTTCCATGCCCACCATGGCAGCAACCTCTTTTTGCAGCAGGTCAAGACCATAGCGGCACCAACGCAGACGGTCCCATGGGTTCGGGATGTCGGCGTAAGAGTGGTACATACGGTAGAACGCCTGCGCCTCTACGGTGGTGCGGGGGCCTGCCAAAGTTACCTGTAAGATGTATAGAGGGGTTAGACCACAACCCTCACATGACACCCTCTGAAGCAGAAAAAAGGAACCGCTCTCTCGGCTCCAAAAAATCCATTTTGACGTAGATGCGTCATTGCGCGAAAGAGGTGGATTCTCTTTTCCATCCCAAAGTGCGCTGGGGAGAGGATAGCAAATGAGCTGCGGATGCATTTTCGCAGGGAGCGCAGAAATGGCGTGGTCGTTTCCCTGCAGGAAACACTGGAAGCGGGAAAGGAGGACAGCGCACTGACCCTTTCCGATGTACTGCAGGACGGTTTCTGCATGGAGGATGCCTGTGAGCGGCAGGACGAGGCCCGGCGGCTGCGCAGGCTGATCGAGGGCCTGCCCGCCCGGGAACGCAAGCTGATCCTGCTGCGGTACGGGCTGGCGGGTCAGCCACCCCTGACCCAGCTGGAAACGGCACAGCTGCTCCAGATCAGCAGAAGTTATGTCTCAAGGCTCGAGACCCACGCACTGGATCAGTTGCGCAAAGGCTGGCTTCAAGAATCACCGGGAGAATAAAGGGTGCCGCCTGCGGGCGGCGTACATATCCTCTTTTACAATGGGATTGGGTGTGGTATACTGAATTCGTAAAATTGAAAACCGGGAAGGTGTAAAATGAAATGAAGATCCGTAAGGCAGAGGAAAGAGATATTCCCAGACTTCTTGCGCTGTTGGGGCAGGTATTGCAGATCCATGCAGAGATCCGACCGGATATTTTTATTCCCGGTACTACCAAATACACTGTCTGCGAACTGACTGAACTTTTGAAGCAGCAAGATAAACCCATCTACGTTGCCGTGAACGAGGAGGGGGTGTGTATGGGATATGCCTTCTGTCAGATGCAGGAGCAGCCATTTTCTACGAATATGGTGCCCTTTAAGTCACTGTTTATCGACGATTTGTGCGTTGACCAGCAGGCACGGGGACAGCATATCGGGGAAAGCTTGTTTGAATTTGTGAAGCAGCAGGCAAAAAAGCAAGGCTGCTATGAGGTGACGCTGAACGTCTGGGCAGGAAACACCTCGGCAGAGCACTTCTACGAAAAAATGGGCATGAGGACAAAGGAACGGCAGATGGAATATATCCTGTGAACCGGGTGGCTTATCTGGTGGGGCACCACCATAGCCCGGAGCAGATCAACGAATACCGCCGAGGAGCTTTCCCAGTTGGGAGGCATCCTCGGCGGATTTTTTAGTTTATATAGTAGTTTTGCAGAACAATGCGCCTGTTACCCGTATATTTTCCCCACGATCTTTCCGCGTGCTGCGGCAGGCAGGAGCTTGCACAAAAGGCTCAGGAATTTATACTGTGCACCGGCAACATAAACGACTGCCGGGTTCTTTTTCTCCACAATACCGGCGATGTACCGTCCAATGCGTGCCGGGTCCATGCCGTTTTGCTCGTCATGCTCCATCTGACTGACGCTCCGGGAGATACGTCCACCGTATTCATCATCGCCGAGAATGCTTTTCTGACGTGCTTTTGTAAATCCGGTGCAGATGTCACCCAATTCTACGACGGTAACATGGATGCCGTAGGGCTTGACTTCGTTTGCCAGAGCGTAAGAGTAAGAAGAAACGGCGGCTTTGCTTGCAGAGTAGAAGGTCTGGAACGGAATGTGCGCTACGGCAGCAACAGAGCTGATGTTCACAATATGCCCCTTCCCTTGATGGCGCATGAAGGGGAGAGCTGCTTTATTTACAGTGACTGTCCCGAAAAAGTTCACATCAAACTGCGCTTTGGCTTGCTCCATGGACGTAAACTCCACCGCACCGGAAATGCCAAAGCCTGCACAGTTGATCACTGCATCGATTTTAGTTTCTTTTTGGATGACCTGCTGCACAGCGGCGTTGACCGCATCTTCATCGGTCACATCGACAGACAGATGGGTGACACCCTCCATAGGGATACTTCTGCGGCTGAACTCATAGACGATGCAGCCGTTCTCTTTCAGGGCGGATGCCGTGCACCGTCCGATGCCGGAGCTTCCGCCGGTAACAATAACGACCTTGTTGTTTTCTCCCGCCATGATTTTCCTCCTGAAAATGTTGATCTGGTTCGAGTATACCGCATCGCAGGGCGGCTGTCTATACGGATAGCCGGATTGTGGAAAAGTACAGGGATCAACTTGCGCAAATTTTTACGCAGATTGGCCTCTCTTTTTTACACAGCCAATGCCAATTAGCGCTTGAAATCGAAACGCTGCGCAAGTATACTATACTAGTTATACTGTACAAGCTTGATCACAAATCAGTATGCCAGTTGACCATAAAAGACATACCAGAATTGAAGTGCGCGGCAGAATCAAAACCCTACGAGGATGAAAATGAAATTCGATAGAAGACTTACAGATGAAATCTACACTTCCGATACGGTAAGGCTGGGAAAAAATGCATTTCAGGCCATGCAGGAGACGATCTATCATAATGGCGGTGTCGGAACCATTACCGGGTACTATGATGCCGAATTGTCGATCCTGTCGGTCAGTGATCTGTTGCTGCATAATCTGAACCACAGCTATGCATCCCTGATGGAGCAGGCAAAGGGTTCGCTGAAGAATCTTTTCTATAAGAAAGATGCCGCATTCCTTGACAATGCACGCTTTCGTCAGCTCCAAGGCGAAGGGGAAGGCCGGATCCTTACAGCAGATGGCTCTCCCGTCTATGTGCGTCTCTACAAAAAAGATGCAGTCGATACGGATGGAACACCGATCTGGATCATGTCAGTACAGATGAACTGGGCGTATGAGAACCTTGCGCTGGTTAATGAATCCATCCATTCTGCACTGTGGTATTTTGAGTGTAATGAAAACGGTGAGATCGTTCATGTGAACTGGAGCCATGCGTTCCGGCAGATCCTTGGATATCACGACATTCTGGATTTTCCGAACAAACTGGATTCGTGGTCAAACCTTCTGCACCCGGAGGATCATGACCGGGTAATGCAGCTGCTTTTGGAAACGATTGCCGACAAAACCAATGCTACAAAATATAATGTTGAGTACCGGCTGAAAATACAGGATGGCCAATACCACTGGTTCCGGGCATCGGCGGAGGTGATACGCCGTCTGGATGGCTCGGCCAATCGAATTGCCGGAATCATCAGCAACATTGACGCAGAAAAAAGAAGCCGGATGCAGGCGCAGCGGGCAGCGGCATTTCACCGCGCATTTACCAGCGCAAACCTCTGCGAATACTATGTGAATCTGGAAAAGAATACCTTTGATGCTTTCAAAGTGGAGCCCTCTTTGATGACGGCCTTTGAGCAGAACCACACATGGGATGGACTGGTCAGATTTTTTGTGGATAACTATGTGGTTGAAGAGGACAAAAAGTCTGTAACGAATTTCTATAATCGCGCCTACATCACGGAAAAATTAAAGGGGCTTGAGACGGAGCTGCGTCAGGAGTGCCGCATCGTTCTGGATGGGGAGGAACGATGGGTCAGCAACGTGGTCATGCGCGGTGAGATCGAAGATTCCGAATATGCGATGATTTTTCTGCGGGACATCACAGAGTCCAAAGCAGAGACGGCACGGCGGATGCAGATGGCCTCAGATAACGCATCGATGGATCTTTTGATCAAGAGTATGGTGCGTCTGCTGGACCGCTTTGTCGTCTGCGATCTGGAGAATGACCGGTATCGGTTCTATAATCTGCAAGGTGAAATGATCTACGCGCCGACGGGGGCTTACCATGATTTTGTGGAGCAGGTGGCTGTAAGGTATAAGACGTTGGAGCCATTGACGGCGATGGACACATTGTTCTCACCGGAAAATATCCGCAGGAATTTGCAGGGCGAGAACGACATCTACAAATTTGAATACTGCTCCATAGACGAAAACACCTATAAGATCGGTTCCTTCATTCCGCTGGAGTGGGAGGGCACAAAGCTGGTCAAAGCACTGTTGGCCTCGATGGATGTGTCACAGGAGAAAAAGGCCGAAATCGAATCCCATAATGCATTGAAGGATGCGTACCGGGCGGCGGAAAACGCAAGCCGCGCCAAGACGGAATTCCTCTCCAATATGTCCCATGATATCCGTACACCGATGAATGCAATCGTTGGCTTGACCGCCATTGCGGGTGCGAATATCGAGAGTCAGGACAGGGAGGTCGAGTGCCTTGGCAAGATCACAAAGTCGAGTCGTCATCTGTTGGGACTGATCAATGAAGTGCTGGATATGGCCAGAATCGAGAGCGGGCGAATAAGCCTTGCGGAGGAGGATTTCAGCCTGCCGGAGCTGGTCGATAACCTGCTCACCCTCACAAAACCGGCAATCGACGAGCACCACCATCAGCTCGAAGTCCACATTGAGCACATCGAGCACGAAGCGGTCTGCGGCGACAGCCTGCGCATCCAGCAGGTCTTTGTGAATCTGATGAGCAACGCCGTCAAGTACACCCCGGATGGAGGAAACATCACCCTTACGATCAAGGAAAAACCGAACGGCTTCTCGGAGCTTGGCTGCTACGAGTTTTCCATCGAGGACAACGGCATCGGTATGACGCCGGAATTCCAGAAGATCATGTTTGAGCCGTTCAGCCGGGCAGACGATCACCGGACGACCAAGGTGCAGGGCACCGGTCTTGGCATGGCCATTGCAAGAAACATCGTTAACCTGATGAATGGTGACATTCAGGTCGAAAGCGCTCCCAACAAGGGAACGAAGATCACGGTCACGGTCTATCTGAAGCTTCAGGAGAACGAGAAGGAACAGGAAAAAGAACTGCTCGATCTGCCGGTACTGGTCGTGGACGATGACAAGACCTGCTGCGAAAGCACCGTTGCGACCCTTCAGGAGATCGGCATAGCGGGCGAATGGGTCCTGACCGGCAAGGAAGCCGTGGAACGCTGCGCGGCGCGGCACAAGACCGGCCGCGACTATTTTGCGGTGATCCTGGACTGGAAGATGCCGGAAATAGACGGTATTGCAACCGCCAGAAAAATCCGGGAACGGGTAGGAGAAGATGTCACGATCATCATCCTGACTTCCTTTGATTTCAGCGAGATCGAAGAAGAAGCCAGAGCAGCGGGCGTGAATGCGTTTATGGCGAAACCACTGTTCCGTTCCCGTCTGACGGCAACTCTGCGGCAGTTTACATCCGGGAAGAAGGAGGAAAACGCCCGGAACTATCTGGAAGACTTTGCGAAGGAAAACTATGCGGGTAAGCGGATCCTTCTTGTGGAAGATAACGAGCTGAACCGTGAGATCGCAACCGAGATCATAGGCATGACAGGCGTGACCATCGACAGCGCCGAAAACGGAAAAATTGCAGTCGAAAAGGTGATGGAAGCGCCAGAAAAGTGGTACGATCTCATTTTTATGGACATCCAGATGCCCATCATGAATGGTTACGAAGCCACTGCTGCGATCCGTGCCCTTGCCGGCAGCCGGGGCAAAGTGCCCATCATTGCCATGACGGCAAATGCCTTTGCCGAGGACGTGCAACTGGCAAAGAACACCGGCATGAACGAGCATATCGCCAAACCGCTTGATTTGAATAAGCTGAACGATGTGCTGAAACAGTGGCTGTGATCTGTGCATTGCAGAAAGGCGCGTGATATCTGGGCAAACAGGAACATCACGTTTCAAGGATCTTGTATTGAAATGGCTGCACAACCGCAGCGATTGGGTTGAAAATAAGGCTGAAGCCCCAATTGCTCCAGCCAACGTCAGAGTTCCTTAATTGTCCATCAAAAATACGTTGGTACGTTTTACACTGTGACGATTCAAAAAACAAAGGAGAGGTGTTTTGCTATGATCTACAAAAAGCAATACGGTCAACCGTTTGATACCGAAAGTGTAGTGGGTTCTTTTTTGCCCATGATGGAAACGATACCCTATCTGACCAAGGAGCCGGATGGTTTCTCCTATGCCATGGAACCGCAGGATGTCCTGTATGGTCTTGGCGAAAACGTCCGTGGTATCAACAAGCGCGGGTGGGTGTACGAAAGCAAATGCTCCGATGACGGCAACCATACCGAGGGCAAATCCTCGCTGTACGGTGCTTATAATTTTATGATCGTGTCCGGCAAGGATACATTTGGCGTTTTTATCGACTACCCGGGCAAGGTCACCTTTGACTGCGGCTACACCGACCTGGATACCTTACGCATCACGGTGGCCGAGGAAAATTACGATCTCTACATCATTGAGGGCGAGAGCCTGACCGATATTGTGCACCAGTTCCGCCAGTTGGTGGGGCGCAGTTATATTCCGCCCAAATGGGCTTTTGGCAACGCCCAGAGCCGCTGGAGCTACATGAACGAGGACGAGGTCCGCGAGGTGGTGGCAAATTACCGTGCCAATCATATGCCGCTGGACGCTGTGGTTCTGGATATTGATTACATGGAGCGTTACAAGGACTTTACGGTGGATGCGCAGCGCTTCCCGCATTTTGCAGACTTTGCCGCCGAGATGAAAGCGCAGGGCATCCATCTTGTCCCCATCATCGATGCAGGAGTCAAGGTCGAAGAGGGATATGATGTGTACGAGGAGGGCGTGAAAAACGGCTACTTCTGCACGAATCAGGATGGCACCCCCTTTGTAGCCGGTGTGTGGCCGGGACGGGTACACTTCCCTGATATGCTCAACCCGGAAGCCCGCGCCTGGTTTGGCAGTCAATATAAAGTTCTGCTGGATCAGGGGATCGAGGGCTTCTGGAATGATATGAACGAGCCTGCTATCTTCTACGCAGAAGAAAGACTGAAAAAGACCTTTGCTCAAATTGAGAAATACAGCAAGCAAAACCTGGATATTTCCAGCTTTGGTGCTTTTACCGGCATGGTGGCAGAGCTTTCCAACAACGAAAACGATTATAAGCTGTTCTACCACAACACCAAACAGGGGCGTATGCGGCACGACAAGGTACATAATCTTTTTGGTTATAACATGACCCGTGCGGCAGGCGAGGCTTTTGAGCGGCTGGAGCCGGACAAGCGCATTTTGATGTACTCCCGTTCTGCCTGCATCGGGATGCACCGGTATGGCGGCATCTGGACCGGCGACAACCATTCTTGGTGGAGCCACATTCTGCTTGCGCTGCACATGATGCCCTCCCTGAATATGTGCGGCTTCCTGTACGAAGGCCCCGACATTGGCGGCTTTGGCAGCAATACCACGGAGGATCTGGTGCTGCGCTGGTACGGCATGGGCATCTTCTCTCCGCTGCTGCGGAACCACTCTGCCAAGGACACCCGCCGGCAGGAACCCTACCGCTTTAAGAACAAGGCCGCCTTTGCCGGTATTTTACAGCTGCGCTACCTGCTGCTGCCCTACATTTACAGCGAGTACATGAAGGCTGCCCTGCACGACGGCATGTACTGTATGCCGTTGGCGTTCGCCTTCCCGGAGGACGACTTTGCCCGCCGGGTGGAGGATGAGGTGATGATCGGTGAAAGCCTGTTGATCGCCCCGGTATATGAGCAAAATGCCCGAGGCCGGTATGTTTATCTGCCGGAGGAGATGCTGCAGGTGCGGGTAAAGTGCAGCGAAAGCAACCGCATCGAAACCAGCGTGCTGCCGGCAGGCCATCATTACATTCCGGTGGAGCTGGATGAAGTGGTGTTCTTTATGCGCAAGGGACACCTTCTGCCCCTTGCCAAGGACGGCAAAAAGATCCAGAGCGTTGCCGATGTGGATTTTGCAGATCTGCGCCTGCTTGCCTATGCTCCCGATGGTGCATCCTATGAATACTATACCGATGACGGCGAGACAAAGGATTATGATAAGCCGGAACATTTTGTGCATATCACGCTGGATGCGGATGGAAACGCAAAGAGCGATCGTGCTACGGTCAAAGTAGAAGGATAATCGTCAGTCATTACGCAGTTCCTACAGAGTGACAGCGTTTCAGCTTGAAATGCTGCCACTCTTTTTTGTTGTCTATATCACAGATAAAATAGCGTTCCATCTTGAAAACAGTGCAACTATTTATTATAATAAAATAAATAGTTGTGACTTTTGCAAAGGAGGGCTGAAGTATGGCAACGCAGCGCACCTATCTGGCAATCGACCTGAAAAGTTTCTATGCCTCGGTGGAGTGCG
>ERZ857785.2569-NODE-2569-length-15365-cov-4.219007_pt1 | contig 15365 bp, 9 predicted proteins | sample MGYA00519763_ERZ857785 | MGnify/ENA primary metagenome ERZ857785 (study PRJEB31778, sample SAMEA3449365) | human gut metagenome | biome: human gut; feature: human-associated habitat; material: faeces | place: United Kingdom | collected 2010/2012 ... | reverse complement strand
TTCCACAATTTCCATGCATCATGGATGAAGCGCCTATTTTTTTATACCTCGCTTTCAATTTTTTTACATAACGCTCTGAAAAACCTAACCTACTTGCGGCAACTTTAATTGTCATTGTACCGTTAATGCAAGATTCAATTACTGCTTTTTTTAATTCTTCTTTATTATTCATAAAAGTTCTCATGCCTCCATTGTATCATAAGGGTGAACTTTTCATAAAATAATTTTACAGGGTGATCTTATCACAAGTTATTCATACAAAAGTAAAGCAAAGGCTTGATTTTTTGTTATAAATATGATAAACTATAAAATGTTAATTTAAATGATATTTAGGAGAGTGCAAAATGGAAATAGCAAAAAATATATTATTAGTAGTATATATCATAGTATGTGTAGCATTGATTTTTATAACAACATTTCAGTCAAAGGATAATAGTAACTCAGCAGAAGATACGTATGAAGGTCCAAGAGGAAATAAGTATTTTGAAAAAAATAAGAGCAGAACTAGAACAGGAAAAGTTCAGAAAAATACAATAATAATAGGTGTTGTATTTGCTGTTCTTAGCGTAGTTACTGGAATTGTATTTGCATTATAAGAGATTTAAGAGTGTATATAGAATGCTATATACATTCTTTTTTAGCTATAGGAGGTGAAAAAATGGAAATATTAGAAGGAACATATTTATCGAATACACGAGGATTTGGATTTGTAAGAGTAGAAGGAAGAGAAGAAGATATATTTATATCAAAAGAAAACTCAAAAAAAGCAATGGATGGAGATATAGTAAAAGTACGAATATTAGATAAAAAGCATGGAAGTCACGAAGAAGGACAAATAACAAAAATAATGCAAAGAAATACAACACAAATAGTTGGAACATTTAAGAAAAGCAGAAATTTTGGATTTGTAATACCAGATGACAAAAAGATAAATGGAGATATATTTATATCAAAATCAAATTGGAAAAATGCAAAAACAGATCAAAAAGTAGTAGTAGAAATAACCAAATATCCAGATAAAAAGAAAAAAGCAGAAGGCAAGATACGAGAAGTATTAGGATTTGGAGATGAAACAGGAGTCGATATGCTATCAATCATAAGGCAATTTAAACTTCCTTATGAATTCCCTAAATCAGTAATAAAAGAAGCAAAAGAAGTATCTAAAGAACCAGTAAAAATAGATGGTAGACTTGACCTAAGAGATAAAGAAATATTTACAGTTGATGGTGAAGATGCTAAAGACTTAGATGATGCAATATGTGTTGATGAAAATGGTGATGGAACATACACTTTAGGAGTACACATTGCAGATGTAAGCCATTATGTAAAAAGCGGAAGTGAACTAGATAAAGAAGCAATAACAAGAGGAACCAGTGTATACATGCTAGATAGAGTAATTCCTATGTTACCAAAAGAATTGTCAAATGGAGCATGTAGTTTAAATCATGGAGAAGATAGATATGCTATTTCAGTATTTATGACAATAGATAAAGATGGAAATGTAATAGATAGTGATATACATAAAAGTGTAATAAATGTAACTGAAAGAATGAATTATCACAATGTATCAGATATAATAAAATATTACAATAAAGAAAACGAGAAGTCACCTAAAAGTCATAAAGATGAAGTATTATATACAAGTATAGATGAGGTAAAGAAATATGAAAAATATGCGAACCACTTCATACGAATGTATACATTAGCAGAAATATTAAAAGAAAGACGTAAAAAAGCAGGATATTTATCACTAGACATACCAGAGAGCAAGATAACACTTGATAAAACAGGAAAGCCAATTGATATACAAGCCTATGAAACAACAATTGCAAATGACATAATAGAGCAATTTATGCTTACAGCTAATGAAACGATTGCAGAAAGATTTTTTTGGCTAAATGCACCTTTTATATACAGAGTACATGATAAACCATCAGAAGAAAAAATAACCGAACTTAATAAATATCTATATAATTTCGGATATAAGATAAAAGGTAAAAAAGATGATGTAAAACCAAAAGCATTTGAGCAAATTCTAGAAGAAATAAAGGGAACAGAGCAAGAAAGAGTTATTGCAAATTTATTATTAAGAACACTTAAAGTAGCAAGATATGAAGCAGAAAATCGTGGACATTTTGGAATTGCAAGTAAATATTACTGTCACTTCACATCGCCAATTAGAAGATATCCAGATTTATTTATCCATAGAATAATAAGCATTTATTTAGAAGAAGACTATAATGTAACAGACCATTTCAAAGAAAAATTTGAAACTCGTGCAATAAAATATGCAGAAAGATCATCAGAATGCGAGCAAATAGCGACAAAAGCTGAAAGAGAAAGCGAAGCCATGAAAAAAGCTGAGTTCATGCAGGAAAGAGTAGGAAAGCAATATGAAGGAATAATATCAAGCGTAACCAACTTTGGAATGTTCGTAGAATTGTCAAATACAGTAGAAGGATTAATAAGATTTGAGAGCTTAGATGATGACTACTATATTTATGATGAAGGAAGAAAAGAATTAGTAGGAAAGCACTCTGGAAAGATATACAAACTAGGAGATAAAGTAATAATCGAAGTAGTTGCAGCTGATAAAGAAACAAGAAAAATAGATTTTAAAATAGCATCAAAAAAAGAAGGAAAAAAATATGGAGCAAAAAAAGAAAAATAAGAAAATACTAATTTTTAAAATAATAGTATCCATAATTGTTATAGCAATACTTATTGGAGCAACAATTTACTTGTTTCCAGTAATGAAGGATTTATCAACAAATGAAGGACAACTGGCTTTTAAAGAGAAAATACAAAAATCTGGAGCTATGGGTTTTCTAATGATAGCAGGACTTGAGTTAGCACAAATATTCCTAGCAGTATTACCAGGAGAACCAATCGAAATACTTGCTGGAATGTGCTATGGTGGAATTGGAGGTACAATATTTATACTTCTAATGACAATGATTAGTGAGGCTGCGATATTTGTAATAGTAAGAAAACTTGGAAGCAAATTCGTATATGAATTTTGCAAAGAAGAAACAGTAAAGAAAATTGAAAACAGTAACTTATTCAAAAATCCAAAGAAAATAGAAAGAATAATGGCATTATTATTTTTTATACCAGGAACACCCAAAGATTTATTAACATATATAGCAGGATTACTGCCAATAAAGATGTCAAGATTTCTAGTAATATCAACGCTTGCAAGAATACCATCAGTGATATCTTCAACACTTGCAGGGGCAAGCATAATGAATGGATCTTGGAAACACGCAATAATAATGTATGGTGTAATATTCCTAATAGTATTAATAATAATGGCAATTTATTCTTTATTTAACAAAGATGATGATACAAAAGAGGCACTAAAAACAATAAAATAATTAATTTTCAGTGCCCATGACCAAATAGCTAGAACGTAGATGGGTATTAACAGTAACAGTAAAAAATGAATTTTCATAATTGTGTAACCAATCATAATTAACCCAATCATCCCAAGTGGCAAATTTACCAACAGCCAATTTACCAAAGCCACAAATATCAGACTTTAATTCAACAGAAGATTTATATAAATAATCTCTAATATGAGCCTTGAAATATGAATTAGCGTAATCCTCAATAAGCTTAATATTATCAGGGTTCATATAATTTGCATCAGTAGAAGAACTAAGAACTCGCACATTAATATTTAAATTACATGAAATAAATGGCGAGCCATTAACAATTTCAACAGTTTTCTTAGTTTTGCAATTTTGTATATATAGAGCAATGTATTCCTGATCATTAAAAGGACTAGGAATATTAACTATGGAACTCTTAAACCTATCGCAAATCATTAAATGAGACATAACTTCTAAGCCACTTAATTCACCAACTAATTTACCTTTATCAAATACTGCAAGCCCCAAATTTTCAATATTTTTTTGAGTGTCGTCATCAGATTCTTTAGCAGTATAATTTGCATCATCAAGGTCAGAATTATTACTTCCAACATTATCAGAATTAAGCCCATTAATACTACCTAATATAGCAGATGGATTTTTAAAAGTATCAGATATAGAAGTAAAGAAATCTTTAAGAGTAATTACCTCAGTATATCCAGTATTTTTTTCAGAAGAAACTTCTAATCCATAATATTTAGAAGAAATCTGTGATAGTATTGGGGCAGAATTATCCATAAAATATCGTGCACTACATTTAGAAATTAAAATATTACATGTAGGTCTAACTTCAATATTATTTTTCAAACTATAAATATAATTGTCAATTCCGAGATATGCTAATTCTTCAGAAAAAACAAGCAATTTACAATGCGACATATTTACATTTTTATTAAGATAACTATTAAGAAGATTAACTCCAGCATCAAAATTATTACAATCAATAGTATTTATTATTGAAGAAGATTCGCTCTTAGATGAACTTGAAGATTTTGAAACAGAAGGCATATTAATCTGGAAACTAACTTTAAGAGCATAATTCTCGCCAACATCAAATCCAATAGCTACAACATAAGCAAGGTCATCAATAGTATTTACAGACGAACTATTAAAAAAAGCAAAAGAAATTAATAATATTATTAACAATGTAATTAAGATATTTCTAGCTTTCACAACTCCTCCTTAAGATATATTTTCTCCGAATTATAAGAGAAACTTTTTTCTTTTTTAAATATCCAATAATGAGAATAATAAAACTATAACCAAAAACTATGCACAACGCAGCATTCTTGTATAAAACAGTTTCTGCAAATCGAATTACACTTGTATTGCTTGGAATAAGAGAAACCGCCAATATAAGCAATCCAGTCAAGTAAATAAAAATAGATGGATTCTTCACATTACAATTTTTTTTATTAATTTTTGAAATATATGCAATAATCACACATAAATATGAGATAAAAGCAAAAAGCCATACAAATATAAACAAAGCATCAGTTCTCTCAAAAAATGTACCAAACTCAATAACTCTAGTACTCATATATACAGAAAGTGTATTAACTCCATTTATTAAAAAAGGAAAAAGGAAAAGCAATGATGCCACACTAAGAAGTAAAAACAATCCTGACAAAGAGATTGAAATAATTCCTACCTTTTTGTAATTAACATTATTCTTTAAATTAGGTCGTATCAAATATAAATATATCAATCCGCCAAAAGCAAATATATTAGAAAATCCACTTATAAAAGTTTGATCAAATCCATAGCCGAGTATAGGCAAAGCACGCTGAAATTCTATTTTACCAAGACCACCTAGAAAAACAACCAATTCAGTAATAAGAACAATAGGGACAATCAAAGTATTAACCTTAATCAAACTTCTAAATCCTAGTTTATTAGCAATAATAGCAGTTATTACAAAAATAAGAGTTATAATCCAAGTAGGTGAACTATGAAAATACACAACGTGTAAAAATTCCGAAAAATTAGCCATCAATATACTAGAAGTAAATATTAAATATACTGTAAATATAATACTAGTTATAGCTTTAAGCACTGGACCACCGGACATATTCAGCAACATCTATAATATCTTTTTCAGGAAAAAGAGAAAAAAGTTTATTTACAATAAGAAAAAATATTATAGTAATTCCAAAACAGTATATAACGTTTAAAATAGCAGCAGATCCAGTGGAATTTAATATTGCATTTGGAAGATTAAGAATAATATGAGTAAGCATAACAATAATGACTAGAAAAATTGCTTCTATTGTATTTATTTTATCTACTTTCAATGCACACACTCCTTACTTATTAAAATTTTTTCTCCATTTTTCAACAAAATGACTTTGAGCCTTAGGTTTTTGACTGCCAAGAAAGTCTGGCCTAAATTCACGTTTCCATGCAGGCCTAACACTAAATTTATTAGAACTACATAAATTTGCAGGAGCATAAGGAGCAAGGTAAGAAGCTCCAAATGAACGTAGTGAACATAACATAATAGAGTGAATAAATAGGCCAATAGCTATACCGAAAAATCCACCTAATGCTCCTAAAATAGTGTAAACAAATCTGCAAATTCTAAAATGGAAGCTAAAAGTAAAATTAGTAATTGCAAAAGAAGTAATACCAGTAATAGCAATAACGATAACCAATATAGGAGACACAATATCAGCATCAACAGCAGCTTGCCCTAATATAATAGTGCCAACAATTCCAACAGTAGAGCCGAGAGGAGAAGGGACTCGAAGCCCTGCCTCACGTATAATCTCAAAAGAAATCTCCATAATAAATATCTCAATAATAATAGTAAAAGGAACAGCAGAGCGAGATGATACAATTGAGAATAATAGCTCAGTAGGAAGTAACTCACTATGGTAAGTCGTAACTGCAATATATAATCCAGGTAAAAGTAGTGTAATTATAAGCGAAATAGCACGGACAACTCTAAGTAAATTGGCAGCAACAAAGCTTACATTAGCGTCTTCTTGTGAACTAAGAAAATCAAAAAAAGTAACAGGCACAACAAGCACATAGGGACTACCATTATATATAATAACGATTCTACCTTGCAAAATAAGAGAAGAAGCACGGTCAACTCTTTCTGTATCAAGAGACTCTGGAAGAGTAGTACGCAAATCATCTTTAATTAATTGCTCAAGTTCACTTGCTGATACAACATAATCAGCATCAATATTATTAAGTCTATATTTTACTTCAGATACAAGATCAGGATTGGCTATATTTTTTAAATAGCATACGGCACATTTATTTTTATTTACCTTGCCAACAGTAAGATTTTCGATAACAAGATTTTCATTAGCAACACTTCTTCTAATAAGAGAAGTATTAGTACGCAGATTTTCAACAAAAGCTTCTCCAGAGCCACGAACAACAGGTTCATTCTTAGGCTCAGAAATGCTTCTCGTTTCAAACTTTTTAGTAGAAATATCAAAAGCAAAGTCAATAGTATCAACAAAAAGTACGCAATTGCCTGAAACAACACTATCAGAAATTTTATCAAATGAATTAACTTTTTCTACATCATTTTGGGGAAGAAGACAATCCATGATATAATCACTAACATTAACCTTCTTAACTTTTCTAACAGATATATTTTCGGCAACAGCCTCAGAAATAATCTGATTACCATCAAAAGTATTAGCTCTATTTCTAAGCATTAAAGGTGATAAAATAAAATCATTTATAGAATCACTATTAGACATACCATCAATATATACAATAAAAGCATGATATTGTTTATTGCGAGCATGTAGTAAAAATTCACGGATTTTAATATCAGAATTTATTAAAGAATTAAATCTTGAGTTTATATATTCAAGATTAACACTTAAATTAGGATATACATTTTGCGGTTTAGTTTCATTAGAAGAATCGTTAGAATTATTTTTTTCATCAGGGGTAGTTTCAGAAAGCACAAAGGAAGAATCATCATTAGAATCATCAGCCATTAAATCAGAAAAAAGCTTCTTAAAAAAATTCATAAAATGTTCCTCCAATACATATTTGTACCTATTTTGACTAAATTTTGAAAAAATATACATGTAAAGTAATTAGAATAAAAAAATTTTAAAAGAATATATATATAAGTATGATAAAAGTAGTAAAAGCAAAAGATTTAATTAAATATTTAATAAAAGCGATAATTCCAATAATGATAATATTAGTAATATTAAAAATACTATTAAATCAAACCAGTGAATTGGCAAAAACCTCAAAGAGTAATTATGCTTTTTTGTCATGTATTGATGATGTAAGTGAAATAATAAAATTTATAAATAAAGGAAAAGAAGAAAATACAACATCAATGAAGAAAATGATAATTTCAGAAATGAGAATAACAGATAGTGTAGTAAACAAACAAGATATTGTAGCCGAAAATAAATCAGAAGAACAAATTGAAGAAACAAATAATACAAAGCAGAATGTTACAGAGCAAGAAGTAGAACACGCACAAACAGGAGTAAAAACAGAGGTAATAGTTGGAGCAAGTCAAAAGGCTACAAGAGAATATGAGGGAGTAAAAATAAACAGCACACTAGATATGGAACTAACAGATGATTTATTAAAATATGATATAAGTATAAACAAGAGCAAAGCTGTAATATACCATACGCATACATGCGAAAGTTATACACCAACAGAAAAATACGCATATACAGCAAGCGGAAATTATAGAACTCTGGATTTAAATTATTCTGTTGTAAGAGTAGGAGATGAATTAACAAGGCAGCTAGAATCTTATGGTACAAGTGTAATACATGATAAAACAGTACACGATTATCCATCTTATAATGGATCATATTCTAGGTCACTTCAATCAGCAAATAAGGATTTACAAGAATGCGGAGGAGCTGATATCGTAATTGATTTACATAGAGATGCAGTAGCAGATGCATCATTTGGACCAAAAGTAAAAATAGGAGACGAATGCGTATCACAGCTAATGTTTGTAATAGGCACACGTGTAAATGGAAATGAGTATGATGGTTGGAAACAAAACCTAAAATATGCTGTAGCAGTTGTAAAAAAAGCAAATGAACTCTATCCAGGTTTATTTAGACCGATAATGTTAAGGCGTTCATCATATAATCAACATGTATCAAAAGCAGGCTGCATAATAGAAGTCGGAGCAACAGGAAATACGTTAGAAGAAAGTATGGGAGCTATGAAATATTTAGCAAAAGTAATGAATGAAATTAACTAGTAAAAATTAAAATAAATTTTATAGATTAGTTGAAAATTGACTTTCGTTTTGATATGATATAATCGATATTATTATACGAAAGGTAAAAAAATGAAAATACAAAATTATTCTGTAATATTTATAGTTATTATCATGCCAATAGCATTGATATTATCAATATATACTGGAAACTTAATAGATGTAGCAAATAAGCAATCACAATATGATGCCTTGCTATTAGGGGCAACTTATGATGCTGTAAGAGCTTATCAGATGAATACATTAAACAACAGCTATGATTCAGAGTCGAATTCAAAAGTAAGAGACATAAATGCGTCAATAAACTCTTTCTTTAACAGTTTAGCAGCAGGAATGTCACAAAGTGGATTAACAAAAAATGAACTTACAGATTATGTTCCAGCAATGCTATACACATTATATGATGGATATTATGTATATGGTGTATACAACAATGTAGCATCGACTAAAAATGGAATAAGCTATGATACAACAGGAACATCAAGAAATAATCAATATGGATTAAAACCATATGTATATTATTCATGTGAATATGCAAGTTCAACTGCAGGTTATGATTTAATTGTAAATTATACTTTGGATAACTATATCACTGTAACAGGAACATACACAGTAGGTGGAGTAAAGAAAAACATTGCAATGTCAGGTTATTACATTAACACTGATAGAATAAAACTTAAAAACCAAAGTGCAGGAGAAAGCGCAAGTTTCGATGACAAAATTGTAACTATTGATGCTGGGACAAGCCAAGAAATTACAATAAAACCAGAGCAATTAGGAGAATATCTAATTGCATATGATCAAAAAAGAGAAAGTGGATCAACAGGAGCATATAAAAATAATTTAGCCAATAATAGTGAAACAGCACAATATTATCAATACATTACATATAACAATGTAAAATATTACCTAGATTCATACCATGTAGGAACTCAAAAAACACTAGATGGAAATGTAAATACAAGTTTCAATATGACTTATGATAACATTCCAATATTCCACTTAGACAAAGGTCAAAGAATATACATAAATGACAGTACATTATCAGAAATAAAGAGTTTCCTAGGGGTAGTAGATGATAATAGACTATTTAGTGGAGAACAATATAAAGATGTAAATGCATATCAATATTATGCACGAGCATATACTTTTTCATCACCAGGAGAAGATGGAGTTTATGATGCTTTATCACAAATAAATTTAGCAAACAATGTAGTAAAAACAGATACTTATAATACAACATATAATATCGAAACAAATTCGAATCAAAAAATTGAAACACATACAAAGAATGATTACAAAACAAAAAAAGTATTTGATTATAAAGAAAATGGAAATGATCCAGACCTAGAAACATCATCATTTAACCAACATAGAATGGATGTAATAATAAGTTCAATCGAATCAAGTTTAGTATCAATAATTGCAAGTTTCAATAGCTATACAGGCGGAACTTATGAATATTTAATGCCTACATTTAGTGAAACCGAATGGGAAAGAATATGCAGCAACATTACAGTAGTATCATTCTTACAAGGATTAACTGTAGGAAATTATAAATATTATAACAATTACTCAATAGTAGCAAATACAAAAGTAAAAGATTATATATCAAAAGAATCAATATATGTTCAAAAAAGTGGAAAAGATACAGCAAATACTGACTACCATAATCCACGATGCGAAACATATAATACAGAATCAAGAAATGCTGGAAGCCAGACGATTGTGGGATATAGAAATATAGATTATGACAGAAAATCATGCGTAGTACCATCATCAACAGGAAATACAAATGATAGTAAAGAATATTGGTACTACTTACAAAATACAACAGGAGCGTATGAATGTGTTGTAAATCAAAATGGAAACACATACACAACAGATGAACTATTTAGAGGAACAACAGAAGATAATAAAGCAACAACAGCAAATTCTGAAATACGAAGAGCATATATAACAGCACTTGCTCGTGAAAGAGGAAGTTCATATAAAACTTATGGATATTTGAATAAAGAATTACAAAGAAAAGAAGTATTAGCACCAGGACAATCAGCCTACACAGTTAGATATTTTTACAAGAGTTATGATGAAAGCAAGACATTTGCACAAAATAAAGCTAGCAACAATTATGCTGAGCAAGGGAGAAGCGGAGGAATAACTAATACAGGAACAATAATGGGAACACTACCTATTAGCACAGAACCTGCAAATGATGGATACTATTTTGAAAAAATTCAAGTAGTTGATAGAGATGGAAATGTAGTAGAAGAAAAAACTAGAGCATCACAATTAACAACAGATTTAAAGGTTGATTCAAGAGATAACGAAATACGAATTTACTACAATATACAAAAAGAGAAAACATTAACATACAAGATTGAAAGATATGTATTTAACAAAGATACAAGCCAATTTGACAAAGCATCTAACGGAGACGTAACAGTTACTAAATCAAATGTATGGATAAATGCTTCAAATACAGTAGAAGTTAATTTACCAGGACAATATGGAAGTTATGGAGCTGCAAGCTTAGTTTATACAGATCCAACAGGATATGAAGAAGGAATAAAAACAATAGAAGCAAAACCATCAAATGTATCAGGAAACGCTCCAGTAATTAAAGCATATTATGCAAGAAAAGATGAGTTATATAGTACTGCATATACAGTAAGGTATCATGCAAATGGCACATCAGGAACAATGAATGACAGTTCGTTTAAGTTCTTTGAAAAAGCGACATTAATAGGAAATAGATTTTCAAAAACAGGATATAAATTTATAAATTGGAAAACAAATTCAGGAAAAACATATTCAGATAGAGAAGGAATAATAATTGGAAATGCAGATAATGCAGACTTAGTAAGAGAAGGAGACAAATATTATCTTGATTTATATGCACAATGGCATAAAATTTCATATCAAATATCATACCAAGGCAATGGGGCAACATCTGAAACAATGGAAAATAGCACACATTATTACGATACAGAATCAAAAATAAATAAAAATAAATATGTAAAAGAATATAATGTAACAATCAATCCAGGAATAGGAAGTACAAACTATTATAAGAATAGAGATGAAATTAGTGCATGGGGAAGTTCAGCAAGCGTATCTTATGATGAAGATACACAAGAATATAGTTTAACTATAATGAGAAATGCGGCAAAATATAGTGGAATGTATTACAATGGAAAAGATGCTGTACTAAAACCAGGGGAGACAGCTGTAATAAGTTATGATGTTTATCCAAAAAACTCATCAGCTGCTATGATATTAGAGATACATAACTCAATAGTTGGACAAACCAATGGAAATAGTAGAGTAGACCAAAGTGGAATAAATCCAGAATCGATTACAATACCAGCTAATACTTGGACAACAGTGTCATTTACATACACTAATAACAGCAAGAACGACATTTATGATTATAGTGTATTATCAATAGATAGCACTAATGGAGCAAATTTTGTAATAAAAAATCCACGATTTGAAATAACAAATTTTAAATCAGAGTTAGAAGCAACTGGTGGAAAAACACAATATGGATATGCAACAAGTACATTCTTAAATTGGAAAAATAATAACAAAATATATAAAGATGAGCAAAATGTATTAAATCTTACAACAACAGACAATGAAATATTAAGTTTTGAAGCTCAGTGGAAAGACTATGAACTTATACTACCTAAAGCATATAAAGAAGGATGTGAATTCATAGGATGGTTTGATCAAAACAACAACAAATATGCTCAAGGAGAAAAAATAACTATTACACAAGATATGAGATTTACAGCAAAATGGGATGATTCTATAGCACCAGAAACAGAATTAACTGTAACAGGAAGTACAACACATACCATAACTGTAGATGCATCAGCAACAGATTATGGAGCTGGAATGGAACCAACAATACATTATATATATTATATAAAAGAAAAGGGCGAGCCAGATTCAAAATATGTTGAACATGATGCTGGTGCTAATGACACATATACATTTACAAATTTAAAGAAAAATACTGAATATACAATGAAAGTAAGAGCAATAGCTGACCAAAATGGAAATGAGGGAACAGCTACTACTGATGGAATGACATTAGATTTAAGCGGAGAGATTATAGCAACAGGTGAAGGATGGACAAAGAATGATAAAGATGAAGGAACATACACTGTAAAATTTGTTGCAACAGGTATAAGTGGAGAAGACATAAAAACATTATATATTGAAACTAGAAAAGATGGAGAAACAGAGTATAAAAAAAATGATGTAGTATATGGAATTGAACATAATCAAACCGCGTATGGTAGACTTACTGACGGAACAGATATATATGCAGAAGCACAACTTAAAGCTGTTGATAATAAAAAACCTAAAATAGAAATAAAAGATATAACAGCAACAGCAGATAAAACAAGCTCAATAACAGTAGAAATAAAGGCATCTGATGATGAAAGTGGATTAGGTGAAAATCCAATATTTACATACTTCTATAAAAAACACGGAGAAGCAGATTACAGATATAAACAAGTAGGAACAGCGACAACAGAGAAAACTATGAAAATAGAAGGAACAGAGCCAAATAGTAAATATGATGTAAAAGTCGTTACACATGATCGTGCTGGAAACGAAGGAAGCTCAGTAGAAACAATAGAAACAGGATACACATACAACATTATATTTGATGGAAACGGAGCTACATCAGGTACAGTGGAAAACATGTTAAATCTAGAGCAAGGAAAAGAATATACATTAAATAAAAACGAATTTGAAAGAACTGGATATAACTTAATGCCAGATGGATTTGTATGGAAAATACGTAATAGCAATCCAGAAATTTTTATAAAAGACGAAGCAGAATTTAGAGACTTATTAGGAGAGAAAGGAACTATAACTTTAGAGGCAAGATGGATTGATAATATTCCACCTACAATAGAAAGCTTAACAAGATCTACAACAGACAAGGTATCAGATACAACAGGACTAGAATTAACAGGAGAGGCACAAGATTTAGGTACTGGAGTTGTTGAACAACAAATAAGCACAGATGGAAACCTAAACGCAGATTCTGGAGGCTGGACAACTATAACAGCAACCAATGAAAAAGTAACATTTACAAAACAAGTATATGCAAATGCAACATATTATTACTATGTAAAAGATGGAGCTGGAAATATCAGCAAAAAGTCGATTACAGTTGATAACATAAAACCAAAAGATATAGAATACGGCCCTAACAGTGATGCTGATGGAAAAAGACATTATGAATGGACTGCAACAGCAACAGGAAATTATGAGATTACATTGCAAGGAGCAGGCGGAGCACCAAACTTCGTAAGTACACAATGGGGAGACGGCAGTTGGGGCGGAATAGTCACATTAAAAGTATATGTAGAAGCCGGAGCAAAACTATACTTCGTTGTGGGTGACAAAGGAAATCAAGTAGATACTAATAACTATTGGAATCCAGCAACTGGAGGATATAATGGCGGCGGAAATGGCGGAAAATCAGTAACTGTAAAAAGAAGTGGACATGGTGAAGTATATCACAAATCAATGAAAGCCGGAAATGGCGGTGGCGGAGCCACAACAATGGCAAGTAGCCTTGCTGGTGGAAATGGACAACTATCAAGCTATGAAAATGCTACTAACGCAGCTAAATATATATTAGGTGCAGCAGCAGGAGGCGGAGGTAACTCAGAAATAAATTCATATGTAAAGACTAAAAAAAGGAATGGATATACTGTAAACGGAGGAGCATCTGGAGCAGGAAGTTCTGGAATTTTTGGAAGAGGAACAAACGCAAGAGATTATTCTGGATATAAATGGAGGGAATATACTGGAACATCGGATGATGTACCAAACAGCACAGAAGGAGCCGATGGTGGTGGTGCTGGATGGTATGGCGGATGGGCTAACACATCAGATCCAACGCTAAATCAGGGACGTGGTGAACAGTGTATATACACCAAGACCAGTGGTGAAGGTGGCTCAAATTACTCAGCTGGAGTTGGATCAACATTTACAACATCAACAGGAAAAACAGCTAAGATAATAAGTAGCTCACAAGGAGTAGATACAAGCAGAGAAAAATGGTCATCTGGACACGCAAAGATACACTATGCTGACTAATAAAAGAAACAAATAAATCAAAGTGAACCTCAATTATTAGACGAATTTGTTTGATAAGCAAGGTTCACTTTTCATAAGCAAATATTTAAATTAGAAGTAATCAAATATTATAAATAATTAAATAAAATAAATATTTTGATGGAATATAAGCAAAAAACGTCCAAAAAGCTTGATTTATTTGAAAAATATGATATAATATAAAAGCATTTTATGAGAATTTAAGAAAAAGGAAGGTTTTTAAAATGAGCTTAAAACAAGAAAAAACAGAAAATAAAAATGAATTAAAATTAACTTTTACAATTGAAGCTGCTAAATTTGATGAAGCTATAATGAATGTATTTAAACAAAGCGCAAAATACTTCAATATACCAGGATTCAGAAAAGGAAAAGCTCCATTCAAAATAGTAGAAAGATATTATGGAGATAGCATATTCTATGAAGATGCATTCAATGAATTAGTACCACCAATATATGATGAAGAAATAAAAGCAAATAAAATAGACGCTGTAAGTAGACCAAAAATAGATGTAGTTCAAATGGAAAAAGGAAAA
>ERZ857785.2564-NODE-2564-length-15388-cov-8.432335_pt1 | contig 15388 bp, 17 predicted proteins | sample MGYA00519763_ERZ857785 | MGnify/ENA primary metagenome ERZ857785 (study PRJEB31778, sample SAMEA3449365) | human gut metagenome | biome: human gut; feature: human-associated habitat; material: faeces | place: United Kingdom | collected 2010/2012 ... | reverse complement strand
GAGCAACTTCTGGTGGAAGATGCCCGCCGCAAGGCCCGCGTCGATGCCCTTGTGGTGGAACAGCTCCAGAAAATCCTCTTTTTTTCCGGCACCGCCGCTGGCGATGATGGGCACGTCCACGCGGGCCGCCACAGCGTCCAGCATTTCCAGATCAAAGCCATTGCGCACGCCGTCGGTGTCGATGCTGTTCAGGCAGATCTCCCCGGCACCGTGGTCCACGCACCAGCGGATCCAGTCCAGCGCATCCCGGCCGGTGTCCTCGCGGCCGCCCTTGGCGAATACCCGGAACTGGCCGTTCACCCGTTTGACATCCGCCGAGAGCACCACGCACTGGTTGCCGTAGCGCCGGGCTGCCGCCGGGATCAGGTCGGGGTCGCGCAGGGCACCGGAGTTGACGCTGACCTTGTCGGCACCACATTTCAGCACCCGGTCAAAGTCCTCCAGCGTGTTGATGCCGCCGCCCACCGTGAGCGGGATGAACACCTCGCTGGCCACCCGGGTGAGGATGTCGGTGAAGAGGGCGCGGCCCTCAAAGCTGGCGGTGATGTCGTAGAACACCAGCTCGTCGGCCCCGGCCGCATTGTACATCCGGGCCATCTCCACGGGATCGGCCACATCCCGGATGCCCTCAAAGTTCGTGCCCTTGACCACCCGGCCATTCCGGACATCCAGACAGGGAATGATGCGTTTTGTGATCATTTTCGTTCCCCTCCGTTTAATTCTGCACCAGTTCTACACAACGTTTCAGATCCAGCGCCCCGGTATACAGGCTCTTGCCCAGGATCGCGGCAGCGATACCCATCTTTTTCAGTTTCAGCAGCTCGGCTTCCGACGAGATGCCGCCGCTGGCCGTGAAGGCCACGCCCGGCACCTTTGCCGCCAGCTGGCGGTACAGCGCCAGATTCGTGCCCTGCATGGCACCATCACAGGCAATGTCGGTGTAGATGATGGCCGTGCATCCGGCATCTGCCAGCCGCCTGCAAAAGTCCACGCCCTTTTCGGCGCTAACCTCCTTCCACCCGTGGATGGCAACAAATCCATCTTTGGCATCCACCCCCACGGCGATCCGTTCACCGTAACGTTTCAGCATCCTGGCCGTGAAATCAAAATCCGTCACGGCCACGCTGCCCAGGATGCAGCGATCCACGCCCAGAGAAAGGTATTTTTCAATGCGCTCCTCCGTGCGGATGCCGCCGCCCACCTCGATGTACAAGCCGCCTTGCTCTGCCAGCGCGGCAATGGATCCGTAGTTGGAAAGGGTGCCGTCCTTTGCGCCGTCCAGATCCACAACGTGGAGATACCTGGCCCCGGCCTCCACAAACTGCCGGGCCTGTGCACAGGGGTCCTCCCCGTAAACGGTCATACGGTCGTAATCTCCCTGCGTCAGGCGGACCACCTGGCCGCCGCGCAGATCAATAGCTGGAAATAGTTGCATCGTTTCTCCTCACAATTCACTGAACGCCTTCAAGATCCGCAGCCCCGTCTCCCCGCTCTTTTCGGGGTGGAACTGGGTGCCGTACACCCTGCCCGCCCTGACCACACCGGTCACGGGGATGGAGTAATCGCTGACAGCAAGTGTACTCTCGGTACAATTTTTGCCGTAGTAGCTGTGGACGTAATAGACATACTCGCCCTCACGGATGTATCGGAAAAGCGGGTCATCCCGTACGATGTGCAGGGCATTCCAGCCGATCTGCGGTACCTTGAGGGTTTTGTCTTTCAGGTCAGGTTCCAGCGGGCAGACCTCGCCTTTGACAAAACCCAGGCCCCCATGCTCACCGTACTCATAGCTTTTTTCAAAGAGCAGCTGCATTCCCAGGCAGATGCCCAGCAGGGGCTTTTGCGCCGCCTGCTCCCGGATGACCGGCACCAGACCGGTGGCCGAGAGCTTGTCCATGGCATCGCCAAAGGCCCCCACCCCCGGCAGGATGAGCCGGTCGGCCTTGCGGATGGTCTGTGCATCGGCGGTCACAACAGCCTCCAGCCCCAGATGCGTCAGGCTGGAGCGCAGGCTGAACAGGTTGCCCACGCCGTAATCGATGATCGCGATCATACCAGCAGTCCTTTCGTGGAGGGGATCTCGTCCCGGTGGGCGGCATCAATGGCGACTGCCGCAGCCAGTGCGTGGCCTGCCCCCTTGAAGCAGGCTTCGAGAATGTGGTGGGTATTTTCCCCTGCAAATTGTACAAAGTGGAGCGTAGCGGGCACATTGCGGGCAAAGCCCAGCCAGAACTCCGAGGCGCATTCCACATCGAAATCGCCCACCTTTTCGGTCTTGCAGTGGACATCCCAGTTCAGGGTGCACCGGCCCGAAAGGTCTACCGCGCAGAGCACCAGCGCCTCATCCATGGGCAGGTAGAAGCTGCCATACCGCTGGATGCCCCGCATCTCGCCCAGCGCCCGGGCAAAGGCCTGCCCCAGTGCAATGCCGATATCCTCAGCCGTGTGGTGGTAATCCACCTCCACATCCCCGTGGCAGGTGAGCACCAGGTCAAACCGGCCATGGCGGGCAAACAGCTCCAGCATGTGGTTCAGGAACCCACAGCCGGTGTCCACCTCATAGCGGCCCGCACCGTCCAGATTCAGGGTCAGCTCGATCTGGGTCTCGTTGGTGTTGCGTTCCAGTGTCACTTCCCGCATGGGTCATTCCTCCATTATTTTGTCAAGGGTGTTCAGGAAGATCTGCATCTGCTCCGGCGTGCCGATCGTGATGCGCAGCCAGTTTTCAATGCGCGGGGCATCAAAGTGGCGCACCAGAACGCCTTTTTTCTTCAACTTCTGGTACAATTCGCCGCCGTTTTTCTTTTGTGTAGAGGCAAACAGGAAGTTGGAGCGGCTGTCCAGCACCGCAAAGCCCCGGGCTTCCAGCTGCTGTTTTGTCCAGGCCCGGGTGTCCACGATGGCGGCACGGGTCTTTTCAAAATAAACGGTATCTTCCAGCGCGGCCTGCCCTGCCTTCAAGGTCAGGCGGTTGATGTTATAGGGGTTCAGGCTGAACTTGACCCGGTTCAGGTCCGCGATGAGGCTGGCGCTGCCCATGGCAAGGCCCAGCCGCGCACCGGCCAGCTGGCGGGATTTCGAGAAGGTCTGCACCACCAGCAGGTTGTCGTACCGGTCAATGAGCGGCACGCAGCTCTCGCCGCCAAAGTCCACATAGGCCTCATCCACAATGACCACATTGTCAGGGTTCGCTTTCAGGATGCCCTCGATGGCACTGCGGGGCAGGGCCAAGCCGGTGGGGGCGTTGGGGTTTGCGATGACGATGGTCTCGTTCAGGCCGTAGTAATCGGCGGGGTCAAGGGTGAAATCCTCCTTCAGCGGGATGATATGGCTGGGGATGTGCATCAGCCCGCACCAGACACTGTAACAGCCATAGGTGATGTCGGCATAGGCCAGCGGGTGGGTCTCGTCGCAGAAGGCCCGCAGGGCGAAAAAGAGGTTCTCGTCACTGCCGTTGCCGGGCATGATCTGATCCGGCTGCAGGCCAAAGTGCGCCGCCGCCGTTTTCAGCAGGTCGGTGCAGGCGGGGTCGGAGTAGAGACGGAGCTTTTCCACCTCGTGCTCGCTCACCGCCGCCACCACCGCCGGGCTGGGCAGATAGGGGCTTTCGTTGGTGTTCAGCTTGATGTATTGCTGGTCCTGCGGCTGCTCCCCCGGGGTGTAGGGGGTGACTGTTTCAAGTTTCGGAGAGAGATATTTACTCATAGCAATTTCCTCACTGTCAGCGTCCTCTCCCTCTCAGGCGCTTCGCGCCAGCTCCCCCAAAGGGGGAGCCTCTGGCGGTTTTCCGTAACCTTGCGGGAAATTGCCAAATCCTCTCCCTTTGGGAGAGGTGGCATTGCAAAGCAATGACGGAGAGGGCGAGCCGCCTTTAGTCCTCTTCATATCTTATCGTCACACTCTTCGCATGGGCGTGCAGGCCCTCGCGCTCGGCAAAATCGGCAATGCGGGGTGCCACCTCGCCCAGCGCCTCGCGGGTGTAATAGAGGAAACTGGACTTCTTCACAAAGTCGTCCACACCCAGCGGGCTGGAGAAGCGGGCCGTGCCGCTGGTGGGCAGGGTGTGGTTGGGGCCTGCAAAGTAATCGCCCAGGGCCTCGGGCACATTGCGGCCCAGGAAGATGCTGCCCGCGTTTTTGATCTCGTTCAGCACCCCGAAGGGGTCCTCCACGCAGACCTCCAGATGCTCCGGCGCAATGATGTTGCAGGCCTCAATGGCCTTGTGCAGGTCGGTGCAGACGATGATCTTCCCGTTGTCGTCCACGCTGGCGCGGGCAATGGCGGCACGGGGCAGCTGGGGGATCTGCACCTCCAGCTCTGCCTGCACGGCCCTGGCCAGCGCCGGACTGTTGGTGACAAGAACAGGGCTGGCCAGCTTGTCGTGCTCGGCCTGGCTCAGCAGGTCTGCCGCCACCCAGGCGGGGTTGCAGCCGCCGTCGGCCAGCACCAGGATCTCGCTGGGGCCGGCGATCATATCAATGCCCACCTTGCCGAACACTTTCCGCTTGGCGGTGGCAACGTAGATGTTGCCGGGGCCGACGATCTTGTCCACCGCCGGGATGGTCTGGGTGCCGTAGGCCAGCGCGGCCACGGCCTGTGCACCGCCGGTCTTGAAGATCTTGGTCACACCGGCGGTGGCGGCAGCGGCAAGGATGACCGGATTCACCCTGCCGTCCTTTCCGGCGGGGGTGGTCATCACGATCTCCGACACGCCCGCGACCTTGGCCGGGATGACATCCATCAGCACGGTGGAGGGATAGGCCGCCGTGCCGCCGGGCACATATACCCCCGCCTTTTCAATGGGAGTATATTTCTGGCCCAGCACAATGCCGGGCTTCTCGTTGATCACGAAGTTCTTGTGCACCTGCTGGCGGTGGAAGCGCTCAATGTTGGAGGCAGCCTCCCGCAGGGTCTCAAGGAAATAGGGGTCCATATTGGCAAAGGCCTCGTCGATCTCCGCCTGCGTCACCTGCAGGTCGTCGATCTTTGCCCCGTCAAATTTCAGTGCGTACTCCTTCAGCGCCTCGTCGCCCCGGGCGCGGACCTCGGCAATGATGCCGTCCACCACATCCTCCACGTTTTTCTCCGCGCGGATGTCCCGGTTCAGGATCTCCTCGGGCCTGAGCTCATCAAAATTATACAGCTTGATCATTTTGTTTCCTCCTGCAAGGTCTTGCGCAGCGCTTCCAGCATGGCATCCATCTCGTTGTGCTTGAACTGGTAGCTGGCCTTATTGGCAATGAACCGGGCCGAGATGGGCATGAACTCGGTGACCACCCGCAGGCCGTTCTCCCGCAGGGTGGTGCCGGTCTCCACGATATCCACAATGACATCGGAAAGGCCCAGAATGGGGGCCAGCTCAATGGAGCCGTTCAGCTTGATGATATCGATATCCCGCCCGATGGACGCATAGTAGCTCTTTGCAATGTTGACAAATTTGGTCGCCACCCGCACCGGGCGGCTGGGGTCATCCTTGTAATCTGCCGGGGCAGCCACGCACATCCGGCACCTGCCAAGGCCGGTATCCAGCAGCTCGTAGACATCGGCAGAGGCTTCGGTGAGGATATCCTTGCCCACGATGCCCACATCTGCCGCGCCGTGCTCAACGTAGATGGCCACATCGCTGGGCTTGACAAGGAAGTACCGGATGCCCGCTGCAGGGTTCTCCACCACCAGCTTTTGGGTGGCGTTGTAGTCCTCGGTGCAGCCGTAGCCGATGCGGGCCAGCAGGTCATACATCCTGTCGCCCAAACGACCCTTGGGCAGGGCCACATTCAGCATGACCCGGCCCGTGCTGTTCCTCTGCACCGGCGGGGTGGGGGCGCTCAGGCGGTCAAGCTCGTCCAGATAGACCGCAAAGCCGATGGCCCCGGCCCCGGGGGTGAACTTCTGCATCAGCAGGTCATAGCGGCCGCCCTTGAGCAGGGGCCGCGGCAGGCCCTGCAGATAGCCCTGAAAGACCAGTCCGTTGTAGTATTCCATCTCACCGGCAAGGCTCAGGTCAAGGCGGACCGCCCCGCCGGAGGCCTCCAGCGTTTTGGCCAGTGCCCGCAGCTCAGCGGCGGCGGCGCGCATCCGGTCGTTGCGGCAGGCACTCTCTGCCTTTGCCAGCGTCTCCTCGCAGCTGCCGGAAAGCTCCAGCAGGCCGGTCAGGGCATCGGCTCCGGCGGCATCCAGCCCGGCGGCCTGCGCGGCGCGGCGCAGCTCGTGCGCATTCTTTTCCCGCAGCTTTTTCAGCAGGCCGGGGCGGGCATTCTCCGGCACGCCCAGTGCGTCGAACAGGCCGAACAGATAGCCCATGTGGCTGACTTCCAGCACCCACGCGGCCCCCAGCTGGGCCAGGCTCTGCGCTGCCAGCCGGACCGCCTGCTGCACCTGTGCTTCCCCCACCGCGCCCAGCATCTCAAGGCCCATCTGGGAGATCTCCTGGAAGGTGTGGCTCTCTGCCGAGGGGCGGTAGACGTTCTCATGGTAGTAATACCGCAGGGTCTCGCCGGGGGCGGGCTGGGCCGTCTTGGCGATAGACAGGGTCACGTCCGGCTTGAGCGCCAGCAGACGGCCATCCAGGTCGGTGAAGGTGATGACCTGCTCCGAGGACAAAAAGCTCCGGTTCTCCTGATAAAGCCCGTACTCCTCAAAGCGGCCCATGTGATATTTGCGGCAGCCCGCCGCCTCATACAGCGCCCGCAGCGCAAAGGAGGCCCGCTCCTTGGGCTGCAAACTGTCCAGACTGAATTCCATCTCGATCTCCTCGTTCCCTCTCTGCGTATTTCCCACTTCTTTTGTTTATTTTACTTTATCAAGATAAAGTTGTAAAGTATGAAAGCGACGGCTTTTCAGCCCTATCTTACCGTTTTTCTGTGCGTTTGTACAGAAAGGCGAAATCATTTCACCCCAGCGCCAAAACAGATGATGGAGAGCAAAAACCGGGGATGCAAAAAGGCCGGGCCAGTCTCCTGCATTGGAAACCGACCCGGCATCTTTCTTATTTTGCAAGCTTCAGATTCTGCGGCTCTTTGGGTGTGAACACAAGCTTCAGGTCCATTCCCATTCCGTCTGCCAGACGCTTCAGCAGCTTCAAAGATGGGTTGCGTGTTCCATTTTCCAGCTTGCTGATATCCGCCTGATTGATGCCGGTGCGTTCGGCCAGCTCCTTCTGGGTCAGGTTCTGAGAAATGCGTGCATCTGCCATCGCCCGGATGATATCCATTTCCGGCTGGTTCTCTTCCCACTCCTTGCGGAACTCCTCATTTTTCAGCTGTTCATTCAAATACAGATCCAGTGTTTTCATCTGATTCTCCCTCTCTTTCCAAAAAATCTTTCCGATACTGTTTTGCCCGTTCAATTTCACTCTTGGGTGTTTTCTGGGTCTTTTTGATAAAGCCGTTCGTCAGAATGATCCTTCCCCCATAATAGAAGAAATACATGACCCGCGAAATATCCGTTCCAACTTTTCCGCGGATCTCAAAAATCCCATCATCCAGATGCTTGCTGTATGGCTCCCTCAGACGGTTTCCCTGTTCCTGTAAAACCTTCAGAGTCATTACCAGCTTGCTCCGCATTTTGATATCCAGTTCATCCAAAAAATCTTCCGCAGGGCGCTGGCCATCTCTTGTTTCATAAAATTCCACCACGAATGGTCCCATTTCAAAATCCTCCCTACACTTTTCCCCTTTCAGTATATGGCAGATATGCCATATTGTCAAGTGCAAAAAGGCCGCCGCCCATTCGAAAACAGGCAGCGGCCATGCAGCTCGATTTTTTCTTTTAGCCCAGCAGCGCCAGCACACCGGCCTTGGGGCGGGCACCCACAGCCTGATTCACAAGCTTGCCGTCGCGGAACACCAGCAGGGTGGGGATGCTCATCACGCCGAACTGAGAGGCCAGTTCGGGCTGTTCATCCACATTGACCTTGCCCACCTTGACATCGGTGCGCTCCTCGGCCACCTCGTCCACGATGGGGCTCAGCATCCGGCAGGGGCCGCACCAGGTGGCCCAGAAGTCCAGCAGAACAGGCTTTGTGCTGTGCAGCACCTCGGCTTCAAAATTTTCTTTGGTAATGGTAACAACAGCCATATCGGTTCCCTCCATTTTTTATCCGCACCCTCTGCGGGGGCGGTCAGTTCCCTCAAAAGAAGGAGTGATTCTTACTTATGGCTCTAGTATACCCCAAACGACAGGATTTTTCCAGAAACAATCTGTGAACAAAAAAGGCGGCGGCCCGCCCGCTTGGGGAGAGCCGCCGCCCTGTGTTGTTCTTTGGAGTTCTCCGGGCTGTCTGGTCAGAACGATCAGGCCGTGACCCAGGCGATCGCGGTAACGGGCCACCAGCCGGTCAGGTTCAGAGCGGTGTAAACGCCAACGATCGCATTGCCGATGGACTTACCCATGTAATCGGCAGCGGCATTGATGCCCTTTGCTGCCAGATCGGTGATATTCTCGCCGTTCTTCTTGTTGTTCTTGATCCAGGTACGGGTCTGATCCAGACCCCAGATCAGGTTTGCAACAGAAATGACTGCGCCGATCGTCCAACCCACAGCAAACGGAGCGGTAAAACCGTCGCCGCCGCTGGTATAGGTCATTTCTTCTTCGTTCATCACGTTGTAGTTCGCGGGCAGCATGAGCTTCTTTTCCATAATAATACTCCTTTACAAAAGCATTTATTGCACGGTGCAGCATACACCGCAAGTTACAGAAAACAGACCCGGTATCCCACTTTCCCGGCTTACAGGATCAGCAGAACAGCGCTCAGGGGAGCCAGAGCCACCACCATGGTGCTGGAAACGGCATCCCGGACAAAGTTGGCTGCGGACTTGGACATATCCTCGCCGACAGCATCTGCGGCACGGCCCAGAACGGTGAAGAGGTTGCCCTCACGGTTGCTCTTCTTGTTCAGCCAGTCCTTGGAAGCGGAAATGCCCCAGATATAGCTGGCACCCAGCACCACAGCACCCACGACCGTAGCGGCAGTGGTTGCAAATCCGCCAATATCGGAACCGCCCTGGGTATAGGTCATCTCTTCTTCGGAAAGCACTGCGTATTCAGCAGGCAGATTCATGTTCTTGTTCATAGGTCTCATACTCCTTTTTTGAGCAGCTTGAACCGATGGTGTTCTTTCCCAATTTACCATCTGGTTTCCAGCCTTATATTACTACATCACACAGTTTCATGCAATGGATTTTGTGAAAAACCATCAAAAATCGGAAAGTCGCATGAAAAAACAAACGAAAGTTTGGTGAAAAGCACTGCAATAATTTTCCACTCAGCCTGCCACGCCCGCACGGTAGAGATACGGGTCGGTGGTAAAGCTGGCATAGCTGTACAGCACAAGGATCTGGTCGTAGTCGTTGGCCGCAATGAGCTGGTCCAGCCCATAGTTATAGTTGCGGAAATCCACCACGTCGATGGCCGCATAGTTGGCTGTCAGGTAGGGCACAAAGCTGTTGGCATAGCTGTCCTTGATGACCAGGATCTTTCCCTCGCCGTCACCCTCCACCCGGCTCAGGCCGTTGTTGCCGTGCAGGAACATGGCGTACTTATCATACACCTCCAGCTTGTCCAGATCGTACAGGCCGGTGGTGGTGCCCTCGGTGGGCTGGCCCGGGCCGGTGACGTTCCAGACCGTCAGGCTGTTCTGCAGGTCGTACCAGGTAATGGTGTCGGGTTCTGCGTTCCAGGTGCGGGTCTTGGAGTAGTGGGTGCCATAGAAATCCTCACAGGTCTCGGCCGTATGGGCATCCCGGTCAAAGGGGGTCAGGCCCAGCGTCTCACAGAACTGCTGGTAGGCGTAATAGGCCCCCAGCGTCGTCCAGTGGTGGTCGGTGCGGTAGTAGAGGTATTCCCCTTTGTGCTCCGTCAGAGCGGGCAGGACGTCAATGAACCGCCCGTAGGCCTCCCCCTGTGCGGCAACACCTTCCAGAATGCCCTTCTCATCGATCTGGGGTGCCCCCGCCGGGACATTCTCAGGGTAGACCACCGAGGCCGATGGCACCAGCATGAGGTTCACCCTGCCCGGGTAGCGCTGGGCAAGGCTCTGGACGGCGGCAAGGTTCTTGGCCATCCCCTTTTCCTCATTTTTCAGGATGCTGTAATGCCGGGCGAACATCATGTGCTCCCGGCCCAGCAGGATACCTCCGCTCTGGGTCTTTTGGAAGAGGGTGGTCTCCGCCGCGCTCTGCAGGCTGATCCACTGGTCGCGGCCAAACACCTGATCCTTGACGTATCGGGTGTAGCTGGTGAAGTAGTTGTTCAGCCCGTCGGCGGAAACAGCGGTCAGTCTGGGCCGCTGGGTCAGGGTGGTGTTTTCCAGTTCACTGTATGCGCGGTCGGGCGTGGCCATATCCAGCACGAACAGCCCGATAAAGAACAGCCCGAAGGCCACCAGCACCGGATACCGGAACAGAGAGGGAGTTTTCTTTGTATGCTTGTCCATTCAGGTCCCCTCCTCAGAAGTTGAAATACAGGAATGGGCTGTTGGTGCTGCCCACCACATACGCCGTGGAGAGCACCAGCAGCACCAGCACCGCAGCCACACGGGTCACGGTGTGTTTGCGCAGGGCGTTCCAGAGCTTCTCAATGAGCGGGGTGCAGCACAGGATGCTGACCGCCAGCAGCACGCCGTAGTTGCGCAGGAAGTAGACCGGAGACGCACCGCCCGAGGGGAGGAAGAGCTTGCGGAACAGCAGTCCGAAGCCCACCCCGGCCTCGTTGCCCACAAACATGGCCCAGCCCACCACCACAAGGAACATGGTGTAGATGTGGGGCCAGATCTTGCCTTTTTCCAGATACTTGAGCAGGAACAGCTTTTCAAGGGCCAGCAAAACAAAGTAGTACAGGCCCCAGCAGATAAAGTTCCAGTCTGCACCGTGCCAGATGCCGGTGAGCAGCTCCACCACGAACAGGTTGAAGATCTGCCGCTTCAGGCCCTTGCGGTTGCCGCCCAGCGGGATATAGACATACTCGCGGAACCAGCCGGAAAGGGTCATGTGCCAGCGCCGCCAGAACTCGGTGATGGAACGGGAGATATAGGGGAAGTTGAAGTTCTGGGGGAAATCAAAGCCCAGCATCTTGCCCATGCCGATGGCCATCATGGAGTAACCGGAAAAATCAAAGTAGAGCTGGAGCGAGTAGGCGATGACACCCAGCCAGACCAGCGGCGTGGACGCATTGGCCAGGCCCACAAAGGTGGTGGAAGGGCTGTCGGCAATGCCGATGATGTCTGTCCAGAGCGCGCCGACGGCATCCGCCAGCAGGACCTTTTTTGCCAGACCGAAGGTGAACAGGGTCATGCCTTCCTCGATCTGCTGCAAGCTGTAACGATGCTTGTAAACGTGCAGCTGGGCCGAGACATCCCGATACTTGACGATGGGGCCCGCGATGAGCTGGGGGAACATGACAACATAAGCGCCGAAGTCGATGATGTTGTGCTCAGTCTTTACCTCCCGGCGGTAGACATCAATGGTGTAGGAAAGGGTCTGGAAGGTATAAAAGCTGATGCCCAGCGGCAGGACGCTGATGCCCTGAATGGCCGCAAATCCGGTGCCCAGCAGGCTGTTGATGCTGCGCAGGACAAAGTTTGCGTACTTGAAGTAGAACAGCATCCCCAGGCTGGCTGCAAGGGCGACCAGCAGCAGCACCTTGCGCACGCCGGGCTTTGCGTCAAACGCTTCCAGCCCCAGGCCGCAGAGATAATTGATGAGGATCAGGGCCAGCATGACCGGGAAGAACCGGACCTCACCCCAGCAGTAGAACACCAGGCTGCACACAAAGAGCACCGTATTCTTGAGCTTTGCGGGCGCAAGGTAATACAGCGCCAGCGTGATGGGAAGAAACCGGAACAGAAAGATGATGGTGCTGAAAACCAAGGCTTCGACCTCCTTTTAAAAAAAGAGCTGCTGCAAATGCCCTCTCACACTCGCTGCGCTCGTCAGCTCTCCCTTTGGGAGAGGCGGCAGTGCGGAGCATTGACGGAGAGGGCCTGCAGCAGCCCCATTCAGTTTTATTTTACTCTCCCAGTGCGCTGTCCACCGCGCTGTCCAGATCGGCAGTGCACTCGTTGGAAGCGATGACCATGACCACGGTGTTGTCCTTGAAGGCGATCACGGCGTTCTCCACATTTTTCTGGGCCTGTGCGAACTCAGCGTAGTTGCCGTAGAACGCCACCTGATCCTGCTGGTAAGCAGTCAGCTGGTTTGCAACCTCCTCAGCCTTGCCGTCAGCAGCTTCCACGACCAGCACCATGCCGGCATCGCCGTTGTCGTTGCTCTTCACGCCCTTGTAGCTCACCACATCCTCAGCGGGCAGGTTGAAATCGTACTCAATGTTCATGGCAGCGATCTCAAACTGGTTGGAGATGGGGTTGGCATCCAGCAGGGTCTCGAACGGTGCGTTCAGGGCATCAGTGCTGTTGTCCTCACCCAGCGGGATGCTGGAAGCCTGGCTCAGCACAGTGGAGGCAGGCTCAGAGGACGCGGCAGAAGAAGCGGTAGAACCGGAAGAAGAACCGCAGCCGGCCAGCAGAGCACAGCTCAGGGCCAGAGAAGCAGCAGTCAGAATGATTTTAGCACGAAGTTTCATGGATTATTCCCTCTTTTATCTGTTTTACACCGGTTCGCTCACGCGGAAGAGTTTCCGACAACGAACCATTGTTATCTTACCATATCAAAGCCCGAATTGCAAACGGCAGGCAGAAGATTTTACGGTTTCTTCACCAGCGCTTTGCCGCTCAGCCCGCGATCTGCTGCAAGGCGGCGATATAGTCCTCAAAGCACAGGCCGCTGGCGTTGATCTTTGCGGCATTTTCCACGCCCACATAGCGCCAGTGCCAGGGCTCGTAGGTGATCTCGGTCTTCTCCTCGGCCCCCTTGGGGTAGCGCAGGATGAACCCGTACTCCCCGGCGTGCTGGCAGAGCCAGCGGAAGGCGGCCGTGTTCTCAAAGCCCTCGTCCAGGCCGGTGTGCTCGGGGCTGTTCAGGTCTGCGGCCAGGCCGCAGTTGTGCTCAGAATAGCCCGGCGGGTTGACGATGGCAGCAGCCATTTCCTTCGCCTTGGCATCGTCATAGCCCTGCTGCTTATAATAGTTGGTCTTTTTCTCGTAGAGATTGGTCTGGTAGGACACGCTGCGGTAGCCGCTCTGCATCCAGACGGTCACGTTCTCCGCAGCAGCAGCCTTCTGCAGCTCCAGAAAGGCATTGCAGGCCACGGTCTGCAGGGTCTTGTTCACTGCGGTCTTGGAGCCGCACTCAGCGGTCTCAAAGGTGTAGTTTTCCGGCATCTTATTGGTGTGGTTCACAAGGATCATCAGCGGGTCGGCCAACATGGCCTTCGCCTCGGCGGCAGTCAGGCCCAGCAGGTTGTCCCGGCTCTCCACGCTCTCGGCGGCGGCTCCGCTCACGGCACTGCTCTCCGCCTTGCTGCTCGGCGCAGCCGACGGCAGACTGCTGGCCGCACTATTGGCGGCGCTCCCGGCGGCATCTGCCGTGGGCACCGGGGCCTTGCGGTGGGAAAGCAGGAAGGACACACCGCCCACGGCCACGCAGACCACAAGGGTCAGCCCGGCGATGCGGCGGATGGCGCGGTTGCGTCGCCGCCGCCGGATCTCTGCCCGGGTCAGGCGGCGGCGGTGGATGGGTTGCTGCTGATTCATAAGAGACCTTCTTTCTCGGTTCGTTTTCTGTATATTATGTTTCTCCGGGGGCATCCTAAGCCCGAGGTGACAGCGATGAAGATGACAGCGGAAGAATACGCACGGCGGGTGAAACAGGTCGGCCCCCGCTCCCCTCTGGGCTCCGACTGCCTGTGGGCCTTCTGCGTGGGCGGCGGCATCTGCCTGCTGGGCGAGGTGCTGCGCGGGTGGTATCTTGGCATGGGGCTGGAAGCCCAGCTTGCCGGTACCCTGACCAGCTGCACCCTCATCGTGCTGTCGGCCCTGCTGACCACGCTGGGGCTCTACCAGAAGCTTGCCGCCAAAGCCGGGGCAGGCTCGCTGGTGCCCATCACGGGCTTTGCCAACGCCGTGGTCAGCGCCGCCATCGAGTTCAAGCCCGAGGGCAGGGTCTGCGGCACCGGAGCCAAGATGTTCACCATTGCAGGGCCGGTCATCGTGTACGGCACGCTGGCCGCTGTGGTCTACGGTGGGGTGCTCTGGCTGCTGGGCGGCTGACCGCTCTGTCTACAATACGCCTGCCGGGATGCAAAAATTGCAGTTTTCCGGCAAAGCGGATGGAGCAGAATATCGCACGAGCGCTATTATAGCACAAATCCCAAAGAAAAACAGCCCTGAAAGGGGGATTTTTTCATGGCGACCCGCCGGGGTGACACCCTGATCTTTCCAAAACCGCCTGTCATCGCCGCACACGCCTGCATCGGCGGCAAAAAAGAGGGCGAAAGCCCGCTGGCGGCAGAGTTCGATGAGCTGCACAGTGACAACCGCCTCGGGCAGGCCAGCTGGGAGGCCGCTGAAACGCAGCTGCAATTACAGACGGCGCGGCTCTGCCTGAAAAAAGCCCACGCCACCGAAAAGGATGTGAGCCTCCTGCTGGCCGGAGACCTGCAGGCCCAGTGCACGGCTTCGGGCTATGCGGCCCGGGCGCTGGGCCTGCCCTTTGCGGGGCTGTTCGGGGCCTGCAGCACCATGGCCGAGGCGCTGGGTGTTGGAGCCTGCCTGTGCAGCGCCGGAATGGCAGACGGCCTGCTGGCCATGACCTCCAGCCACTTCTGCACCGCCGAGCGGCAGTTCCGCACCCCGCTTTCCTACGGAGCCGTGCGCACCCCCACCGCCCAATGGACCGCCACCGCCTCCGGCTCCGCCGTGGTGGGTTTTTTTTCTCAGGAGGAAGCTGCCCGGTCATCCGCAGCGGCTATGACCGAGGTCCCCTTTGTCCGCTGTGTGGGGCGGGGGTAATTTGCCCGTCGACGGCCCGATATTTTTTTCAGGCATTTTCCGGACATTTTTCTGGACATTTTTCCGGACATTTATCGGACGTCCAGAGGACAAAAAGGAAGAAAAAAGAGGTCGTGATTTTGTCCCGGATTTGTCCTGTGATCGTCCAAAATTTTTCCGTACCGGTATAAAACGCAAAAGCACCGTCCACAATGCAGATAAGCTGCATGGGACGGTGCTTTCATCCTTCCGTGCAAAAATCAACGACACGGAGAGGTGTTTCCTATGCGGAAGAAAACTGGAAATAAATTACATACATGGGAGGCGGCGCTGCTGCTGGCAGTGGCGGCGGCTTTGCTGTGGGGGGCCTGCACCCTCCAGCGGCAGGATGCACTGGAGCAGAAGGTCATCCGGCTCCACGTCATCGCCAATTCCGACAGCGAAGCGGATCAGGCACTGAAGCTGCGGGTGCGGGATCGGGTGCTGGTGCTGGCGGAGGACATCCTG
>ERZ857785.2561-NODE-2561-length-15394-cov-5.835778_pt1 | contig 15394 bp, 13 predicted proteins | sample MGYA00519763_ERZ857785 | MGnify/ENA primary metagenome ERZ857785 (study PRJEB31778, sample SAMEA3449365) | human gut metagenome | biome: human gut; feature: human-associated habitat; material: faeces | place: United Kingdom | collected 2010/2012 ... | reverse complement strand
GCCGGCAACTTCCTGTATGGTTCTATATTCTTTCGGCATTTAGAATGCCCCCTTTCCAGCCGCATCGGCAACCTCTTTCGCAAGTTCATCGAGGACCGCCTGATACTCTTTCTCCACGTCTTCTGCCTTCGTATATTTAAAACGTCCGATCTGCTCTCTGACCGGCATATTGATCAGATCCTGCAAAGATGCACCGCCTGAAAGTGCCTCCACTGCCTTCTCATAAAATGCCATGACCAGCTTCATCATCATATGCTGTTTTTTCAGCGAAGTATACGTATCGATCTCATGGAAAGAGTTCTGATGCAGGAAATCTTCACGGATGGATCTGGCCGCTTCCATTTTCAGCCGGTCACCCGGTGAAAGAGCATCCATACCTACCATTTTTACGATCTCCTCCAGCTCTGCCTCTTCCTGCAGAAGTGTCATCATCTTCTGACGGCCTTCCATCCAGTCTTCGGCAACCTGTCCGTTAAACCATGTCTCCATATCATCCAGATACAAAGAATAGCTGTTCAGCCAGTTAATTGCCGGGAAATGCCGTTTGTAAGCCAGTGCGGAATCCAGTCCCCAGAATACTTTCACAATACGAAGTGTTGCCTGAGAAACCGGCTCGGAAATATCTCCACCCGGAGGGGATACCGCACCGATTACAGAAAGCGCACCTTCTCTTCCATCTTTTCCAAGTGAGATCACATGTCCGGCTCTCTCATAGAACTGCGCCAGCCGGCTTCCCAAATATGCCGGATACCCTTCTTCACCCGGCATCTCCTCCAGACGTCCGGACATCTCACGAAGGGCCTCTGCCCAGCGGGATGTAGAATCTGCCATCAATGCCACCGAGTATCCCATATCACGGAAGTATTCTGCGATCGTAATCCCGGTGTAAATCGAAGCCTCACGGGCTGCCACCGGCATATCCGATGTATTTGCGATCAGAACGGTTCTCTGCATCAAAGACTGTCCTGTCTTTGGATCTTTCAGTTCCGGAAATTCATTCAGAACGTCCGTCATCTCATTGCCACGCTCTCCACATCCGATGTAAACAACGATATCTGCTTCTGCCCATTTTGCAAGCTGATGCTGGATAACGGTCTTGCCGCTTCCGAACGGGCCAGGAACTGCTGCCACACCACCCTTGGCGATTGGGAACATGGTATCAATAACACGCTGGCCTGTTACCAGAGGTTTTGCCGGCGGAAGTTTTTTCTTGTATGGACGGCCACGTCGTACCGGCCAGTGCTGCATCAGTGTCAGTTCTTTATCTCCGTCTGCCGTGGAAAGAACTGCAACGGTCTCATCTACGGTAAACTCACCGGATCTGATCTCTTTCAGAGTACCTTTCATATTGGGTGGTACCATGATCTTCTGTGTAACAACGATGGTCTCCTGAACGGTTCCGAGAACATCGCCGCCTTCCAGCTCATCTCCCACTTTTGCAACCGGGACGAAATTCCATTTTTTATCCCGCTTCAGTGCAGGTACCTCAACACCTCGTTTCAGGTTGTTGCTGCCTGCTACTTTCATAATGTCATCCAGCGGACGTTGGATTCCATCGTAAATACTTGTGATAAGGCCAGGTCCCAGTTCCACGGAAAGGGGAACTTCCATAGACTCTACCGGTTCTCCCGGGCGAAGTCCTGAAGTCTCCTCATATACCTGTATGGAAGCCTCATCTTCATGCATCTCAATAATCTCACCGATCAGACGCTGGCTGCTTACACGAACCACGTCATACATATTCGCATCTCGCATACCTTTGGCAATTACCAGCGGTCCTGCTACCTTCTTAATGGTTCCTCTGCTCATCTGAACCAATCACCTGCTTTCTTGTCACTCATTGCTGAAAAGAATATCGGAGCCAACTGCCGTCTCCACAGATTTCTTTACATTTTCAATTCCTGCGCCTGTATTTCCGGCAATTCCCGGTATCTGAATGATCGCCGGCATCAGCGCTTCACTGTATTTACTGATCTCAGCGGAAAGCTGGGCTGCCAGCTGTTCCGTAATATAAATAACCGCATATTCACCGGCTGCCAGACGGTTTAGCTTCTCTTTTCCCTCTGCGGGATCTTCCACCGGAAAGGTATCAAGGCCAAGCGCCGCAAACCCGTAAATGCTGTTATAATCACCCAAAACCGCGATCTTATACATACATTTCCCTTGCCCTTTCCCGGATAAACTCTTCCGGAAGGCCGCTGCGCTTTCCGGTGAGAATGATCCGCACCGTCTTGATCTCATTCTCACGGGCGAGCACATAGGCTACCAGCGGTCCCAGTGAAAATGAATTGTACAGCTGAGGTCGGATAGTCTCCATGATCTGGTTGTCACACCATCTCTCAAAAGCGGAAGCCGATTCCGCCAGTGCCAGAGCTCCGTCCCCGTATTTCGTTTCTGCCAGATAACTCATGATCTGATCCATTCCGCTGACTGCAACGTGGATCAGTCTTTCCTTATCCAGTGTGTCACATTCTGCCATAGCTTTTTTCATGAAGTCCGAACTTTTTCCTGTTTTGCAGGCACGGACTGCGATTCGGATATCTGCTACCGCAACTGTAGATTCCGCATACTGCCGGACGATCTCTTCTTTCGATCTCTCCCCGGCCGCTCTTATGGCATCCAGTGCCGCCCGGTCTACGATAATATCCGCAAGCTGTCCATCTCTTGTGTGCAAAAAGGTCTCATAGGCTTCTCTTGCCGCTTCCCGCATATCTTCCGGAAAACGGTCGTATTCTTTATCCTTCAGGAATTTCACCATATCCTCGCCGTCAATGGCACAGTCGCTGAAAAAAATATTCGGCGTTGTCCCATCCAGGATGCTGGCCTTCACAGCCGCTTTCAGGTTATGGAAAAGATCCTGATAAGAGAGAACGGAAAAAACAGATCGGTCCGCTACCAGCGAATCCATGATCTCCCAGATCTTTTCTCGCTCCCTGGAAAGAATGGCGTCCGCACCGGCTGCAGGATCACCGTTTCCCCAGCCCTTCTCTGTAAGGATCTGAAGGCACTGCTGCTCATCCTGACATGCCAGAAGCTGTTCGATCGCCGCCTGATTCAGAAGTCCGGTCTCCAGAACACGTATCCGCGCCACCGCATAGGCATAATCTTCACCAAACATATTTCACGCCCTCCTTTTTGCGATGGTGTTTTACGCAAACAAAATCTTTCTTACCTGATCCAGAAGTTCATCCCGTTTCTCTGCAAACATGGCATCAATGGAACAGTTTTCCTCAATGCCGCCGTATACCAGGATAAAACCTCCGTCTATATTTCTGGCTTCACCGGAAATCTCCAGTGTGCCGCCTTTTTTCTGTGCCAGGCCTTTAATCTCCTCACGGAAATTCGCCGGCATACGTTCCAGATCCTTCTTTGAAAAACAGATCTCTCCTTCTCTTGGAAGCAGATATTTCTCTGCCATACTCTTAAGGATCTCAAAATATTTTCCTTCATCCAGATTCTTCACACGGTCACAGGCATCCGCAATCACCTTCCCGATCAGCTCCTGCTTGGCTGCAAGAACTGCGGTACGTTTCTTCATATCTGCGGCGGAAGCTGTCCGCTCTTCATAGCTTTTCACCTTTGCCCTGGACTGTTCTTCCCTCTGCTGCCGGATCTTATCAGCTTTTTCTCCGGCTTCCCCGAGGATCTCCGCGGCTTTTTTCTCCGCGTCACTGATCATAACGGCTGCAGAAGCATCGGCTTCTTCAAGAATCTGGCTTACCATCTTCTCTAATCCTGTCATGATCTGCCCCTCCTGATGAATCAAACCTGAATTCCGCTGACTGCAAGAATGGAGATCAGAAGAGCCAGAATCGCATATGTCTCAACCATTGCCGGGAAAAGCATGGCTTTACCGAACTGCTCCGGCTTCTTGGCTACGATGCCGATGGAAGCTACGGAAGTTTTTCCCTGATGGATCGCGGAAAGAAGGCCTGCAATGGCGATCGGGAGACATGCCACAAAGATCATAAGTCCGGTTTCCAGAGAAATATCGGCAACACCGCCGCCCAGGATCCCGACCTTGGAAAGTGCAAGGAATGCTACCAGCAGTCCGTAAATACCCTGGGTACCAGGAAGAAGCTGAAGAAGCAGAACCTTGGCAAATTTGTCCGGATCTTCTGTTACAACACCTGCTGCTGCACGGCCGGCTGTACCAACGCCGATAGCGGAACCTATACCTGCAAGAGCTACGGAAATTGCTGCTCCCAATAATGCCCAAACGATACCACTCATAATATTAATCCTCCTTAATATCTACATATTTTGTATTTTCGCGGAAGGGGTGGAACTCTTTTCCTCCGCCCTCAAAGAATTTGCCGAAGAACTCTACGTACTGTAATCGGCAGGTGTGCACGTATGCACCCAGAAGATTGATCAGAAGGTTAAATGTATGACCAATCACAAATACAAGAATAAATACGATCCATCCAAAAATACTGTCTCCCAGCATACTGCCCATCTGGTTCATAACCGACGCGATAACACCGGTGGCAAGTCCCAGGGCCAGAAGTCTGGAATAGGAAAGGATATCACTGACCCATCCTGTAATGTTATAAAGGTCGTAAGCTCCAAGCGCCAGCCGGAGGAACGGATTCTTCTTATCTCTTCCTGACATGAAGAGAATTCCCACTGCTCCGATGATGGCCATCCATTTGCCCACCTGTATCACTGCGGGCGGAAGGTTCAAGTCCATCTGAGAAATAGAACGGAACATGCTGCTCGGGATAAAGATAAGGATCAGTCCCATAAGGAGCATGAACCAGAGTACTACATCGCAGAAAAAGTCGAGATATTTTCTGTCACGGATCAGCATGTAGCCCTTAAGTCCCATTCCAAGGAACATATGAATCAGGCCAAACAGCATGGAGAACACCAGAAGTCTCATAGGCTCATTCAACGGTGCAAACCATACCGGCTTCACAGTGACCGGTTTATGCAGATATACTCTTGAGAATACATCGATAAAATCTCCGAAATATCCGCCAAACATTACGCCCCAGAACAAAGTGGACAGTCCACAGTACATGAACAGCCGGATGGATTTCTGCATTCCGCTTTCCATTCTGGGGAATTTCAGAAGCACTCCCAGACAGACCGCAAACACGATCAGTCCGTAGGCTGCATCTGATAGCATCAGTCCGAAAAGGAATACATAGCAGGCTGTCATAATGGTGGACGGATCGATCTCTCCCTTTCCGGGAAGACCAAACGCTGCAAGAACTCCTTCTCCTGCCGCTCCGAATCTGCTGTTCTGAAGGGCAACCGGAACATTTTCTCCATCAGCATCTTCTGCTTCAAAAACAATATCGTACTTCTCCGTAAGCCGTTTCTCCATTGCGGGAACCTGTTTCTTCGGAAGATATCCTGTCACAAAAAAAGTGCTCTCTGACTGGCGGAGCTGACCTAAAACTTCATATTTCTGTGCACGGATCCGGAAGTAATCGGATACAAGCTGAAGGGAATTCTTCCTGTCATGAAGATCACGGATCTGCTCCCGGATCTGTTCGGATTCTTCCTGGATGCGCACCACTTCATTCTTAAGGTTCTCCAGTTCCTGTGCCGGAACCTCTGATACCAGCTGTGCCGGTCTTGCGAATCCCTGCATGCGGAGTGCTTCTTCCATCTCCTGTGCCTGTGTCTTCAGACAGACAACCACCAGGCTCAGCTTACCGGCATCATTTGAGATTTCCTGGATGTCAAAAGCTTCAAGCTGTGGTGCGTCCACTGCCAGCTGACTGTATACCTGGTCCAGAGTTACATTCCCGTCAATACTTCCCACAAGTACTGCCGTTTTCGCTGTTCCCTGCGAATTCATGGGGATATCCAGATCCAGCCATGGAGCAAGTGCCGCTTCCTGCTGTTCGATCTTAACAACTGCTGCGCTGTTCTCTGTGAGTTTCTTCCGGTAACCCTGGATCTCTCTGGCTGTCCTCAGGATCTCTTCCTGATCCCGGATGGCTTCTTCCTCCTGCTTTCTTCCGATCAGAGGCTTTCCTGCCAGGGATGCCAGCATAGATCCCTTCTCCTTCGAAAATTCATCCAGAATCTCGATTGCCTGATCGCACAGGGATGCGTTCTTTTCGAAGATCAGTCTGGCATTCATGGTATCCATGGTCTTAAGTTCCGGGTCCAGTTCCGCCGCATCGATCTCCAATACTCCAAGTGACTGCAGTTCTTCCAATATGGCCTTACGGTTCTTCTTCATTGCGCAGATACTGATTCGCTGCATCTGCAATACTGCCATTTTCGCATTCCCCCTCTCAGAACAAACTGTCCATTACTGTCTGGATGGCCTGCTCATGCCTCGACTCCGCTTTCTTTTTCAAAGCTGCAAGCTCCTCCTCTGCCTGTCCAACGACAGTGTTCTCTGTACTGTGTGCACGTTCTTCGGCTGCTTTCATATCAGATGCCGCCTGTTCACCTGCGGTTATTTCCGCTTTTCTGATAATCTCCTCCGCCTCTTTCTCAGCTTCGCTGATGATGTTCTGTGCACGGACGGATGCGTCTTTTATTTTCTGCTGTGCTTTTGCCTCCGCCTCTTTCACTGCCTTGATCGTTTCCTGGATCATCTGATCACCGCCTCTCTGCATATCCAAATTGTACCACAACTTTTTATCTAAAACAATGTTTATTATGCAATTTAACGAAAAATATATTCTTTTTGCGTCAAAAAATCGTCAAATTCGTTATATTTTTACCATTTTTTCGCAAACTTTTTATTTGTTTATTCTGTTCATATTTTTTGTTTTTATTCACAAAAAATGTTCCACACAGCACAAAAAAGCCATCTGCCAGATGAAATCACTTTTTACGTTTTCATCTGGTAAATGGCTTTTGATCTTCTGGCTTTTGATTCTCTTTACATTTGCTGCCTGTCAGTTATATATATAATTTGCGTAATCTTCGCTTCCAAGGTTTTCTGCGTCGATCCATGCAGGGTCAAGTAAAACTTTTTTCTCAATTTTTGTTTCTTTCTTCGGTGCGGTGGACTGAATGGCTGCCCACATGGTCTGATATCCCATTGCATACGGATTCTGTGAAAGAACTCCAAGCTCCTGTCCGTTTTTAATTGCTTCCTGCTGTTTGCTGGTGGCATCCACACCTACCATGGCAACTTTATTCTCACCGTTGTCTTTATTTACTTCCAGAAACATCTCGGAAACATTGGCATTGGTGCAGAAAACTCCATCCAGTGCAGGATATTTATCCAGAACTTCTTTCATCGCTTCTTTCATATCATCAACCTGATCAGAATATACAGTTTCTACAACTTTAATGTCTGTATAATTTGCGATATTATCCAGAAATCCCTTTACACGCTCCTGTGAACTCTGGGTCTTCTCCTGTGCGGAAAAAATTGCTACATTTCCCATTTTTCCAATGGCGCTTCCAAGCTTATATGCAGCGTACTTACCAATCTGTGTATTGTCTGTTCCCCGAAAAGCTCTGACCAGTTTCGTATCGCTGACATTAGAATCAAATGCGATCACAGGAATGCCGTTTTCTTTGGCAGCTTCCAGCTGTGCCTGGCAGGAATCCATGTCTCCGGCAGAAAGGCATACTACAGATGGATTCTCGGCAATTACCGCATCAAGAGTATTGATCTGGCTTTCTACATCTTCCTCGTTATCCGGTCCTTCGAAAGTCATTGTGATCTGCTTGTCTTTCTTGAAGCCGTATGCCTCATTCACATCTTTGGCAGCAGCTTCCATTCCTTCTTTCACTTTATCCCAGAATTCGCCTTTTTTGCATTTGCTGACAACAGCTATTCTGGCACCTTCTTCAATAGAAAGGTTATCGTCGATCTCCGGGATGAGTGGACTCTTTTTCTCTTCTGCTTTCTTGGCTTCCGGGGTTTCCTGGGCATCTGCTACAAGCGGTGCAACAAGCTTCTCTGCTTCTTCTTTCTGGCATCCTGTCAGCAGGGTTACCGTAGCCAACAAGGCTACCGACGCTACTGCAGCTCTTCTCATTTTAATCTCCTCTTCCTCGCTGGTTACTGTTCTTCATCGTCTGCATTATCCGTCTACAGTAACTTATACTTTACAAAACTCTTACATTTGGTTACTCGCTTTTTACATTATACACTTTTTCGCTTTTCCGTCCAGAGTTTTTACAGTTTTTTCACAAAATCCAGAAATGCAGTTCCCTGCGGCTCTGTTTCAAATTTCATTATTTTTCCTGTTTTCGGGTGTTTAAATTCCAGACCGCAGGAACATAAGCCAAGAGAAGTACCTTTTTCCCCTGAAGGGTTGTATTTTCGGTCTCCAAGAAGAGGAATTCCCGCATGTGAAAGCTGTACACGGATCTGGTGATGACGTCCTGTTTCCAGTTTGATCTTAAGAAGAGCACGGGATTTTCCATTCATTTCTTTTTGATCAAGGACTCTATAATGGAGAATTGCTTTTTTTGCTCCAGGTGTATTTTCCGGTACTGCCTGAGACATGTTGGCTTTTCCGTTTTTTTTCAGATAGTCAATAAAAATTCCTTCCTGCTTTCCTGGCACACCTTCAGTTACTGCCAGATAATATTTGCCTGCGCCGCCTGCCATTATCTGTTTGCTTAAATTCCCTGCAGCTCCCTGAGTTTTTGCAAATACAAGGACACCTTCGACCGGCTGATCCAGGCGATGGACCACTGCCAGATATGGGATCTTTCCAGGTGTTTTCTGTGCCAGATAGTTCTTCAGGGCACTTTCCATATCCATAGTTCCGATTCTCGCTGCCTGTACCGGCATTCCCGACGGTTTCCTGCATACAAGAATTTCTTTATCTTCATATAAAATATTTTCGTTGATCTGATCGTTCCACATATGTTTTCACCACTGCTGTTATTTTTGGGTTTCCTTTCTTCATGAAGTATAACGGAAGATATCGATACTGGCAACTGGTAAATATAACAATTAACATAACAGAAAATGAGACGGTCATCACTTTTTACTTTAATAATTTCAAAAATGATGACCGTCTCAACACTCTTCGTTATTCAATTTTTCTTCCTCTTTGTTTTTTGAATAATGTTTTCTGGTTATATGATTTTCTGTCAACCGAAATTTCTGATTTTATATGATTATAAAATAATTTCGATTCTCTTTATTCAATTTTATACACTTTTCTTTTTCTACGTTCTCTCTTCTTTTTTATTTCCTGCTCATAAGCGATTGATATATGTAAGTATATCTTTTCGATTATTTAGAAAGTTGTATAGGATTGAAATCGTTTTTTCCGAAGTTCGATTTCCTTTTTTGAAGAATTTCGGTGGTTATACTTCTTTCTGTTTCCTCAACAATTCTGGACTTAACTTCTTAAATTCAAAACCGTTTGTCATCTCTGTACTTCGTGATCTGCTGATTCAAATCGACCTATTGGGATTTTCTCCTCTGCAGTTCTTTAAAGTATCCTGAAAAAAGTTCCTGCCCGTTTCTTCGATCTTAATATCCTATCAGATATTCTTCTGATGCAAAGCTTCAATCCATATCCTGATGAATCTGATATGCATTTCAAAGTATCGTTCTCATCTTCACTTCTGTTCCTGGAATCTCTTCTTTCCAACGAACCGGTGAGCTGAGGGTTTTACTCTTTCGGGAAATATTTCTTTACATATTTCCTGAAATCTTTGTCTCAGGTGTGTGACAGTTGTTCAATATGAGTTACCGATTCTATATTACCTGAAATACTGATTTCCTTAACTTTCTTATTTCTCTCATCTTAACTTCAGTTAAAATATAAGTAAGATTTAAGAGGTTCTTATTTATATCTTATGAGAGAAATGATTGTGTTCTTAAGGGTTATCATTATGTGATATGTATCAGGTCTTTCTTGCAGGAAATCCGGTTCCTGTCACTCTCATATTGATGGATGTGATTGTTATGTTCCCACTGGAATCACCTTTTCCTTTCTTCATCCTTTCATGTGCATCTATGCTATGAATTGAATGAATTTCTGATTTTTTAATTTCTTTGTTTTGTTTTTTCTCTTGTTCTTTTTGATGGTCTTATAATACCATCGTTAGTTCGCTTTGTCAATACATTTTTAAATTTTTTCTTTAATATTTTTGTCATTCTTCGTTTTATGTGTATATATTTTATTATTTATTTATATTTTTTATTATTTTCTGTAAATTCTTTTTTTATCAGCCTACAGACGGTTTTTTGTGGTCTGTAACTTCCCAGTAGCCATTTTGTGTTATCTGTCATTATCCTCCCCTCTGATCCTGTCGTAAATTTCCTGGTTTGATTTAACAGAGCGCTTACCGGTAGTCTGTTTATAGGATAGCACATGTCCGATAACTGGCTTTAACTTAATCTTTTCGACAAAAATCCCCAGGCAGGTTATTGTCTGAATGACATTTCTCCTGACTGGGGATTTGTTTTTTATTTTCTACATTTATTACATTAACTTTAAGTCAAATTGCCTGAAGCAACTTACTTCCATCAAGAACAGCCACCGGTGATAATAAAAGTACCGGAAAACACCGTCCCTATTGAAGTTTAATCAGAAACGTATACTTCTCGCCTGCCTGGAGCTGGAAAGAATCTTCTGCGCAGGTCAGATCACCGTCATCTGAAACATAGTAAATCTTCTCAATTCCTTTATCGCAGTTCATAGCATAACGACCGGAAACATCCGGAACAGACTGAACCATCATCCACTTTTTTCTGCCCTCCAGCATTACGGTAGTCATATCCTCCGTCTTTATCTCAACCGGATCCTTTCTTCCGATTTCGACACTTTCCGTATCTTCAAACACCGCTCCGGTTGCCAGTTCTTTTACCACAACATGATAAGTTCTTCGAACGGTCCCTTCTGCATCCTCTTCATCCGCATGCTCTGCAGAGCATTCATAGCGCCCATCCTCTTTATCCAGCATTTTTTCCGAACCATCCGCATAGACAAGCGTCACAGAGCAGACATCCAGATCACTTAAATACTCCAAAAATGCGACCGGTACAGTCTCCAGCTCCGAATCTGGCTTCAAAATCACAGAAGTAAGAGCAACTTCTGTTGCTGCTTTGTTTTCCGTCTCTTCTTCCCCGGTCTCAGATGGTTCAGTCTGCTGCTGTGCAGCAGCAATCGACGCAGTATACCCCAGTTCCTTATATTTCTCCGCATTTGAAATCACAAGAACATAATCTGAGGAATCCTTTGTATTCAGTACAAGAGTCCTATTATTTTCATCAAAGCTCATTACATCCTGTACCGAATCAGCATCCACTACTTTATTTTCTTCTGAATCAAAACGATATAAGCACACATCCTTCTGTTCCAGGGCCTGATTAAAAAAAATGGAATATTGCATTTCTGAATCGTCCCTGATATGAACAAGATAAACCTCATCATGAGAAATGAGCGAAAGCAATTCTTCCCGCTCCTGAACAGGAAGAAATTCTGAAACCGGTATAAAAACGTTTTTCTGCGGAAGAACAATTTCTACCTGAGGATTCGATGTATCCGATGCATCTGCACTGTCCGGCTGTTCCACGCTGGTCTCCCCATCATTCAGAATCTCCTCTGCTTCCTGACTGCCCACATCTTCTCCATCACTTATGTCTTCCGGTGCGATCTCGCTTACTTCTCCTACGGCACCTGCTGCCATACGGACTTTCGTTGTATGGCGGCCTGTGTTATATACATACCACGCATACGTTGCGGAAACGACCGCAAGAAGAGCGATCAGAAGGGCAAACGTACCTGTGGTGAGTCTGTTTTTTAATTTTTTTCTGCTGGAAATCTCTGACTTGTTATTCTCATCAGAAATAATAATCGGCACCTCCATTTCATTCACCTGATAATTGTGTATATTTTACAGAATTTTACACTTTTATATATTATCATACCATATTCCCGTATTTTCAGCAATTTTTCCATGACACAGTTTTTTTATTTTTTATTACATTTTGTCGAAAAAGGCCGACGATCTTCGCATCGTCGGCCTTTCGAAAAATATTCTGTATTTTATTTACGGTTGTAATTGATCAGACAGCCTTTGAGAATGATCTCTCTCTCATCGTCCGTAAGCTCGCCAAGTGTTACCTCGAACTCTTTCAGGGTGTCTCCGTCAACGGTGTAGCCTTTGATCACGTCTGCTTTTTCCTCAACTGCTTTACGGATTCCCGGGAAGAACAGGAAGTCTCCGTTCTTAAACGGAAGGTCTCCGGCAGGGATCAAAAATGGAAGCATACCCCAGTTGATCAGGTTGGAACGATATCTCTTGGTTGCATACTCATTGGCAATGTTTGCCCAGCCGCCAAGTACCTTCTGGCAGGATGCTGCCTGCTCTCTGGCAGAACCGTCGCCAGGTTTCACTGCAAAAATAGTGCTTCCTACACCAAGGTTGGTCTTGTCTACATCCGGATATGTCTTGTTGATGGTCTGGATCACCGGTTTCAGTTCCGGAACAGCTTCTGCCGGACAGTTGCCTGCCTGGATCGCCTTCTGTGCTGCCTGGATCGCCTTCGCACGGCCAACGTACTCCGGATCTTTTCTGGAGAGTGTGAACTCTGCAAGTCCGAGCGGATTGGAACGGTAAGAAGATGTCTCACCAGATGGGATCAGCTCGTCGGTTGTGGTAACCGGATCATGGATCTCGGAAACAACTTTCAGGATCAGATTGTCTGCAAGTGCAGCCATTTCCGGCCAGTCTTTGATGTTCGGTCCAAACTGGATCTCTACGCTCGGATCTGCTACGCCCTTGCTGTCAAATACACGGTTCTCATAAATAGATTTGTCAAAGTAATATTTATGCTCGGAATAACTTCCGTCAAACTCCTCTGCTGATGTAAGGAATCCCTTGTTTGCTGCTGTAGCTGCAATGGAACGTGCATCCATAAGTGCAACAGAGGAAATCTGGCCGTTCTGGATCTTGGAGCCTTCACGGTTCGGGAAGTTTCTGGTTGTGTGACGGATACTGAACGCATTGTTTGCAGGTGTATCGCCGGCACCGAAGCATGGTCCGCAGAATGCGGTTTTGACAACTGCACCTGTTCCGATAAGTTCTGCAAGGACACCATTCTTAGCCAGCTCCATGTAGATCGGGGTACTTGCCGGATATACACTTAAGGTAAAGGCATCGTGGCCGATGTTTTTGCCTTTGAGGATGTCTGCTGCTGCACAGATGTTCTCGAATCCACCACCGGCACAGCCGGCGATGATTCCCTGCTCAACATAAAGCTTGCCATCAACTACCTTGTCTCTTAATGTGAACGGAACTTTTCCATCCAGGCTTACCTGTGCTCTCTTCTCCACGTCTGCGAGAATGTCGTCCAGGTTCGCTTTCAGTTCGTCGATGGTGTAGGTGTTGCTCGGGTGGAACGGCATTGCGATCATTGGTTTGATCTCACTGAGGTCGATCTCCACGCATCCGTCATAGTATGCAACATTGCCTGGTTTCAGTTCTTTGTAATCTTCCGGTCTTCCGTGGATCGCATAGAACTCCTCGATCTTCGCATCTGTCTGCCAGATGGAGGAAAGGCAGGTGGTCTCTGTTGTCATAACGTCGATTCCGATACGGAAATCTGCGCTTAAGTTGGCAACGCCTGGTCCTACGAACTCCATAACTTTGTTCTTCACATAACCATTGGCAAAAACTTCTCCAATGATGGCCAGTGCAACGTCCTGCGGTCCTACGCCCGGGCGTGGTGTGCCTTTCAGGTAGATAGCTACAACGCCTGGCATATTGATGTCATAAGTCTGACAGAGAAGCTGTTTAACAAGCTCCGGTCCGCCCTCGCCCATAGCCATGGTTCCAAGTGCTCCGTATCTTGTATGGCTGTCGGAACCGAGGATCATCTTTCCGCCGCCTGCAAGCATTTCTCTTGCAAACTGATGGATAACTGCCTGATGAGGCGGTACGTAAACTCCGCCGTACTTCTTGGCACAGGTGAGTCCAAACATATGGTCATCTTCATTGATGGTTCCGCCTACTGCACAGAGAGAGTTGTGGCAGTTGGTCAGTACATATGGTACCGGGAATTTCTCAAGTCCTGAAGCTCTTGCAGTCTGGATAATTCCTACAAATGTGATATCATGGGAAGTCAGTTTGTCGAATTTGATCTGAAGTTTCTCCATGTTATCCGATTTATTGTGAGCCTTGAGAATAGAATATGCGATGGTATTCCTGGCAGCCTCTTCTTTCGCTACAGGCAGGTTCGCCTGGTTCTCAGGAATGATTTCCTGGCCGTTCTGAAGATAGACACCGGTATCGTAAAGTTTCATTTCGGTTCCTCCAATCTATTATAATTCTTTTTTCACAATTTCGTTTATTATAGAGGATTTTTACACATTAGTCAATAAAAGTGAAGCGGCCCGGTGCATTGTTTTATGTACAAAACAGGAATCCGCCCTGAACTTTACTTTCCCTGCAAAATCCGCTATACTGAAGGGCATGTCAGACGATCGATCCAAAAACTTCTGCCGGCCTGGGCAGTTACGATACGGAGGTAATATTTATGTTTCGTTTATGGGGAAAAATATGGAAAGATAATCATCTGTTAAAAGATACCGTGATCTGTGATGATTCAGAAGATACAAGAACACATAAGATTTTTCATGGACTGGAGTCCATCTGTTATGAAATGGATCTGGGAAATCCCATCTGGCTGGATTCTACAGTGAAGCATTTCAAGAAACACGGGAAAGCCAGATTTTACCAGGATAATTTTATTGAACAGATTGATTTCGATTATCTGGAGATTCATATTATTGAGGAATAAAAAAATCACAGCCCGGAAGTTTTCTTCACGGGCTGTGTGACTATAATTCTTTTTTCAATAATTTTATACTGTCTGACATAGTACGTCATTCAATGCATTTCTATATGCATTCCACTCTTCAATCATTCTTTCTAGATATTTTTTCCCATTCGGTGTAATACGATAATATTTACGTAATTTCCCGTTAACTTCCTGATTATAACATTCCAAATATCCTGACTGCTCCATTCCGTGCAACATTGGATACAATGCACCTACTTTAAGTTCAAAAATATTATTTGATCTTTTTGCCAGAGTATCAATCATCTCATAACCATACATATCCTTTTCAGATAAAAGCTTTAATAACAACATTGTTGTGCTTCCTGATACCAGACTTCTGTCAACTGCCATAATACTTCCTCCTTCTGATTTTACGTTAACTGTATACGTCTTAACATTCCCACTGCGAAATGAAACTCATCTTACAGTAGATGTATCGGTTATCTATATATCTTAGCTTGATTATATATCGACTATCTATATATGTCAATAAAAGAATCCTCAATTCTTTACATTTTTAATATATAAAAAACAAACAGGCAGTAATTGTAAGCTAGCAACAAAAAAAGACCAATGAATACAATCATTGATCTTTTCCTACAGTGAGCGTGCGGGGATTCGAACCCCGGACAACTTGATTAA
>ERZ857785.2543-NODE-2543-length-15540-cov-8.552470_pt1 | contig 15540 bp, 13 predicted proteins | sample MGYA00519763_ERZ857785 | MGnify/ENA primary metagenome ERZ857785 (study PRJEB31778, sample SAMEA3449365) | human gut metagenome | biome: human gut; feature: human-associated habitat; material: faeces | place: United Kingdom | collected 2010/2012 ... | reverse complement strand
GCCCGCGCCGCAGCCGGAAGCCTTGGATATGCCGGACGACGAGGTGCTGTACGAGCTGGCCGACCTGTTCCGGGTGTTCGGCGACTCCACCCGCATCAAGATCCTGTACGCCCTGCACGACAATGAGCTGTGCGTGCAGGACATTGCCAACGCCGTGCAGCTGAGCCAGTCGGCCGTGAGCCACCAGCTGCGGGTGCTCAAGGATTCCAAGCTGGTACGCTTCCGGCGGGAGGGCAAGACCGTGTACTACGCACTGGACGACGACCATGTGCGCAGCATCCTCTCTCTGGGGATGGACCATATCGAAGAATGATTTTCCGGGCTGCGGCCCGCACAAAAACAGAAAGGCTGGTATCTACGATGAAAAAGACCTACAAGATCGAAGTGGACTGTGCAAACTGCGCCCAGAAGATGGAGGACGCTGCCAACACCGTTGCCGGTGTGGAAAAGGCGACTGTCAGCTTCATGACCCAGAAGATGAAGGTGGAGTTTGCCGAGGGTGCTGACCCACACGCCACCATGGAGAATGTGCTGTCTGCCTGCAAGAAGGTGGAGGACGACTGCGAGATCTTTGACATCTGACCTCTTCCGGTCCGGTTCCCGGCATCGCTGCCGGGCGGCAGCTCTCCCCCCTGTGGGAGAGCTTTTCTTTCCTCTGCCGCCGGGCAGCGGAAAACTCCTCTTTTTCGTGGAAAAAACGGGCAGTTTTCAACACTTTCCACGCACTTTTCAACACCCTTCGCGGAAAACTCCAAAAAGAAACGTGGAAAAGCAAGTTTTCTGCGGGAAAACCCCGTGGAAAACACGGGGGAAAGGGTGGAAAATCCATTTTTGTGGGGAAAACCTGTTGAATTCCACTGCGTTTTCCCGTTTTTTCTCAGAACCGCCGCAATCCGACAAAAGGAGCGTTTTGTATGACCAAAAAGCAAAAAAAGAGCCTGCAGCAGATCCTGATCGCGCTGGCCCTTGTGATCCTGCTCAAGCTGCTGCTCCGTGTGCTGCCGGCACTTCCCACCCCGGTGGAGCTGCTGCTCTACCTCATCCCGTACCTTGTGGTGGGCAAGGACGTGCTGCGCAAGGCCATCAAGGGCGTCAAGAACCGCCAGCCCTTTGACGAGTGCTTTCTGATGGCGGTGGCTACCGTGGGTGCCTTTGCCCTGGGCGACTATGTGGAAGGCTGCGCCGTTATCCTCTTTTACCAGATCGGCGAGCTGTTCCAGAGCGTGGCCGTGGGCAAGAGCCGCCAGAGCATTTCCAGCCTGATGGACATCCGCCCGGACTACGCCAACGTGGAGGACGAGGACGGCAAGCTGGAGCAGGTGGACCCCGATGACGTGGAGGTCGGCACCGTGATCGTGGTGCAGCCCGGCGAGCGGGTGCCCATTGACGGTGTGATCGTAGAGGGCACCTCCGCCCTGAACACCGCCGCCCTGACCGGTGAGAGCCTGCCCCGCGACGTCCAGACCGGAGACGAGGTCATCAGCGGCTGCGTGAACATGACCGGCCTGCTGAAAGTCAGGACTACCAAGGAATTCGGCGAGTCCACCGTCTCGAAAATTCTCGATCTGGTGGAAAATTCCAGCATGAAGAAGGCCCGCGCCGAAAACTTCATCACCCGCTTTGCCCGGGTATACACCCCGGCTGTCTGCTACGGTGCGCTGGCGCTGGCCTTCCTGCCGCCCATCGTGCTGCTGCTCATGGGCCAGCCCGCCCGCTTTGGGGACTGGATCTACCGCGCTTTGACCTTCCTGGTCATCAGCTGCCCCTGCGCACTGGTCATCAGCATTCCGCTGAGCTTCTTCGGCGGCATCGGCGGTGCTTCCGCCTGCGGCATCCTGGTCAAGGGCTCCACCTATCTGGAGGAGCTGGCCCGCACCGGCATCGTGGTGTTTGATAAGACCGGCACCCTGACCCAGGGCACCTTCAAGGTGGTGGGCATCCACCCCGAAAACGGCGTGACCGGGGATGCCCTTGTGGAAGCTGCCGCTCTGGCCGAGAGCTGGTCCAAGCACCCCATCTCCCTGAGCATCAAGAACGCTTACGGCAAGGACATTGACCCCAACCGTGTGACCGATGTGCAGGAGCTGGGCGGCCACGGCGTGACCGCAAAGGTGGACGGCAAAACCGTCGCTGCCGGCAACGCCCGCCTGATGGCAAAGCTGGGCCTGACAGCTCCCGAGATCACCGAGCCGGGCACCATCGTCCATGTTGCCATGGAGGGCAGATACGCAGGCTATCTGCTCATCGCTGATGTGGTCAAACCTCACAGTGCCGCTGCCATCAAGGGCCTGAAACAGGCCGGTGTCCGCAAGACGGTCATGCTGACCGGCGACGCGGAGCCTGTGGCAAAGGCCGTTTCCGCCGAGCTGGGTCTGGATGAATACCATGCAGGTCTGCTGCCCGGCGACAAGGTGGACCAGATCGAAACGCTCCTCGCCGCAAAGCAGCCCAAAGAAAACCTCGCTTTTGTGGGCGACGGCATCAACGATGCCCCGGTTTTGTCCCGTGCCGATGTGGGCATCGCCATGGGTGCTCTGGGCTCCGATGCTGCCATCGAGGCCGCTGACGTTGTCCTGATGGACGATGACCCGGCCAAGATCGCGCTGGCCATGCGCATTGCCCGCCGCACCCTGCGCATCGTGTATCAGAACATCGTGTTTGCTCTGGCAATCAAGTTCGCCTGCCTGGTGCTGGGCGCGCTGGGTCTGGCCAGCATGTGGACCGCCATCTTCGCCGATGTGGGCGTGATGGTGCTGGCCGTGCTGAACGCCACCCGTGCCCTGTACACCAAAGATCTTGCAAAAAAGAACGCGCAGTGACCGTGCTTTCTGCCCCCGCCTGAGTGCTGCTGCCCCGGCGGGGGCTTTTCGCTGCCGGTGAATTGCATTCTGCCTGGAGTGATGGTACAATAGGACACAGTGACCCCCGCCGCCGGACGTTTTTCCGGCAGATAGATGATAGATGGAAGAAAGAAGGCTTTTTATTATGAGCATGAACACGGTTCCTGAGCGCCTGGCCGCCCTGCGGGCTGCCATGAAGGCCAACGGCGTGGACGTTTATCTGATCCCGGTGGGTGACCCGCATTCCAGCGAGTACCTGCCCGACCATTACACCTCCCTGACCTATTTCTCCGGCTTCCACGGCGAAAACTCCAACTTCGTCGTCACCCCCACCGAGAGCGCTGTCTGGGCAGACGGCCGCTACTTTGTGCAGGCGGAAAAGGAGATCGCCGGTACCGAGATCCAGCTGATGCGGATGGGTGAGCCGGGCGTGCCCACTGTGGAGGAATACTGCGGCAAAGTGCTGCCTGAGAACGGCGTGCTGGGCCTGTGCGGCCTGACCGCTTCCTGCGGGCTGGTGCGCGGCGTGCAGAAGGAGCTGGATGCCAAGAAGGGCACCATCAAGACCCTGAACCTTGAGGATGAGCTGTGGACCGAGGGCCGCCCCGCCCGGCCTGCTACTCCGGCATGGATCCTGCCCAAGGAGTATGCAGGCTTCTCCCCTGCCGAAAAGCTGGAGCGCCTGCGCGGCAAGCTCAAGGAGCTGGGCTGCACCGCACAGCTGGTGGGCAAGCTGGATAATCTGGCCTGGCTGCTGAACCTGCGCGCCATGGATATCCAGTGCACCCCCTATGCCATGTCCTACTGCTATGTGACCCCGGAGCGCGCGGTGCTCTTCATCAACACCGCACGTCTGGGCGCGGAAGCTGCCGCAGAGCTCAAGGCCAACGGCGTGGAGATCCAGGAGTACGATGACGTGCTCAAGTTCCTGGCCGCTGAGACCGAGCCCCAGACCGTGCTGGCCGACCCTGCATCCGTGAACTTTGCCGTTTACGAGACCCTGCAGAACAACGCCGCCCTGACCGTGAAGGATGAGGCCGACCCCCTGCTGCCCATGAAGGGTGTGAAGAATGAGGTCGAGCTGGCTCACGACCGCGAAGCCCATCTGCGGGATGCGGTTGCCATGGTGCGGTTCCAGAAGGAGCTGGAAGAGCGTCTGGCTGCCGGGGAAGAGCTGACCGAGCTGACTGTGGACGAGATCCTCCACAAGTACCGCTCCGCACAGGACAAATTTATCGTGGAGAGCTTTGGCACCATTGCCGCCTACGGTGGAAACGCTGCCATGATGCACTACCACGCCACCAAGGAGGACCATGCCAAGCTGGAGCGCAAGGGCTTCCTGCTGGTGGACAGCGGTGCCACCTATCTGGACGGCACCACCGATATCACCCGCACTTACCCGCTGGGTGAGCTGACTGAGGACGAAAAGCTGTTCTACACCTGGACCCTGCAGTGCCACATCGACATCGCAAAGGCTGTCTGGCTGAACTACTGCGACGGCCACATGCTGGATACCATCGCCCGTGAGCCGCTGTGGCGGCACCTCATCAACTACCGCTGCGGCACCGGCCACAGCGTCAGCTTTGTGGGCAACGTCCACGAGGGTCCCCACTCCCTGAACGGCCGCAACACCACGGTGTTCCAGCCGGGCATGATCATCACCGATGAGCCGGGCGTGTACGAGGCCGGTCAGGTGGGCATCCGCATTGAGAACGAACTGGAGTGCTACCACAAGGCCGATAACCAATACGGCACCTTCCTGGCCTTCCGTCCGCTGACCTTTGTGCCCATTGCCACCTCTCCTGTGGTGCCCGGTGTCCTGACCCGGGACGAGCTGGATTGGCTGAACGCCTACCACCGCGAAGTGTTTGAGAAGCTGGCTCCCCGCCTGAATGAAGAAGAGCGGGATTGGCTGGCAAAGAAGTGCGCTGCCATCGGAGCATAACCACAAAAAAGGGAGACCCCGCAGGGGGTCTCCCGATTTTGGTTTATTCTTTCCTGTTTTTCCAATATTCCTTGGCTTCCTCAATGATCTTTTTGAAGGGGCCGGAGGGGTAGGTGCTCTCGGCGATATCCACCAGGAACTTATACAGCTGGGGCCGCACCTCCTCGTACATTCCAAGGCGGGTGTAGAGATCTTTATAATACCGGAACGTCTGGATCTTGTTCTGCACGATGGAGGCCGGGTTGATCTGGGTGTGGCAGATGCTCTGGGGATTCTGGACGTAGTAGTAACCGGCTTTGTCAATGGAAACAAAGGTCTCGGCATACTGGATATACTGCATGTTGAACACCAGATCCTCGGCCCATTTCAGCTCGCTGGTGAACTGGATGTCATTGCCGGTGAGCAGGATGCGGCGGTAGAGCTTGTTCCAGAGCACACTGTAAAAGTAGGAGGCGGGCTTGTCCATCAGCCGCAGGGCAAAGGTGTCCTTGTCGTAGACCCCGGCGGGCAGGAAACCGTATTCCCGCACCTCAGGGGGCCGGGCAACACTCATCACGCCCAGATTGTCCTCCAGCTTTTCCAGCACCTGCTCGGGCTTTGTGGCCCCGGCGGGGATCACCATTTTGTAGGGCGCAATCACAAGGTCTGCGTGGTGCGTCTCGGCGGCTTCCACCAGATGCTGGGTGAAATCTGGGTCGATATAGTCATCGCTGTCCACGAACTGGACATACTCGCCCCCGGCCAGCTTCAGGCCCAGGTTGCGGGTGTCGGACACGCCGGAGTTTTCCTTGTCCACCAGCACGATGCGGCTGTCCTTGGCGCGGAATTCCTCACACACGGGCAGGCTGTGATCCTTGGAGCCATCGTTCAGGATGATGAGTTCGATGTTTTTATAGGTCTGGTCCAGGATGCTGCCGATGCAGCGGGCCAGATGATTCTGAGCGTTGTATACGGGCAGGATGATGCTGACGAGCGGCTGATCCATGGCGGTGTCCCCCATTTCTTTTTTCGTCCATAATACTCTCTCATGGCGCAAAAATCAAGCGCCGTGCAGAGAGAAAGGAGGAGCGGATATGATCTTTCACATTGCGGTGTGCAGCCCGGACCCTGTGCTGCGGGGCCGGGTGCAGCGCCACTGCATGGAATATTATGCCCGCCGGGCCGATGCCTGCATCGTGGAGCAGCTGGAAAGCACGGCGGCCCTGCTGCAGCAGGAGAAAGCGGGCTCCCGGTACGAGCTCTACCTCATCGAGCTGCCTGCCGCCAACCCGTGCAGCGGCCTGCAGGCGGCTGCAGAGCTGCGCCGCCGGGGTGTGCGGGCCCCGCTGGCCTTTCTGGCCCACACCACGGCCTATGCCTACGAAGCGTTCCGGGTGGACGCGATGCAGTACCTGCATATCCCGTTCCGTCCGGAGCAGCTGACGGCCCTGCTGGACCGGGCCACCGAGCCGGAATACGGCCCGGTCATCCCGGTCACCACGGCCATGGGCCTGCGGGCTCTGCCCTTTGCGGACATCGAGTATCTGGAATGCACCCACCATGTGGTGCACTACCACCTTGCCAGCGGCGAGGACGTGGCCTCCCTCTCCCTGCGGGTCCCCTTTTCCGAGGTGGCAAAGCCCCTGCTGGCCGATGCCCGTTTTCTGCAGCCCCACCGCTCCTATGTGGTCAACCTTGCCGCCGCCGCCCAGCTCTCCTCCGGAGAGCTCTGGATGCGCAGCGGGGCCCGGGTGCCCATCCCCCGGGGGCGTGAGCCCGCCGTAAGGGCGGCGTTCCGGGCGTTTCTGGAAGGGTAAGGTGTCTTACAGGAGCAGCTCGTTTTCTTTGCGGTCGGAGCAGCGGGCTCTCAGAAAATCGGTCACCCGCGCAACAATGGCGGCATCCACAGACCGGGCGTGAACCGGACAGCGGGAAACACAACGCATACAGGTAATGCACTTGGACGGATCGGTAACGGTGAAGTTATCGTAGGAGATGGCTCCCACGGGGCATTCCCGTGCGCAAAGCCCGCAGGAAGTGCAATTGGCATTGACAGTGGGAATCAGCCCGGCCCGCTTTTCTTTGCAGTGATGCTCTCCGGGAATTGGCGGGCAGGTATCGGAGCCGGAAGTGAATTTTTTGAGGATCTGCTTGCCGAAAACGGCCAGCTGCTGGCAATCGGCATCGTCCGGACGGCCGGCGGCAAATTCGGGCAGCAGACTGTGTGCCGCAACGGCAGAAACTGTGGCAATGGGCTGGAACCCGGCGTTCCGGGCATAGTCTTCCATCTGGGCAAGGGTGTTATCAACGGCACGGTTGCCGTAGACCGCTGCCAGGGCGCAGCGGGCACCATTGCCCTGTAAGAGCGCCAGACGGTCCAGAGCGGGCTGAGGTGCCATGGCTTCAAAAGCTGGCATCGCAATCAGAACGAGGTTATCTGCGCTGAATGGAATGGCAGGTGCGGTAAAGTTCTGTGCGGACAAATCGATGGTCTGCACATTCGGCCAGGTCTGAGTGATCGCTTTTGCAACACGTTCCGTGCCGCCGGTGGGGCTGAAAATGAGTTGGAAGCAGTTCATAAGAAAATCCTCCTTGATGTAAAAAATAAAACTACATCTTAAAATGGAGTATACCACTGAAAAGATGTAGTGTCAATATTTACACCAAAAGGAAAATGCGATAAAATAAGAGAGGGAGGGCTGCGCCTATGCACATCAGCAATAAATGTTCCATTGCGGTGCACTGTCTGGTTTTTCTTTCAGAGTACGGTGAAAGGGAAAAAGTGACCAGTGAACTGCTTTCATGTTCGACAGGGTGCAACCCGGTCACCATCCGCAATATTCTCAGTGCCCTGAAAAAAGACGAGATCATCACGGTAAAGCCCGGCACGGGCGGTGCGGCGCTTGCTCTGCCGCCGGAGAAGATCGATCTGTATCGGATCTGTTCCGTCGTAGACCCGGAGGCGATTGATAAAATGATCGGAATTCATCATTCTCCTTCGCCCTTTTGCCCGGTGGGCCGGAACATCGGCAATGTGCTGGGGAAAACCTATGACACACTGAAAAACAATTTGATCGCCAGTATGAAAACCATCACGCTGGAACAGATTTTGTCTGATTATCACGAGGTTCTGAAAAGAGAGAAAAACTAAAAAGAACTGGAAATATAAAACCCCGCCTTTTTTGGCGGGGTTTTATTGCTGTATCCTTATACCTTATTCCAGTCCAGCTCCGTCCAGTCGGTCAGGAACTGGTCGCTGACCTCCCGCAGGGCGGGCTCATCGGACTTGCTGGCGGCATCGGCGATGCCGATGACGTGGAAGCCTGCGTCGTGGGCGGTGCGGGCGGCGTAGAGGGAATCCTCACAGACAACGCACCGGTCGGGGTCAGTGCCGCCCAGGCGTGTAAGGGTCTGGAAAAATACATCCGGCCTGCTCTTGTGGAGCGCCCCTTGTGCCTCCACATAGAAGTCGAAATATTCATCGATCCCCAAACGGGTGAGCACGGTGCGGCACTGGGCGCTCCAGGTGTTGGAGCAGATGCACATGTGGGCACCCTCGGCCTTCAGGCGGGCCAGCAGCTCCCGCACGCCGGGCTTGAGCTCCACGGTCTCGTAGAGCTTTGTGATAACATCCCACATCACATCGTTGTAGTCCTCCATTTTCAGGGGCAGGTCGTACTCCCGGATGAGGTAGGCCGCGCCATCGGCCATGCCCATGGTCAGGAGCGTTTTGTGGAGGTCAGATTTTGGAGTGCGGCCATAGCGGGCCAGCAGGGCATCGGGCGCACCCTCCCATACCACGGTCATACTGTCGGTCAGGGTGCCGTCCATATCAAAGATCCAGTTGTTGCAGTGCATTGTTTTACCTCCACCATCGTTTCACACAAGTTAACAAAATTATACCATGGATTTTGTTCCAAAAACAGGGAGAATTTTTCCGGAAAATATGGTATACTTTTGACAGATTTCCAAAGAATGACTAGGAGGCGTTCCAGATGGCACAGAATGATACCCCGGTCAAGGCACTGGTGCTGGCAGGCGGCGGTGCGCGCGGCAGCTATCAGGTGGGTGTGTGGCGTGCCCTGACCGAGCTGGGCTGGCGGCCCCAGATCATCACCGGCACCAGTGTGGGCAGCCTGAACGGTGCCATGTTTGCGCTGGACCTGTACGAAACGGCCCGGGATATGTGGATGAGCATCCGCAGCCAGGACGTGATGGAGCTGCCGGAGGAAAACGCCGACCTCTCTGAGCTGCACGCCTTCCTGCGGGAAGTGGTGCGGGACGGCGGCATGGACGTGACCCCCCTGGAAGAGATCGTGGAGCGGGTGCTGGATGAGGATGCCCTGCGGGCTTCGCCCATCCGGTTTGGCCTTGTCACCGTGGAAAAGCGGGGGCTGAAGCCCCGGGAGCTGACGCTGGAGGATATCCCGGCGGGCAAGGTGAAGGATTATCTGCTGGCCTCTGCCGCCTGTTTCCCCGCCCTGCGGGCAAAGCAGATCGACGGGGTGCAGTTCCTGGATGGCGGCTACCGGGACAATATGCCCACCGCGCTGGCCCAGAAGATGGGCGCGGAGGAGCTGGTCTGTGTCGACCTGGAAGGGGTGGGCATCACCCTGCCCAACCGCACCGGCCTGCCCACCACCATGATCCGCAGCTACTGGGAGCTGGGGGACATCCTCCACTTTGACCCCGATACCGCCAGACGGAACATGGAGCTGGGCTACTACGATACCCGCCGCGCCATGGGATACCTGCGGGGCTGCGCCTATGCTGTTTCCACCAGCGCCGAGAGCTGTGAGGATGCCGCCGCCTTTGCGTGGAAATTCCAGCAGGTGCAGAAGGCGGTGCGGGAAAAATACCCCGTGACCCTGACAGCGGATGCGGCCCTGCTGCTGGCCAACATGAAGGATGCCCAGCTGGCCCCGCTGGAAGCTGCCGCCGAGGATGCGGGCGTGGATCCCACCATGTTCTATACCACCCGGACACTGGCGGAAGCCTTTTTGGAAAAATGCGACCGGGAGCGCATTGAGAGCTTTGCGCCCCTGTTTGAGGGCAGCGGCAATGCGGCACAGGCCGCGCGGGCCGCTCTGCTGCCCAATACGTTCTTACAGGCATTGGTCTGCCGTGCCCTTACCGGGCCGGTACTGCCGGAGGTGATCGAGGAATGAAGGTCTATCAGGGACACAGCGCCTCGCCGGGCCTTGTGATGGGACAGGTGAGCCGGTTGGAGCGCTGGCACGAAAATTTTGCCACCGGGCCGTTCAACGCGGAACGGGAACAGCGCCTGCTGGAAAACGCTGTCCGGACAGCCCAGCGTGAGCTGGACGGCATGGCAGACCGCAGCGGCCCCACGGAGCAGGCCATCTTCCTGTTCCAGAGCATGATGCTGGAAGATGAAGGCTTTATGAACGAGGTCAAATTCCAGATCAAGGCGGGCATCAGCGCTGCCGAAGCCATGTACCGTGCGGGCAACCGCTATGCAGAGCAGCTTGCGGCTATGGAGGACAACGCCTACATGCAGCTGCGCAGTGCGGATATTCTGGATGCCGCCCGCCGCGTGGTGAACGTGCTGACCAACCGTCCCCGGGTCTGGCTGGCGCTGGATCACCCGGTGATCCTGGCGGCGGAGATGCTGATGCCCAGCGATCTGTTCAGCGTTCCGGCGGGGATGATCCTGGGCATCATCACTTCGGAGGGCAATAAGCAGAGCCACGCGGCGATCATTGCGCGGGCCATGCACATTCCCTGCGTGGTGCAGGTGGGACGGGAGTTTCTGGACGACTGCGACGGCCGCACCGTGGTGCTGGATGCCGACAACGGCGAGTGCATCCTGGACCCGGATGCCAACACCCGCCAGCAGGCGGTCAGCCGTATCTGCGAGCTGCAGTGGGAGAGCGAGGAAGCCGCCCGCATCAGCGTCCTGCCCAACCGGACAAAGGATGATGTGCCGTTTGAGCTTCTGGCCAACTGCTATGGGCAGGAGGATATCGAATCGGCGCTGCAGGCAGGCGCTTCCGGCGTGGGCCTGCTGCGCAGCGGCTATATGATGCTGCCGGGCCGCCCGGTGGACGAGCAGGAGCAGTTCGTGTTCTATCAATCCTGCATTGCCGCCGCAAAGGGCGGTGTGGTGACAGTGCGCACCTTTGATTTTGGTGTGGACCGCGCCATGGCCGATATCCATAGGGGGCTGGAATCCTCCAAGCTGGGCCTGCGGGGCATCCGCAGCAGCCTGCGCCAGACCCATCAGTTTGAGACGCAGATCTGCGCCCTGCTCCGGGCGGCAGCCCACGGCCCCCTGCGGGTCATGTTCCCCATGGTGACCAACCTCGAAGATTGGGATGAGGCCATGCGGCTGGTAGCGCACTGCCGCCAGCTGCTGCGGGAGCGCGGGGAGGAGTTTGACCCGAACACGCCCTTTGGCGTGATGTTCGGGGTGCCCTCGGCCTGCCTGACGGCAGAGGAATTCGTGGAGCACGGGTGCAATTTCTTTGTCATCGAGACAAACGACCTGACCCAGTACACCCACGCGGTGGATCGGGATATCTCCATTGCCGAGCGCTACTACCGCCCGGCCAGCCACGCAATGAAAAAGCTCATCCGCATGGTGGTGGAGGCTGCCCGGGAGGGCGGGATCCCCGTGACCATCTGCGGCAGCGCGGTGGGCAATCCGGCCAACACCCTGCAATATCTGCAGCTGGGCCTGCGGAGCTTCTCCGTCAGCCCGCAAAACCTCATTGAGGTGAAAAAAGCGCTGATGAACGCGAAAATAAAGTAAACAAAAAGGACGGCATGCGCCGTCCTTTTTGTATATGCGGAAATAAAAATTACTCCAGGTTACCCGTCAGGGTCATCACGGCAGAGAGCACCGCCAGCGGGGCGGTCTCGCACCGGAGGATGCGGGGGCCGAGGCCGACCGTTTTCATACCGGCATTGGCGGCCATTTCAGCCTCTTCCACGGCAAAGCCGCCCTCGGCACCGGTGATGAGGGCGATCTTCAGCCGCTGGCCGTCGGCAGGCTGTGCGTCTGCCAGCAGCTGGCGCAGGGGCGCGCCGCCCAGCTCGTAGCAGAAGAGCACGAGATCGTACCCTTCCAGACTGCGGCAGAGGGCCCCGAAATTGGGCAGGGGCAGGGCAACATCCGGCAGCACGCCCCGGCCGCACTGCTTGGCGGCTTCAAAGGCGATGCGGTTGTAGCGCTCGTTTTTCTGCTCCTCCTTTTTGGGGGCGGCTACACAGTACCGGCTGAAGAAGGGCACGAAGTGGGTGCAGCCCAGCTCCACGCCGTGGCGGATGACCTGTTCCAGCTTGTCCTGCTTGGGGTAACCCACGAACAGGGTCACTTCCACGCTGGGCTCGGCGGCGCTGGGGTAGCCCGGCTCCACGCTGAACTCCACAGTCTCCGGCCCGAAGCCGGTGATGGTGGCGGTGTATTCCACGGCGTTGCCGTCACATAAGATGACAGTGTCCCCCAGCTTGCCCCGCATCACGCGGGAAAGATGATGGGCATCGGCCCCCCGCAGGGTGGCGGTGCCATTGGAGATTTCGGTTGTAAAATAACGGTGAGGCATAGTGGTTCTCCTTAAACGTCCTCGCCCTCTCAGTCTTTGCTTCGCAAATCCAGCTCCCCCAAAGTGGGAGCCTTTGGCAGTCCACGCAAACTTCATCTTTTTGCCAAGGCCTCTCCCTTTGGGAGAGGTGGCACCGAAGGTGACGGAGAGGGCAAGCCAGCTGAAAGAAATCATGAAAGCTTCTGCAATTACGCTTTTTTGCAGACGATACACTCCCAGCCGCGCTTCTCCTTCACTTCCTGCACGGTCAGGCCAGCGGCTTCCAGAGCGGCGACCACCTCGTCCTTGCGGCTGTCGATGATGCCGCTGGCGATAAAGGTGGCATTTTCGGCCATCAGGCCGGGCACGGCGGGGGCAAGGCTGATGATGGCGTTTGCCACGATGTTGGCGGTGATGATATCGTACCTGCCGCTGGCCTTGTCGGACAGGTCGCCCACCAGAACGGTCAGCTTGTCAGCCACGCCGTTCAGGGCAGCATTCTCGCCTGCGGTGCGCACGGCCACGGGGTCGATGTCCACACCCTCGGCACTGCCTGCGCCCAGCTTGAGGGCGGCAATGGCAAGGATGCCGCTGCCGGTGCCGATGTCCAGCACCCGCTCACCGCCGCGCACCCGCTCGTCCAGCGCTTCCAGGCAGAGGCTGGTGGTCTCGTGGCCGCCGGTGCCAAAGGCAAGGCCGGGGTCAAGGATCAGCTTGACGCGGTCGGTGTCGTACTCCTGCCAGGAGGGCACGATGGCCAGCCGTTTGCCAATGTCCATGGGGTGGTAGTATTTGCGCCAGCCGTTCTGCCAGTCCTCCTGCTCCACGCCCTCGGTCTCCACGGTGTAGGCGATGCCTGCCGCTTCCATCCGGGCCTGAATGAGGGCCAGCGTCTCCACGGGGGAAGCGCCCGGCTCCAGATACATGTGGATGATCACAGTGTCGCGGGGCTTGTCCAGCAGCTCCTGCTCGATCAGATCCACATGGGCGATCTCGGCCACCTGCTGCTCGATGTCGCTGTAATCCTCGATATAGATGCCGCCTTCGGCGATCATGGTGGCAACGGCCTCGGCGTTGTCGGCATCGGCCTTGGCCACGGTCAGGCGGATATCAGTCCATTCCATAAAATAAACCTCCTTCGGGTTCCCGCTTTTCTTATAATAGTATAGTACCCGATTCGGCTGTGGGATGCAAGCCTTTGGGCAAAATGTACGTAAAAAGAAAAGAATTTTCAACACAAAGACGACCCTTGTGCGGAAAAACTAAAAATTATCGACTGAAAAACTGCCAAATGAGGACTTTTGATGCATTTTGATAGAAAAAAGGCGAAAGGGACTTTCTTTTTTTGCGGAAATATGTTACTATTCTATTACGGAATTATGGACGGCCTGCAACCAGAGGCGTCTGTAAACACAAACATTTCTTAAGGAGGAATGTGCTTTATGATGAAGTATCTCCAGAAACTGGGCAAAGCTTTGATGCTTCCCGTCGCGGTCCTGCCGATCTGCGGCATCCTGATGGGTCTTGGTTATGCCCTCGCTCCGGGCGTTATGGGCGTTCCCGGTGCTGCAACCTCCGGTGCAGCTTACACCGTTGGCTTCCTGCTGGTCAAGGCAGGCGGCGCTCTGATCGATAACATGGCATGGCTGTTCGCCATTGGTGCCGCTGTGGGCCTGGCCGACAACGACGGTACCGCAGGTCTGGCTGGTCTGGTCAGCTTCCTGATGATGCAGCAGCTGCTGAGCCCCGGCGTGGTGGGCATGGTGCGTACCCTGGAAGAGGGCACCGCTACCTACATCGCCTTCCAGAAGGTGGCCGGCAACTCCTTCATCGGCATCCTGGCCGCTATTGTGGGTGCTGCCTGCTACAACAAGTTCAAGAATATCCAGCTGCCTGACTGGCTGGCATTCTTCTCCGGCAAGCGCTTCGTTGCAATTGCTACCGGCCTGATCTCCATTCTGGTGTCCGTGGTTCTGCTGTTCGTCTGGCCCGTCATCTTCGACGCACTGGTCGCTCTGGGCAAGGGCATCGCTGGCATGGACGGCATCGGCGCCGGCATCTACGCCTTCCTGAACCGTCTGCTCATCCCCACCGGCCTGCACCACGCTCTGAACAACGTGTTCTGGTTCGATACCATCGGTCTGGGCGACCTGAGCCACTTCTGGGCTGGCGAGACCTCCGCTGATGTGGGCTGGAGCCTTGGTATGTACATGTCCGGCTTCTTCCCCTGCATGATGTTCGGTGTCCTGGGCGCTGCTCTGGCTATGGTCAAGACCGCTAAGAACAAGAAGGCTGCCATCGGCCTGGTTCTGTCCGCTGCAATCTGCGCCTTCGTCTGCGGCGTTACCGAGCCCTTCGAGTTCGGCTTCATGTTCCTGTGCTTCCCGCTGTACGTTGTGTACTCCGCTCTGTACGGCATCTTCACCATCATCACCTACTACTCCGGTTTCCGTGCTGGCTTCTGCTTCTCCGCAGGTGCTACCGACCTGGTGTTCTCCGCTTCTCTGCCTGCAGCTGCTAAGACCTGGATGATCATTCCTCTGGGCATCGCTGCATTCGTGGTGTTCTACTTCGTGTTCTACTTCGCCATCACCAAGTTCGACCTGAAGACCCCCGGCCGTGAGGACGAGGATGCCGAAGAGGCTGAGAAGAAGGTCGTTCTGGCCAACAACAACTACACTGAGGTTGCTGCTGGCGTGCTGAAGGCCATCGGCGGCAAGGAGAACGTCTCCAGCGTGGACTACTGCGCTACCCGCCTGCGCTTCACCATTAAGGACTACACCGCTGTGGATGAGAAGGCTGTGAAGGCTGCCGGTGCTGCCGGTGTCATCCGCCCCGACAAGACCACCTGCCAGGTCATCATCGGCACCAAGGTGCAGTTCGTGTATGATGAGCTGAAGAAGATGCTGTAAGCATCCTTCTGAGCACGTTTCCGTGCGGAAGGCTGGTTGCTTCCGCATCCATTCCCAAACTGTAAAAATGCCGCTGAGGGCGGGCGTTTACGCCCCGCTTTCAGCGGCATTTTGTTTTGTTCACAAACCGGCTACCCTTTTGGCCGGAAAATATGCTATACTGAAAACAACAAAGCAAAATAACAGGAGGTTCCCCATTATGAAGATCATTCGTGCAAAAGATTACAAGGACATGTCCCGCAAGGCTGCCAACATCATCTCCGCACAGGTCATTATGAAGCCCAACTGCGTGCTGGGTCTGGCGACCGGCGGCACCC
>ERZ857785.2540-NODE-2540-length-15549-cov-3.480638_pt1 | contig 15549 bp, 11 predicted proteins | sample MGYA00519763_ERZ857785 | MGnify/ENA primary metagenome ERZ857785 (study PRJEB31778, sample SAMEA3449365) | human gut metagenome | biome: human gut; feature: human-associated habitat; material: faeces | place: United Kingdom | collected 2010/2012 ... | reverse complement strand
AGTTACCAAAGTTAAACAATGTAAAACTTCGCTTCCATCAAGAGTTTTTACAGATGTACACGAAATAGATACACTTCTGGATATCTCATATAAGTAATTTTTATCAATGTACTCTTTTATTTTACCATTGATTTTGTCTTCTTCTGGATAGTCATCTTGGGATGTGAATAAAAATGTGTGGAACATATAAATACCTCCGCCATATAAGGGCTTTTTAATTGTTATGTGATGAAATACCACGCGTATATATTTATTATAACAAGTTTTATGTAAAATGTCAAAAATACAATCAAGAATTAAAAAGACAAGAATTAAAAAATTGCCAATTAAACCCGGAACGGGTGGCAATTTTGTGCCATCCAAACCCGGAACCAGTGGCAATTTTTAACTATTTGACAAATAACAAAATTTGTTATATAATAATTGAAGTTTTTTAAGAGAAAATGGACGTTTTTCAAAAAAATCCAATTGGTCATTCAATGAAACAACATTCCCCACAACAATGATTGCCGGAGATTCCAGTTTTGCACATTTTACTTTATATCCGATACTCTCCAATGTTCCGATACATTTTTTCTGCGTAGCCAGTGTTCCGTTGGATATCACTGCTACCGGAGTATCCGGTCTTCTTCCAGCTCTTATCAGTTCTTCTGTATAGCAAAAACATCCCCCGCAGGAAATCATTCCAATCTGTATCTCTCCTGCCGGAACGAAAAGTATATTTCCCGTCTCAGAATCCAATTTTATAAGATAACAGGAAATGTTTTCATTGCTTTTCCCACACAGCCCTTTCCCATGTACAGGCAGGTGCGGACATGGTGGCACCTTCCGATATGATGGATGGCCGTGTTCTGGCGATTCGCAGGATGTTAGATAAAAACGGTCACAAAGAGATCCCGATCATGTCCTATGCAGTAAAATACGCATCTGCGTTCTACGGACCGTTCCGTGAAGCGGCAGATTCCGCTCCGGCATTCGGAGACAGAAAGAGTTATCAGATGGATCCGCACAACAGCCGGGAAGGTGTGAAAGAAGCCCTTCTTGATGTGGACGAAGGGGCAGATATCATCATGGTAAAGCCGGCACTTTCCTATCTGGATATGATCACAAAAGTAAAAGAAGTGACCAACGTTCCGGTAGCAGCCTACAGTGTCAGCGGAGAATACGCGATGGTGAAAGCAGCGGCACAGAAAGGCTGGATCGATGAAGAGAGAATTATGTGCGAGATGGCAGTGAGCACCTATCGTGCCGGCGCACAGATTTATCTGACGTATTATGCAAAAGAACTGGCAAAATGTATGGACGAAGGGAGAATCGGATAATGAGCAGATCAGATGAATTATTTGAAAGAGCAGTGAAAGTTATCCCGGGAGGTGTCAACAGCCCGGTACGTGCCTATGGTTCTGTAGGGATGACTCCAAGATTTATCGAGGGCGCATCAGGCCCATATGTAGTGGATGCAGACAGCAAAAAATATATTGATTATATCAGCTCCTGGGGACCGATGATTCTCGGACACAACAATCAGGAAGTTCTGAACGCCGTGATCCGGAAAGCAGAGAGCGGTCTGAGTTTCGGTGCGGCTACCGAGATCGAGGTGGAGATGGCGGAATTTATCTGTGAAAATATTCCGTCCATCGAGATGATACGAATGGTCAATTCTGGAACAGAAGCCGTGATGAGTGCGATCCGTGCCGCAAGAGGCTATACAGGAAGAAATAAAATCGTCAAATTCGCCGGATGCTATCACGGACATTCCGATGCTCTGTTAGTAAAAGCAGGATCCGGTGTGATGACGGCAGGAATCCCGGACAGTGCCGGCGTACCGGCGGGAGCAACCCAGGATACTCTGACGGCTGTATACAACAACCTCGAAAGTGTTAAGATGCTGTTTGAAGAAAACGAAGGACAGATCGCAGCCGTGATCGTGGAACCGGTCGCAGCTAATATGGGTGTGGTACTTCCAAAGGAAGGCTTCTTAAAAGGTCTTCGTGAACTCTGTACGAATCATGGTGCAGTTCTGATCTTTGATGAGGTAATTACAGGTTTCCGTCTGGCATTCGGTGGTGCGCAGGAGCGGTTCGGAATCGAGGCGGATCTGGTAACTTACGGAAAAATCATCGGTGCCGGTATGCCGGTAGGTGCTTTTGGCGGAAAACGGGAGATCATGGAAGTAATCGCACCGGTAGGCCATGTATATCAGGCAGGAACTCTGAGCGGTAATCCGGTAGCTATGGCCGCAGGTCTGACACAGCTGAAAATCCTGAAAAATCATCCGGAAATCTATACTCATATGAGCCAGATGGGAGAAAAGCTGTATGAAGGTATGAAAGAACTGGTGAAAAAATACGGAAAACCATGGAAAGTCAACCATATCGGATCTCTGGGATGTATCTATTTCACCGATCAGGATGTGGAAAATTATGAAGACGCAAAAACTTCTGACACAGAGGAGTTTGCACGTTACTTCCACTATATGCTGGAACATGGTATCCATCTGGGACCGTCCCAGTTCGAGGCAATGTTCTTATCCAATGCCCATACCGAAGAGACAACCAAAGAGACACTGGGAATCTTTGAGGGATTCCTGAAACAGGAGTAAGTAGAGGAAACCGTTCAGAGCCTGCAACTGCGAAGGCATGAAACGGTTCATCAAAGAGGATATCAAATAAATGAAAAGTGAATGGATGATAACCCTGCTCACGGCAGGGGGCATCCTGATCCTGTGCGCTGCCATGATCATCTGGGATAAGATCCGGCAGCGCAAATGGTTTCTGCGGCATCTGAAACAGCGGTGGGGAACCGTACCGGATCGGGAATATACCCAGGAGGAACTGGAAAGCATCTCCCATTATGCGAAACGGAATGAGGGAGAGCAGTTTATGATCGATGATATCACCTGGAACGATCTGCAGATGGATGAAATTTTTATACGTATCAACAATACACTTTCTTCCTGCGGCGAAGATGTACTTTACCAGATATTGCGCCAGCCGCAGATGGATCGAAACGTGTTGGATGAAAGAGAACGGCTGATTGCATATTTTCAGACCCATGAAGAAGAACGGATTCAGGTGCTGACACGGGTAAATGAGGTCAAAAAGATCTGGAAAATGTCTATTGCGGATTATATCGATGCATTGAAAGACGTGGATCGCAGAGGAAGAGGAAAATACCCTCTGCTTGCAGGACTTTCGGCAGCGGCAATTGTCGCTACGCTGATCCGCCCGATCCCGTGTATGTTTCTGTTGCTTCTGATGCTCTGCGTCAGTGCGGTGGTTCATACACGGGATTCCAAAAGGATTGAACCGTATCTGAACTGCTTTGTCTGTATCCTTCGTCTTCTGCGGGCAGCGGATCAGTTTGAAAAACTGGACAATCCGGTGATTCAGACCTATCTTGACCGGATCCGAACAGGCAGAAAGAAAATGAAAAGTTTCCGCCGGGGTGCTTTTCTGGTGGCTTCGACGAATTCTGTACAGGACGGTCTGGAAGCAATCATTGTCTCCTATCTTCGCATTATCTTTCAGGTGGATTTTATCAAGTTTTATTCGATGCTGAAACATGTAGAAGGGAATGAATCTACCATCGAAGATATGTATCAGGCGATGGGAGAGTTAGATGCTTTGATTGCGGTTGCTTCGTTCCGGGAGAGTCTGCCTTATTACAGCCAACCTGAATTCGCGGAAGTGAATGACCGGGAGGGTGCATCTTTGAAAGTGGAGAAACTGTATCATCCGCTGATCGGCGATCCGGTTGCAAACAGCATACAGATGCAGAAGGGAGTGCTGATCACCGGATCCAATGCTTCCGGAAAATCTACATTTTTAAAAACCATTGCGATCAATACGATTCTGGCTCAGACTGTGCACACCTGTATTGCAAAGCATTACTGTGGAAGTTTTCTGAAGGTGCTTACTTCTATGGCATTGCGGGACAATCTGTCAGGTGGCGAGAGCTACTATATGGTAGAGATTCGTTCTCTGAAACGAATTCTGGAAGAGTGTGAGAAACCGGAACCGGTGCTTTGTATCGTGGATGAGGTTCTTCGCGGAACCAACACCATTGAGCGAATCGCCGCATCCTCACAGATCCTGCATTCTCTGGCAAAACCGAAAGTTCTTGCCATGGCGGCAACGCACGATATCGAACTGTCCTATGTCCTGGAAAAAGAGTATGATAACTATCACTTTGAGGAAGAGATTCAGGAAAATGATGTGGTATTTGACTATAAACTCCGCACCGGCAGAGCCATGACGAGAAATGCGATCCGCCTGCTTGCTATGATCGGTTATGATCCGAAGATTATCGAGGCGGCACAGGAGAGCGCGAAACACTTTGAAGAAACCGGTGTGTGGAAATAAAAGGAGAACTGTTATGTTAGTGAAAATCTATACCGACGGCGCAGCCAGAGGTAACCCGGACGGACCGGGAGGATATGGCTGTGTCCTACATTATACCGATCGAAATGGAAATCTTCACGAGAAAGAACTTTCCGCAGGATATAAAAAGACGACAAATAACCGGATGGAACTGATGGCAGCGATCGTGGGTCTGGAAGCCCTGAACCGTCCCTGCCAGATCCAGTTATATTCCGATTCCAAGTATCTGGTAGATGCCTTCAACCAGCATTGGATCGATGGCTGGATCAAAAAAGGATGGAAACGTGGAAAAAATGAGCCGGTAAAAAATGTGGATCTGTGGAAACGTCTGTTACAGGCGAAAGAACCACACCAGGTGGAATTTATCTGGGTGAAAGGCCATGACGGCCATGAGATGAACGAGCGGTGCGATTATCTGGCAACCTCTGCGGCGGATGGAGACAATCTGTTGGTGGACCCGGGGATCGCATAAAGAAAAAGAACATGTATTTTAATTATATTAATAGTTAAAATACATGTTCTTTTTGTATATAAAAAGCTACAGAATTTATCAGTATCAACCGGGAAGAGCTCCACGGATCCGGCAGCGGTAATCGCTTGGTGTGATTCCCATGATACGGTGAAAGATTTCCGTATAATAGCTGGCACCGGAGAACCCAACCTGTAAAGCGATCTCTGTGATGGTATACGAGGTATTGACAAGCAAAGGAATACTCTGTTCGATACGGTAAGTCATCAGATAATTCATCGGTGTCTGGTGGAGAAGACGTTTGCAGAGTCTTTCACACTCCCCGGGACTTACAGAGACCGCATCTGCAAGATCCTTCAAAGATATTTTACCGGTATAATGAGAGTGAATATAAGTAAGAAACGTATCCAGTGCTTTTCTGTCTCTGGATATTTTTTTTGCGGGAGCGATCGTAAAGCCAGGTCGCTGACTCATTTTCCAGAGAAGTCCCCAGGCATCGGAAAGATGGGAGAGAATCTGCAATTCCCAGGTTTCCGGTTGTTCTTGGTGAAGAATCCCACACTTGTAGAGAATATGCAGAAGTATCTGCTGTTCAGGATCTTCCGGACGTATATAAAGTGCAGGAGTTGCCGGATTACCGAGCAGAGGTTTTACGTATTTTCGGAAAAGAACATTAGACTCGGTACCATAGATAAAAGCAGGGTGGAAGATAATGGTATGCGATACTGCGGTTTCATTTCCCACAGGATGACAATCGTGCAGCTGTTTGGCATTGATCCAGAGCACTTCTCCGGGGTGGAGCACATATTCAGTTAATTCAACCTGAATCCGTACAGATCCCTGAAGCTGATAGTGGAATTCCACTTCCGGATGCCAGTGCATGGGAACATACAGGGTATGTTCCCCGCTTTCCGACACTGGAAAATAATCCATGTGGATATCAACCGGAAAATCATGGCTGCCATGAAGCTGATTTTCTTTCAGATTTTTCTGGGTGGAAATGACAGGACAGTTTGTTGACATAAGCGGTACCTCGGATTATGTTGATTTTGTTATAGAAATTGCAGATATTGTGATAGCTGAATTCCTGTGAAATTATTATACTGTCTTTTGTGTTAAAACACAAGAAAGGAAGTTCAGAATGATTTTGTTATAAAAAACAGATGAAAATCTGATTTTCAGGAGAGAGGAAGAGAAGGAGGATCTTTTATTATGGGAACAAAAAAGAATAATCTGGGGGTTCGTATCGCGATGGCGGTAATCGGAATAGCACTGACTGCTGTTTCTGTGGGGCTTCAAAAGATTTCGGGACTTGGAGTGGATCCGTTTAGTGTTATTATTTTCGGTTTTTCCAATGCCTTTCATGCGACATATCAGACCGTATATATTGTGGTGTGTGCCGTTTTGCTGAGTATAGCATTTATTTTTAATAGAAAATTACTTGGGATTGCAACGGTTGTCAATCTGTTTTTCAGCGGATTTGTTACAGACGCCACCAGAAAAGCAGTTGTAAAAGTGGTGGGGGAACATCCCTCGATGGCAGTTCGTGTTATCTTATTGCTGATCGTTGTACTGTTGATTTCTATTTCTTCAGCTTTGTACTATTCTTCAGAACTTGGGGTATCTCCATACGATGCACAGGCACTGACAATTGCAGAGAAAACAAAATTTCCCTTCCGCGCAGTGAGAATCGGTACCGATGTGGTGTGCTGTGCTGTCGGGTTTGCTCTGGGAGGAGACCTGGGACTGGCTACTCTGGTGTATGCTTTTTGCATGGGACCGTTTATCCAGTTTTGCAGGGAACATTTTACGGATAAGATGGCAGCAGGAGAAATGTTTGACAAATAACGAACGAGAATAAGGGAAAATCCGCTGGTGTCTCAGCGGATTTTCTGTGAGCACGGAGTATATTTGAAATCATATTTTGAAAAACGGTGTGAGAGCAGACAGCACAGCATCCGGTGTATTTTTTTTTCGTGAGTTTTTCCGACAATCACGGAATAATGATTGACAGTATGCACGCAGAATGATATACTCATTCTGTTAAAAAGATAACGGTAAAAATTACCGAATATCGACCACATAGAAAAGCGTAAGGTGTCGGATGACAGAAGATTTCTGTTAATCCGGTGAAAAGGGAAACAGGTGTGAATCCTGTACGAACTCGTCACCGTGATTCGCGAGGAAAGACAAAAACCACTGGGAAACCGGGAAGGTGTCAAACCGCTTGAGCGATCAGCCGGGAGACCTGCCTTTGCGCAGTACGGGAACGAAAGTTCAGGCCACGAGGAATTGGCAGTACGAAAGAAAAACCTGTTTGCTTGTATAAAAATGGTTTTTCCGGCACTTATGGTGAAAGAAACATCTATAACCGTTAAACGGTTCTGGTATCCCTGAAACTGATTCTGAAACTATAAGAAGAATTCCAAATGTAGTACCTACTACCTTCGTCTCCGGACGGAGGTTTTTTACGTTTCATGCGGGCAAGACCCCAGACAACCTTCTTCGGAGAGCCGTCCTGTACCACCGTGGTACACAATCTCAAAAGGACAAAGACAGGAGGAACCATGAGATGAAAAAGAAAATTGTAGTGCTGATGCTTTCAGCAGCTATGACCATGTCCATGATGACAGGATGTGGAAACACAGCAAAGGATGACAGTGCATCCACAACAACAGAAACAACACAGGATGCAGAAGCCACAGAAGAAGCAGAACCGACAGAAGAAGCAACAGAAGAAGCAACAGACGACAGTGCATCTGACCAGGAGGCAGCAGATAAAGTAGCAGCCCTGATCGATCAGATCTATGTGCAGGAAAGAAACGACAACACTGACGAACAGTGTAAAGAAGCCAAAGAAGCCTGGGATGCTCTGACCGACGCACAGAAAGAACTGGTAGAAGGTGAAAATGCAGACCCTGATTACTTCGGAAGAGATACCGGTGATGCATCCAAGGACGATCCGTTAAACGGAGATGACATCGGTGACAACGAACTGCTGGTAGTAAGTTTCGGTACTTCCTTCAACGGCAGCCGTGCAGCAGATATCGGAGGTATCGAGAAAGCCCTGCAGACCGCATATCCGGACTGGTCCGTAAGACGAGCCTTTACCGCACAGATCATCATCAACCATGTACAGGCCCGTGATGACGAGAAGATCGACAATATGGATCAGGCTCTGCAGCGTGCCGTAGACAATGGCGTAAAGAACCTGGTGGTACAGCCGACTCATCTGATGCATGGCGCTGAGTATGACGAGCTGACAGAAGCAGTAGAAAGCTACAAAGATAAATTTGAATCCGTAACCATCGCAGAACCACTGTTAGGAGAAGTTGGGGACAGTGACGATGCAGTCAATGATGACAAAAAAGCAGTAGCAGAAGCCATCACAGCAGAGGCAGTAAAAACTGCAGGATATGATGATCTGGATGCGGCAGAGGCAGACGGAACCGCATTCGTATTCATGGGACACGGAACTTCTCACACTGCAAAGATCAGCTACAGCCAGATGCAGAGCCAGATGAACGATCTGGGATACAAGAATGTATTTATCGGAACTGTAGAAGGCGAGCCGGAAGATACCGCATGTGAAGCAGTGATTGAAAAGATCAAAGAAGCGGGATACAAAAAAGTAGTGCTTCGTCCGCTGATGGTAGTAGCCGGAGACCATGCAAACAACGATATGGCCGGAGATGATGAGGATTCCTGGAAGAGCCAGTTTGAGGCATCAGGAGCATTTGACAAGATTGATACTCAGATCGCAGGACTGGGAGAGATCTCTTCTATCCAGGATCTGTATGTAGCACATAGTAAAGCTGCAATTGATGGAAAGAGCGCTTCTACAGCAAACTAAAACATATCAGATACGTAACTGCTCAGCACCCACTGTGAAGGTACTGAAAAGTTATGACAGATGAATAAAAGGAACAGCCTGTCCGATCAGCTGCTATTCAGTGACTGGTCAGACTGGCTGTTTTTTGCCAAAATCCAGAGATATACAAGTCAAAATGCCATCACCGAAGGTGATTAGAAATGCATACTGCATCGTAACTGTGAGGTTACTGAACAGTTACGATGCAACATTGACAAGTAATTGGAGCGGTGCTAGAATAAACAGGAAATACAGCATAACTGAATAAAATGTGTAAGGTGCCTGACGAAAAAATGTCCGGTGAAAAGGGAAACCGGTGAGAATCCGGTACGAACTCGTCACCGTAATTCGCGAGTTGAGGCTAATAACCACTGGAAAACCGGGAAGGGAGCCAAAGTGTCAGAGCGATCAGTCGGGAGACCTGCCTTTCGCAGTACGGGAATAAGAACAGTTACTGTGTTCGGTAACTGAGAATTCAGGCCACGAGGGACTGGCAGTACAAAATTAAGAAAGTCAGAATCATACTGGCTGATTCTTGTGTAACCTGTGCCTCCGCCAATTGGCGGAGGTTTTTCTTGTATTGGACATTAATAATTGGTCCGGTGGATCAATTATGATTTTCTTTTTTTATTCATTTATGTACTCATATCTGAGAACAGGAGGATTTAACATGAAAAAGAAACTGGTAGTATTGATGTTATCAGCAGCTATGACAGCAACACTTCTGACTGGCTGTGGCGACACCAAAGAAACAACATCCGAATCCACAGCAACCGAAACAGAGGCAGAAGCCACCGAAGAAGCCGCAGATGACAGTGCATCTGACCAGGAGGCAGCAGATAAAGTAGCAGCCCTGATCGATCAGATCTATGTGCAGGAAAGAAACGACAACACTGACGAACAGTGTAAAGAAGCCAAAGAAGCCTGGGATGCTCTGACCGACGCACAGAAAGAACTGGTAGAAGGTGAAAATGCAGACCCTGATTACTTCGGAAGAGATACCGGTGATGCATCCAAGGACGATCCGTTAAACGGAGATGACATCGGTGACAACGAACTGCTGGTAGTAAGTTTCGGTACTTCCTTCAACGGCAGCCGTGCAGCAGATATCGGAGGTATCGAGAAAGCCCTGCAGACCGCATATCCGGACTGGTCCGTAAGACGAGCCTTTACCGCACAGATCATCATCAACCATGTACAGGCCCGTGATGACGAGAAGATCGACAATATGGATCAGGCTCTGCAGCGTGCCGTAGACAATGGCGTAAAGAACCTGGTGGTACAGCCGACTCATCTGATGCATGGCGCTGAGTATGACGAGCTGACAGAAGCAGTAGAAAGCTACAAAGATAAATTTGAATCCGTAACCATCGCAGAACCACTGTTAGGAGAAGTTGGGGACAGTGACGATGCAGTCAATGATGACAAAAAAGCAGTAGCAGAAGCCATCACAGCAGAGGCAGTAAAAACTGCAGGATATGATGATCTGGATGCGGCAGAGGCAGACGGAACCGCATTCGTATTCATGGGACACGGAACTTCTCACACTGCAAAGATCAGCTACAGCCAGATGCAGAGCCAGATGAACGATCTGGGATACAAGAATGTATTTATCGGAACTGTAGAAGGCGAGCCGGAAGATACCGCATGTGAAGCAGTGATTGAAAAGATCAAAGAAGCGGGATACAAAAAAGTAGTGCTTCGTCCGCTGATGGTAGTAGCCGGAGACCATGCAAACAACGATATGGCCGGAGATGATGAGGATTCCTGGAAGAGCCAGTTTGAGGCATCAGGAGCATTTGACAAGATTGATACTCAGATCGCAGGACTGGGAGAGATCTCTGCTATCCAGGATCTGTATGTAGCACATACCAAAGCTGCAATGGATGGAAATGATGCAGCTGTTTCCGAAGAGTCAGAGGAAACAGCTGGCACACTGGAAGATGGTACTTATGAAGCAGAATTTGACACAGACAGTGGAATGTTCCATGTTAACGAAGCAAATGACGGAAAAGGTATCCTGACAGTAAAAGACGGAAAAATGACGATCCATATCAGCCTGGTATCTAAGAATATCGTAAACCTGTATGTGGGAAAAGCAGCAGATGCACAGAAAGACGGTGCAGAACTTCTGCAGCCAACAACCGATACGATCACCTATGATGACGGAAGTACAGAAGAAGTATATGGCTTTGATGTTCCGGTAAAAGCACTGGATGAAACCTTTGATCTGGCACTGGTGGGTACCAAAGGAAAATGGTATGACCACGAAGTAAGTGTAAGTAATCCGGTGAAGGCAGAGTAAGGAAATAGTTACTGAGAACGGAGTGGACAGTAACTTTGATGGTAAATCAGCCCCTTGACAAAAAAAGCAGAAATTTGTATACTACACAGGTATGATTGATTCATAAGAAAATGCATGGATAAGAACCAGTAGCAGCAAGCATCCGTACAGAGAGGCGCCGGTTGGTGAGAGGCCCGCGGGAAACTTCCTGTGAATACATCTTTGAGCTTTGCACCGAACGCATCGTGCTGGTAGGCTGCAACGGAAGGACCTCCGTTATACGGGTCAAAGTATAGATTTACCTGTACTTACAGAGGCAGGAGGTGCGAACCTTCTGTGAAATTAGGTGGTATCACGGAACCTGGCTTCCGTCCTATAAAAAAGGACGAGGCCAGGTTTTCTTATTTTACAGGAAATTGCTTTCCCGTAAAGTAAAAAAATGTTCCGCGGGAATGTGACAAGACACATTCTTTGTTCTAAATAAACACAAAAAGGAGAAAGTTTATCATGACAATTTATGACGAATTAGTTGCCCGTGGTCTGATCGCCCAGGTAACCGACGAAGAAGAAATTAAAGATTTGGTCAATAATGGAAAAGCGACTTTTTACATCGGGTTTGACCCGACTGCAGACAGTCTGCATGTAGGACATTTTATGGCACTGTGCCTGATGAAACGTCTGCAGATGGCAGGAAACAAACCGATTGCACTGATCGGTGGAGGTACTGCCATGGTTGGTGATCCGTCCGGAAGAAGTGATATGCGTCAGATGATGACACAGGAAACTATTCAGCACAACTGTGACTGCTTTAAAAAACAGATGGAGCGTTTTATTGATTTCTCTGACGGAAAAGCACTGATGGTAAATAATGGAGACTGGCTGTTAGGATTAAACTATGTAGATTTCCTGCGCGAGATCGGACCGCATTTCTCTGTAAACCGTATGCTTACCGCAGAATGCTACAAACAGCGTATGGAAAAAGGATTAAGCTTCCTGGAGTTCAACTACATGCTGATGCAGAGCTATGACTTCTACATGCTGTTCCAGAAATACGGCTGTAACCTGCAGTTTGGCGGAGACGACCAGTGGAGTAACATGCTGGGTGGTACCGAACTGATCCGCCGTAAATTAGGAAAGAACGCATGTGCCATGACCATCACCCTGCTGTTAAACTCTGAAGGAAAGAAAATGGGTAAAACACAGTCCGGTGCGGTATGGCTGGATCCAAACAAAACTTCTCCGTTTGATTTTTATCAGTACTGGAGAAATGTGGCAGATGCCGATGTCCTCAAATGTATCCGTATGCTCACTTTCCTGCCGTTAGAGCAGATTGATGAAATGGATAAATGGGAAGGAAGCCAGTTAAACCAGGCAAAAGAGATCCTGGCTTACGAACTGACTGCCCTGGTACATGGTGAGGAAGAAGCAAAGAAAGCACAGGAAGGCGCAAGAGCACTGTTCTCTGCTGGTAATGCAGCTAATATGCCATCCACAACACTGGCAGCCGAGGATTTTCAGGATGGTGCCATCGACCTGATTTCTCTGCTGTGTAAAGCCGGTCTGGTAACTTCCCGTTCTGAAGGACGTCGTGCCATCGAGCAGGGAGGTGTATCCGTAGACGGAGAGAAAATTACAGATATCCGTTACAACGTGAAAAAAGAGGATATTACAGAAGAAGGTCTTATTGTAAAACGTGGTAAGAAAAAATTCATGAAAATCTGCTTATAAGAAGGGTGTCACTTGCACGGGCATCACAATTGTGCTAAAGTAGAAAGATAGAGAAAAATTGTGGAAGCTCCGGAATCGTGGAGCTTCTGACAGCAATAAATATGAGGAGGAACATACAGTGAAAAAGTATGGAGTAAACGAACTTCGTCAGATGTTTCTGGACTTTTTCGAGAGCAAAGGTCATTTGGTAATGAACAGCTTTTCCCTCGTACCCCAGAATGATAACAGCCTTCTGCTGATCAATGCAGGTATGGCACCATTAAAACCGTATTTTACCGGAGCAGAGATTCCGCCGAGAACTCGTGTGGCTACCTGCCAGAAATGTATCCGTACCGGTGATATCGAGAACGTAGGAAAGACAGCCCGTCACGGTACTTTCTTCGAGATGCTTGGTAACTTCTCTTTTGGTGATTACTTCAAACACGAAGCCATCGCATGGTCCTGGGAATTTCTGACAAAAGTGGTAGGTCTGGATGAGAATCGTCTGTATCCGTCTGTATACGAAGAGGATGATGAAGCCTTCGATATCTGGAATAAAGAAATTGGTGTTCCGGCTGACAGAATCTTCCGTTTCGGAAAAGAAGACAACTTCTGGGAGCACGGCGCAGGTCCTTGCGGTCCGTGTTCTGAGATTTACTATGACCGTGGAGAAAAATACGGCTGTGGTAAACCGGGCTGTACCGTAGGATGTGACTGCGACCGTTATATGGAAGTATGGAACAACGTATTTACCCAGTTCGAAAATGACGGGGAAGGTCATTATGAGACTCTGAAACAGAAAAATATTGATACCGGTATGGGGCTGGAACGTCTGGCTGTTGTTGTTCAGGATGTAGATTCTATTTTTGATGTAGATACACTGTGTGCCCTGAGAAATAAGGTCTGTGAAGTTGCCGGAAAAACTTATGGTGTCAATCACGAGGACGATGTATCCATCCGTCTGATCACGGATCATATGCGTTCCGCTACCTTCCTGATCTCTGATGGGGTTATGCCGACCAATGAAGGAAGAGGCTATGTTCTTCGCCGTCTGATCCGTCGTGCAGCTCGTCACGGACGTCTTCTTGGTATCGAAGGACCGTTCCTGGAGAAACTGAGTGAGACTGTCATCGAAGGATCCAAAGATGGATATCCGGAACTGGAAGAAAAGAAAACCTTTATCCTGAACGTTTTGCATAACGAAGAAAGTCAGTTCAACAAGACCATTGACCAGGGACTTAAGATTCTCGCCGATCTGGAAGCTGAGATGAAAGAAGCAGGAAAGTCCGTCCTTGGAGGCTCCGATGCCTTCCGTCTGTATGATACGTATGGATTCCCGATCGATCTGACGAAAGAGATTCTGGAAGAAAAAGGATACACTATTGATGAGGACGGCTTCAAAGAAGAGATGGAAGTGCAGAGAAAACGTGCAAGAGAAAGCCGTGCAGTCAGCAACTATATGGGCGCAGATGCAACTGTATACGATGAGATCGACCGCAATATCACAACCGAATTTGACGGATATGACAAACTGGAAGCTGCCTCCAAAGTAACTGTTCTGACCACAGAGACAGAGATCGTGGATTCCCTGATGGAAGGTCAGAAAGGAACCATCTTTGTAGAAAAGACACCGTTCTACGCTACCATGGGTGGACAGGAAGGTGACACCGGTGTGATCACCACTGCAAACGGTGTATTCCGTGTAGAAGATACCATCAAACTTCGTGGCGGCAAATACGGTCATGTAGGTGTGATGGAATCCGGTATGATCTCCAACGGAGATGAAGTAACACTGAAAGTAGACGAGCAGGAAAGAAAAGACACCTGTAAGAACCACAGTGCAACCCATCTGCTGCAGAAAGCCCTGAAGACTGTTCTGGGCGCTCATGTAGAACAGAAAGGTTCTCTGGTTAATCCGACCAGACTGCGTTTCGATTTCGCACACTTCCAGGCAATGACTCCGGAAGAGATTGCAGAAACAGAGGCTCTGGTAAATAAAGAGATCCAGGCTGCACTGCCGGTAACCACACAGATCATGGGTATCGAAGAAGCTAAGAAAACAGGTGCTATGGCACTGTTCGGTGAGAAATACGGCGATGAGGTACGTGTAGTATCCATGGGCGATTTCTCTGTAGAACTCTGTGGTGGTACTCATGTGGCAAATACAGCGAATATTACATTGTTCAAGATCGTATCCGAAGCAGGTGTTGCGGCAGGTGTTCGTCGTATCGAAGCACTGACAGGTAACAACGTGATCGAATACTATCGTCAGATGGAAGAAAATCTGCATACAATCGCAAAAACACTGAAGACCAGTCCTGCTGAGATCACAGAAAAGATCACACATCTGCAGAAAGAAGTAAAAGAACTGCAGAGTGAAAACGAATCTCTGAAGAGTAAGATGGCTCAGGATTCTCTGGGAAATGTTATGGATCAGGTTGTGGAAGTAAAAGGTGTGAAAGTTCTGGCATCTGCCGTTGATGGCGTAGATATGAATGGACTGCGTGACCTGGGCGATCAGCTGAAAGAAAAACTGGGTGAAGGTGTGGTAGTTCTGGCATCTGCCAAAGATGGCAAAGTAAGCCTTCTTGCCATGGCAACACAGGGTGCTATGGATAAAGGAGCACATGCAGGTAATCTGATCAAGGCAGCGGCTGCAATCGTCGGAGGAGGCGGTGGCGGACGTCCGAATATGGCACAGGCCGGCGGCAAGAACCCGGATAAGATTCCGGAAGCTATCGCAAAAGTAGCAGAACTGGTAGAGGGACAGCTGAAATAAATCCAGTCCGGAAAAAACAACAAAAAAACCGGAAAAATTTCAAAAAACCAGTTGACG
>ERZ857785.2538-NODE-2538-length-15560-cov-4.722670_pt1 | contig 15560 bp, 21 predicted proteins | sample MGYA00519763_ERZ857785 | MGnify/ENA primary metagenome ERZ857785 (study PRJEB31778, sample SAMEA3449365) | human gut metagenome | biome: human gut; feature: human-associated habitat; material: faeces | place: United Kingdom | collected 2010/2012 ... | reverse complement strand
AAATCCCTAGCATAAGCACAACAAAAGGAACAAACACAATAACAACAACTAACAATATAAAACCCAAAATAAGTATGAAAGTGAAGGTGAAAAAATAATGTATGGAAAAATAACAGAAGCAGGAGTATTTTTAAGTGCTACAGAAAAATTAGATGAAACATTCAAGCCTGTAGTAAAAGAACTTCCTCAAAATGCTTTTAATGTAGAATTTAAAGATAGAGCAGATAGAGGAAATTATATAGCTGAAATATGGATAGATAAAACTATTGCAGATAATAATACAAATGAAAGATTAAGTGCTCTTGAGAAAAAACAAAGCATTACAGATGGAGCGATAGAAGAATTAGCAAGTCTTGTAAGTGGGGTGGTTAGCAATGGTTAAATTTTTTGTAATGAGGATACATGAAGGAGAAATGGTAATTGAAAATGTGCCTCCTTATTGGAGAGATAAAGTCAAGGAAGAATTGGAAGAGTCTTAGAAATAAGGCTTTTTATTTTGCTCCAAAACTCTTATGAGGATAAACTATGAGGAATAAATTGAACAATATGGGCTTAGAACATATTGGGCTAGGAGGAATAAAAAATGTTCATTAATAATTGTAATTTAAGAAAAAAGCTAGGCATAGGAAGATTACTTGAAGCAAATACAGGGGCAAATAGTGGTGCTAATACTGGGGTTGATGGTGGCAATAGTGAAAGTGCTGGAGAAGGTAATCAAAATTCAGAAAGTGAAAAATCTTTTGATGATGTATTGAAGGATAAAAAGTATCAATCTGAATTTGATAAGAGAGTTGCAAAAGCTCTTGAAACTGCAAGAGCAAAATGGGATACAGAAAAGGCTACTGAACTTGAAAATGCTAGGACAGAAGCTGAAAAGTTATCTAAGATGAAAGCTGATGAAAAAGCTAAGTATCAAGAAGAAAAAAGAATTGCTGAACTTGAAAAGAGAGAAAAAGATATTACTGTTAGAGAGCTTAAAGCAACAGCACTTGAAACTTTAGCAGATAAAGAACTTCCAAAGGAACTAGCAGAAATACTTAATTATGAATCTGCTGAAACTTGTAATGCAAGTATAGAAGCAGTAGAAAAAGCTTTTCAAAATGCAGTAAGTAAAGCAGTTAATGAAAAGCTAAGAGGAGGGAATCCTCCAAAAGGCGGTAACTCAAATAATAAAGCAGATACCTTTGGATTTAACTTTACAGGAGTTAGACCTAAAAATAATAAATAAGAAAGGATTGATTAATTATGACAGTAAATTATGCTGAAAGTTATGCTAGAGAATTAGCAAATGCTTATCCATATGTACTTTACTCAGGAAGATTATGGAGTACAGAAAATGATAAAAAATATACAGTTCAAGATGCTAAAACTATAAAAATTCCTACACTATCAACTAGAGGAAGAGTTGATGGAGATAGAACAAAAATAGGTGATTTCTCACAAAACTTTTCAAATGACTGGGAAACTAAGACACTTAAAAATCATAGAATATGGCAAACATTAGTACACCCTCAAGATGTAAATCAAACTAATATGGTAGCTTCAATCTCAAATATAACTAAAACCATGAACGAAACACAAAAGTTCCCAGAACTAGATGTAATGATGTTTAGTAGCTTATATAAACTTAAAAATGAGATTGAAGCAATAACACCTGAAAGTGCTGCATTAACTTCAACATCTGCATTAAATAAGTTTGATGCAATGATGGATAAAATGGATGAAGGATTAGTGCCTTTTGCTGGAAGAATACTTTACGTGGATACTTACACTAAAACTTTATTAGACACTGCAATTTCTATTGTAAGAAATAATGGAGATAAAGTTCTATCAAGAGCAGTTTCAAGACTTGATGAAGTTGATATTCAAAGTGTGCCTACTGCTTTATTTAAGACTGCTTACACATTAAATGATGGCAAAACAGAAGGTCAAAAAGAAGGTGGATTTGTTGCAGCAAGTGGTGCTAAAGATATGGCAATGATACTTGTACATCCAAGTGCGGTATTACCAATTGTATCTTATTCATTTGCCCAAATGGAAGAGCCATCAGCTTTAAGCCAAGGTAAATATGTTTATTTTGAAGAATCTTTTGAAGATGTATTCATTTTAAATAAGAGACATGATGCCATCCAAATTTGTGTTAAGAAGTAGTTTTTTATACTACTTCTTTTATAAATGAGGTGGTTTTATGCTAGAAAAGTTTAAGCTAAGATTAGGCATTTCAGATAATTCACAAGATGGCTTACTAGAGCAAATACTTGAAGATGCTGAAAATGAAATTTTAGATTATACAAATAGAGATAAATTACTTCCTAGAATGGAAGGACTTCAAAGAGAACTTGCTATTATCTATTACAATAGGCAAGGAAATGAAGGTGAAAGTTCCAGGAGTGAAGGTGCTATAAGTGTATCTTATAGTGCTGAAATTCCTGAAAATATAAAAAATAGATTAAATGCTTACAGAAGGCTTAAGGCGGTGAGTATTGCAAATGAGAGTAAAGAATAAGAAAACTTACTATTTAAAAAAGAAAACTATTGTTGAAGACGATGAAGGTGGCAAATATCAAGGTTTTGAGGATAATGCTACAGAAATTCAAGCTTATATTTATCCAGCCAGTGGAAAGCTTCAAGCTGAAATCTATGGAGAAAGGCTTAATTATATTATGAATATGCTTTATGATGGAAATATTGAAGTTAATGAAGGTGATGGAATATGTTACAAGGCAAGAGCAATAGAAAAGCCTGATTATAAAATTATCTCCATTAAGGAATATACAAGCCATAAACTATTGGAACTGGAGAAAATATTATGAGTGAAAATATTGTAGGCACTTCTAAGTTTATACTTAAAGTAGATAAGTTAACTGATGACATTATGGAAAAACTAGAGAAATCAATGAACAAAAACATAAAGCTTGTACAAAATGCTGCAAAAGAAAATTGTACAGGCTTTAAGTATAGTAATGGGCAATTAGCAAATAGCATAATCAGTGAAACTAAAAAAGTTGATAACACGACAATACAAGGTAAAGTGAGTACTAACCTTGAATATGCAACTTATGTTGAGTTTGGAACTGGTCCAAATGGAGAAGCTCATCATCAAGGTACTTCTCCAAATGTTCATCCTATATATAAGTCTAAAGGTTGGATTATTCCAGTAAGTGCAATGGATAGAGAAATAGCAGAAAATTATGGCTTTGGAGTTGTTGAGGACAAAGATGGGAATGTAATTGGATATAAAACAAAAGGACAATATGCTCATCCATATATGTATCCAGCCTTAAAAGACAATGAAGATAAAATAATTAAAAATATAGCAGATGATTTAAAAGCCGAAATAGAGAAGGTGACTGAATGATTAACATAAAGCCTATGATATATAAGGAACTAAAAAAAATATCTAATAATGTTAATGACTGTTACCCTTCTGATTGGGTCAGCTTTCCAATAATTCAATATATAGAAGAGGAAAACAAAACCAAAGTTAAAACAGATGATAAAGAGCAATTAGCTTATGTTAGATACAAAATAGATATTTGGAATAATAAAAGCACTTCTGATATTGCAGTAGCAGTTGATGAGGTGCTTTCTAAGTTAGGTTTTAAAAGGACACAATGCATTGATAGTCCAATAGAACAAGATTTTAAACATAAAATAATGAGATTTGAAGGAATTATTGATGTAAATATTATGAGAGTTTATAACGAATAAAGGAGTGATAAATATATGTTAGCAAATGGAATTACATTAGGTTATAAGAAGAAAGGAAGTGTATCTTCAAGTTTTACAAATCTTCCAGGATTAAAGGAGGTGCCAGAGCATGGAGAAGAACCTGAAAAGGTAGATGTCACTTGTTTAAGTGATTCCCATAAAAGATATGAGCCAGGAATAGGAGATTATTCAGAGTTAGAATATGTATTCAATTATGAAAACAGTTCAGAAACATCACCTTATAGAATTTTGAGGAAAGCTCAAGAAGAACGTGAAATGCTTACATTCGAAGAAGCACTTCCAGATGGCACTAAATATACATTTGACGCTTATGTAAGTGTAAAACGTGGTGGAGGCGGAGTAAATGCTGCCCTTGAATTTACAGCAACATTAACAGTAGATAGTATGGAAATAACAGATCCCAGTTAATAGCCAATTAGATATTGGCAAACAAACATTAGAAGTAAATGAAAGTGAGGAATAAATATTATGGCAAGAAAGCAATTTCAAATATGGAATGTGGCAGGAGAAGAATATAAATTAAAATTATCAACTTCAGGAATATGTAAGCTTGAAGAAAAATTAAAAATGGGGTTAATGGATGTATTAGAAACTTCAAAAAATATGCCTCCATTATCTATTATGCTTACAGTTACACATGCAGCATTAAAAGAACAACATAGTGGAATAAAGCAAGTTGATGTTGAAAAGATGTTTGATAAATACATTGAAGAGGGTGGTTCACAACTTCAATTTTTTACAGATGTATTTATGGGAATATATCAGGTATCAGGTTTTTTTACAGAGGACCAAGCAGAGATGATGGACGTGAAGCTTGCAGAAGCCAAGGAAGAAATGGAATAAGAAATTTAACAGATTTAATTGAAGAGTTATACCCTACTTTTTTAGATATGGGGTATAGCTCTTCTTTATTTTGGGAGAGTTCTTTACAAGAGATATTTGATTTAGTAGAGAGTTTTAACAGAAAAAAAGAAATTGAAAGAAAGGATTATGAAGCAAAGTTAAAAACAGAAATAATGCTTAACACTGTATTGGCAAAACAAATAGGTGAATATGTAGCATGTCTTTTTGATAAAAATGCAAAACTTACTCCTCCTACAAAATTATTTCCAGAATTATTTGAGGAGGAAAATAAAGAAATTGAAAAGAAAAATTTAGAAATACAAATGCAACTACATAAAAACAGAATGCATGACTTAGCAAATAGGCTTAATTCTAGTAAAAGAAAGGAGGAAAATAAATGACATTAGAAGAATTAAAAGTTGTAATATCAGCCACTATTCAACCTCTAAAAGAAGCTATGAATAAGGCTAAAGCAGAAGTCAAAAATGCTACTGGAGAAATGGATAAGCAAGTTGAAAAAACTAAAAAAAGTTTCTTTAGTGGTTTTGGTAAAGGCAAAATTTCTCCAATTATTGATACTTCAGGACTAGAAGATAAAATTCTTGATAAGACCAATGAAGCTGACATAATAGATAAAAAGATTGAAATTACTAGAAGAGAACTACAAAAGCTTAAGGAAGAATTTAATAGTACTTTTAATTCTGATAGTAGAAATAAACTTGAAAAAAAGATTGTAAATACAGAGAGCAGTTTAAATCGTCTTGTTTCAAGGTCAATTAAACTTAGAAGTGAAATAGATACCTTGAGAGCCAAACTGGATGGAGCGGGAGATAGTGCAAATAATGCTTCTAAAGGAGTTAATAATTTAGGCAATAAAAGTAATAATACAAAGAATAAGCTTAGTAGTCTTAATGGTGCTTTGAATAAGTTAGGCATAGGAAATAAAAAGACTAAAAGTGGAATGGATAATCTTATGTCTACTATGAAAAGATATGCAAGAATGATTGTGATAAACAGGCTTCTAATAGCTTCACTTGTAAAAGGGATAAGAAGTTTGCTATCTTCCATGGTTGCAACCTTAAAAACTAATAGCCAGTTTTCAAATTCATTAGCACAAATACAAACAAATCTAAGGGTTGCATTTACTCCTATATATCAAGCTATTCTCCCAGCTATAAATACCCTTATGTCAGCATTATCTAAACTAACAGGATATATAGCAAGTTTTACATCTGCAATCTTTGGAAAGACTTATGCTGAAAGCAAAGCAGCAACTCAAAGTCTTATTGACGCAAAGGCTGCTATGGGAGCATATGGAGATACTACAGAAAAAACAAAGAAAGCAGTTGATAGATTAGCTGGAATTGACGAGATAAACAAACTATCCAACAATAATGATAGTGATAATGATAAATCTAATGTTCCAGTTCTTGCAGATGTTGATACAAGTGCCTTTGATGGGAAGATGGAAAAACTAGCAAAGAAAATGAAAGAAATTTTTAAAACTATTTTTCAGCCTTTTAAAAATGCTTGGAAGAAAGATGGAAGTTGGGTAACAGATAAATTTAACTTAGCAGTAGAAAATACTAAAAAATCTTTAAGTGGATTTTATGAAAGCTTAAAAAATCCAGCAGTACAAAAATTTATTGAGAATATTGCAGGTATAGGAATAGCTTTAGGTGGTTTAGCTTTATCTATATACAATAATTTTATAATTCCAGTAGTTAATTGGTTTATAAGTTTACTTCCAAGTGCAGCAGAAGGGTTAAATCCATTGCTAGAAAAAATAAAGGAATTTATAAAGAATTTAGCAGATAGTCCTGAAAAGGTACAAAAATTATGTAGTGCAGTTCTTGGAATTGTAGTTGCTATAGGAACTTTAAAAATAATAGTACAAGTAGCTGAATGGGTCAAAAACTTACAAGGAGTTATAGCTCTTCTAACTACAAACCCTATAACTATAGTTATAATTGCACTTGCTGGATTAGTTGCAGCCTTTGTTGCTTTTTATGCAAGTAATGAAGAGTTTAGAGATAAAATGCAAGGAGTATGGGAAGGCTTATGGAGTTCCATAAAACCAGTACTTGATAATATAGGAAAGATTTTAAAATGGCTTTTAGATGAAATATTAGCACCACTTGCAGAATGGACTATATCAGATTTATTACCTGCCTTTTTTAATCTACTTTCAGGAGCTTTAGACGTTTTAAATCCTATATTAGAAGCTTTCATGGAAGCTGGAAAATGGCTATGGGATAGCTTTTTACAACCAATTGCAAGTTGGACTGGAGGGGTTATAGTTAGTGTATTAAATAGTCTAGCTGATGTATTAAAAACTATTGGAAATTGGATGAAAGACAATAAAAAAACTGTTAAAGCCATAACAGAACTTATTGTTGCATTTTTTGCAGCTTGGGCTATTGGCAAAGTGAAAGAATTTATTGATATTTCTGGTGGTTTGTGCGGTGCTCTCCTAAAAATAATAGGCAAATTAAAATCGACAACTCTTGTGCAAGGATTGTACAATATAGCACTTGGAATAGGTAACACTCTAAGTACTATTTGGAACGGACTTTGTGTTATAGGTTCTGCTGTAACTACTGCATTAGGTGTTGCATTTAATTTTTTATGCAGTCCTATAGGTTTAGTTGTCTTAGCGATAGGGGGATTAATTGCAATATTTGTTACTGCATATAAAAAATGTGATTGGTTTAGAGATGGAGTAAACAGAGCTTTTGAAAAAATAAAAAGTGCAGTTATTTCTGTAAAAGAAACATTCAGTAATGTTTTTGGTGCACTTTGGGATATTGCAAAAAGACCTTTAAATTTTCTCATTAGTGGTATAAACAAATTAATTAGAGGAGTAAATAAAATAAGTTTTGATATTCCTGATTGGGTGCCTGGCATTGGAGGAGAAAAAATAGGTGGTTTAAATATTCCAGAAATTGAAAAACTTGCACAGGGTGGATATGTAAAAGCTAACAATCCTACTCTTGCAATGATTGGAGACAACAAACATGAAGGTGAGATAGTTGCACCTGAAAGTAAAATTGCAGAAGCAGTTGAAAGAGGAATTGCTTCTGCACTAGGAAAAATAAATAATTTAGGTAATAGTTCAATAGAGGTTATTGTGAAAATTGGAGAGGGAACTTTAGGAAAAGAAGTAGTAAAGGAAATTAATAAAATGACAAGACAAAATGGTGGTATATGCCCTATAAATATATAATATATTGTCAAAATATGTTATATGATGTATAATGTTTACAAAATTAAATTTTGGGGGCAGTAAAATGAAAATTGATAGAAAGCAGTATAAAGAATTAATGAAAAGAAGTGGTGGCAAGTTCACAAATTTAGCATGTATTACTACTATTATTGAGGAAGCTCCAGAAGATATAAATATAAAACGAGGTTCATCTTTGAATTTGTATGTAATGAAAAATGGAGTATTTGTGGACATTGCATTAGGAAAAAAACTATATTTTGAATTTGAAAATATAGTAGATATTACATTGGAGGGAAATAAACTAATATTAGATATTAATGAAGGAATAAAAGAGAGATATATTTTCAAAGGTTCAGTAGTGCCATTTCAGCTTAAGAAAGTATATGAAAATATATTGAAACTTAGTGAAATTGAATATAAAGAACCTGTAAAAGGTGAGAGCTTCATTACCCAACTAAGGGAAGGATTAAAAGAACAAGACAAGCAAATGCAATTGGAAAAAGAAAAAATGGAAGAACTTGAAAAGCAAAAAATTCCATATTGTCCTAAATGCCATAGTACAAGCATTGAATATATAGATAAAACTTTAGAACAACGTTTGACTTTAGGTGATAATTTAGCAGATATGAATTATTTATTTGGTAAAGGAAGGGTTGAAAATGGAGTTTTACGATGTTTAAATTGTGGTTACTCATGGAAGCTAAAATATAAAAAGAAATAATAATTTTAAAGCACTCGAAAAGGGTGCTTTTCTCTTATAAAAAAATAAATAAAAAAGCCTTGACTTTATGGCAGACATTATTTATAATTAAATTAGTGGCAGACATAAAGTGAGGTGATAAAATGAGTCCACGAACTGGGAGACCACCAATAGATAATCCTAAAAAAGAAAGAATAACTGTTCGTTTAGATGATGAATCAAGCACAATATTAAATAAATATTGCCAAGAAAAAGGTGTTGAAAGAGCAGAAGCAGTAAGAATTGGGATTAAAAAGTTGGAAAAAGATATAAAAAAATAGAGCATTGCAACCCTGAGAAAGTTAATAATGCTCTATCACACAAGAAGTTTTCTTCTATGAAATCTATTCTATCATAGTTGGGGACTTCTTTCAAGAAAGAGAGGAGATTTAAAAATGAAGAATACTTATATTAATAACAAAGCAATAGCAACAAAAGAATTTAACGGACAAAGAGTAGTTACTTTTAAGGATATTGACATGGTGCATGAGAGAGTAGATGGAACAGCAAGTAGAAATTTTAGAACCAATAAAAAGCACTTTATTGAGAATGTAGATTTTTTCGATATTACTCCAAGTAAATTTCAATCCGACGAAATTCGTCGCTTTGGAATAAAAAGTCCTAAAGGTGGCATTTTACTTACTGAAACAGGCTACTTAATGCTAGTAAAGTCTTTTAATGATGACTTGGCTTGGAAGGTTCAAAGAGAATTGGTTACTACCTATTTTAATATTAAAAATATTGTTAAAGTTGAACAACAACAATTAAAATTAGAAGAGCCATATACATTAGTTAAGAAAACTTACAAAGGAAACCCAGTAATGACATTAAAAGATGTTGAATATGTTTCAAAAATGAGTAGTTGGAAAATAAGTTATTATCTTAAAGGCAATTATGGATTTAAAATTAATAGTGATTATTTCTTATTAGTAAATGATGAATTAAGATATTTTAAGGAAGAAAATAATCTAACAAGTGCAATACCTTCATTATTTATTGTTACTTCAAAAGGATTTTATAAATTAGTAGATATACTTAAGTTTAAAGTTATAAATGAAGCTAAGGAATACTTTGAAGAAATTTTGAAAAATGATAATAAACTCAAAGTAATTAAGGCTACATTTTCTATATTAGAAGAATATAATCAAAACAGAGTATTGCTTTATATAAAAGATTTACTTCAAGGACAAAATACCAATGCAAATGATGCAGATTTTTTTGTTGAAACAATTGTAAATCCTTTAAGATTTAAAGAACTTTCAGATGGCATAATACAGGTAAGTACAAAAAATGATGAAAGAAGCATTTATGTTAAATATTCTGATTTACGAGAAGAAAGGTTAAGTCAACTTAATAAAGAAGGGAATAAATATATTGTGTTAATCAATAATAAACTTACAATAGAACAAAAGAGGAGAGAAATGTATACATGGATAAAAAAAGAAAACTCAATAGAATGGTATGATAATAAATTAAAAGAAGCTTTTTAAATTAATACTTAAGCACTTACTTATTGTAGGTGCTTTTTTCATGCAAAAAGAAGGTGAATAAAATGTTAAAAATAAATGGAGTAGTAGTAAAAACTCCTAAGACTTTTTCTGTTGATATAAGTGATATAGATGGGGAAACAAATAGAAATGCTAATGGTGACATGAATAGAGATAGAATTACAACTAAAAGGAAATTAAACTGTGCATGGGGTCCATTAAAAAATGAGGAAATTTCACCACTTTTAAAATCAGTACAAGATGTTTTTTTTGAAGTAACTTATCCAGACCCTATGGAAGGAACTGTAATGACTAAAACATTTTATGTAGGTGACAGAAATGCTCCAGCATATTCTTGTGTAAATGGAGAAGTTAGATGGGAAGGATTAACCATGAATTTCATTGAGAGGTAGGTGAAGAAAATGCTAAGCACAACAGAAACTTTTGATACTGCAATAAAAAAATACAGTAGAAATATAAAAGCTAAAATAAGTTTTTCAAATATGACACTTGAAGGAACTGAAATAAAAGATATATCAATAACAAATAATCTTTTAACTGGAGAAGAATTTGAAATAGGTACATTCATAACTTCAATAGCAACAGTAACTATTCTGAATAAAGAGGTATATCAAAGTTTAGAAGGTAAAGAATGTAATATCTATGTAGGAGCAATAACAAGTGTTGGAACAGAATATATTAACATGGGTATCTATAGGGTTACTAAGGAAACCATAAAAGACCAGTTAATAACTTTAGAACTTGAAGACAGAACATCTAAATTTGACAAGGAATTTAAGCAAAATATAACTTATCCAGCTACTTTAAAACAGATAGTAGGAAATGTATGTAATCAAGTGGGAGTAAGTCTTAATGGAGATTTTTACAACAGTTCCTATAAGATAATTGAAGATCCAAAACTTGAAGAGGGTACAACTTGTAGAAGTGTAATAGCGGCAGTTGCAGAGTTGATGGGTGGATATGCAAGAATTAGCCCAACCGGTAAGCTAGAGTTTTTTAATCTAGAAAAGCCCTCAAATTTGTACTGTTTCTCAGGAGATGGGAATTATGCAAGTAATGATGAAAAAATAAATAGTGGCAGTCTTGATAAAATCTTGATTGACAGAAATATGTACTATTCCTTAGATGTTGCCAAAAATGAAACTGAGACCATAACAAAAGTTTCTATAATGACAGATAACATCTATAGTTCTAAGGGAAATGACAATGGAAAGAACTATGTAATAGATAATAATATTTTGATAACCACTCATGAAAACAAGGAGTTACTAACTTCTATATACAATAAGCTTGTAGGTTTGTCCTATAAATCTATAAACATGAAGTGGCAAGGAAATCCTTCATATCAGATAGGTGACAATGTGACCATCTATGATGGCAAAGTCTTTCACAATACCTATATCATGTCAAGAAAGCTAAGCTTCAACGGAGGGCTTACAGAAGAATACTCAGCTAGTGGAAAATCTAAAGAAGAAGATAGTACACAAGTGCAAGGAACAATAAGCCAACAAGTGAAGAGAGCTAATGTTCAGATAGACTTCATGAACAAGCAAATTGAAATGCGTGTAAAGGAAGACGATTTGGAAACTATAGTAACTCAAAATGCCGAAAGCTGGAACTTATCCATAAATGGAAAACTAAAAGGTACTAACTATAATTTTGATGGAGAAGGAATGACTATCACAAATGGAGATATAACTGTTAAAAATGAAAAAGATGAAACTGTTATGTGGGTTGATGATGGAACGGGGTTGCTTTCTGTTAGTACTCTTGAAGTGTTTGGTGATGGTGGTAATACAGTTAATTTCCATGGAAATGGTGGTAAGGCAGTAAATTTTAGAAGTGATGATAATAAAAGTTTATTCCTAAATTTTTATAGAGGACAAAGTGGATCAGAAGATGCAAATCCTCGTATTGGAATTTATGCTGCTGACAATCTAAGTGATAGAAGTAACCAATTATGGGTAGAGCCTAGTGGTAAGAATGGTGGCACTCCCATGGTTATTATAAGAGGGCGTGATTCTACTATAGAAGTTAATGAGAAAGCTATGCTACAAGTTATAGGTGAAATACAATGTGTTGGCGACTTAACCATAAAGCATGGAGATAATACAATGAATGTACTTACACTTATACAAAACTTGCAAGAAGAAGTAGCAGAATTAAAAGCTAAATTAAATAGTTAGGAGGTACAATATAATGCAATGGGTAGATAGAAAGGTTGAAAGACCTAATACTTTTGTAATGCAAAATAATTCTGATGGAACAGTAACTCTTATACCAAATCCAGGAACCATACAACAAACAGGTACACCACTTAATGCAGAAAATTTGAATGGAGCAATAGATTACTCCAGGAGCAAAATTGTAACAAATATAAGTCCAGTAGAAGGAAACTTGCAACTCACAACGGATAGCTATCAAGTAGCAACACTTAGTTCTAATACAACTTTAGTTCTTCCAAATGCAACAAAACCCATAGACATTATAGTTGAGATTAAGCCAAGCACTGATATAACCCTTGCATATCCAAGCAATGTAAGATGGCAAGGAGATGAACCAAGTATAATCTCTAGCAATATATATGAAATTTATCTAGGTTTTGATGGCACAGATTGGATTGGAGGTTGGATTGTTTATGAACCTATTAGTTAGTAGAAAGAAGCTCTTAGGGAATACTGGGGACTTTTTATGGAGTTATGGAGGATATTTGATAGTCAGTGCTTTGTGTGACTTATGTGGAGTGGTTTTAGATGAAAGTAATGCAAGGAACTTTATTACTGATTGCATAGAGAGTCTGCATGATACTTTGAAAGATAATCTAAATATTAATGGAGTTAATTATGCTTTATCTCTAAATGATGATTTAATTAGTAAATTCATAGAATTTTATACCACTCATAATAATTATGAATATTACTTTCTAAAAACTCCTCCACTTGTAAATAGTACTCTTCTATACACTTTTAATTTATTAGAAAGAACTTACTTTAATAATGTAAAAGACGGTGTAGTTGGAGGACAAATAGGATATTTTGAACCAGGGAAAGTTACAGTTGTGAGTAAGTCTGATTTAGATGGGGGAGGATATGGGTGGTACAAACTTATTATTACTGGAAGCAATTTTTCTAGTAATGGAAATCTAACACATTCTTCTTATTCTGATTTAGATTCAGATTTTGAATTAAGAGTTCCTTATAATTCAGTTTCTGATATGGTTTTGAATGACAAAACAAATGGAAAAATAACTTTATATCCTGAAGCTCAAGGATGTAAAACTCTTGAAGAATACAAAGCTAAATATGAAAATGAACCAAGTAGAATTATATTAGATTCTTCTATAGTAAATATAAAAACAAAGTGGAAAAAAGAAAGTGCAGATATTTATATTCCAGATGGAAATGTGGAGAATTTGCCAAATGGAGTAAAGATTCTTTATGGTCTTTGGGTATATAATACTGGTGACCAATTTACAGAAATTACTGGAGGGTGGGAAAACTATCATAATGATACAAATTGGTTTTGGAGTGGTTCTTGTTACAAAGGAGATATTGAAGAAAACTATTTAAGCTTTTCAATAAAACAAGATAAATCTATGTGCAGTTTAGCAACAAGTAATAAAATTAACTTTGAAGAAGTTAATAAAATAAAAATAACATATTCTCGCATAACAAATACAAACGCATATGTTGCTTTACAGATAGTAGGTAGCCTAGAAACATCTGAGTTAAGTGGGGCAAAATTGCAAGTAGGGCATGATAAATTTACTGAAACAGAAAATTTAGAAACATATAATACAATAGAAATATCTTATTCAAACCCCATAACATTAAATGGAGAATTTTATGTATTAGTTGTTTTATGGGGAGAACTTGCAGAATACAAGGAAACATTCAGGATAAAATCAATTTATATAAGATAAGTTAGGAGGAGAAAAATGAATAATATAAGAAGCCCAGCACCAAAGGTGCTTTTTATTTTGCAAAAAAAATTATGAAAGAAGGTAGAACAAATGGGAAGATTAGATTATATGTTTAGCAGCTTTGGAGCAATACTAGGAACAATATGTACATGGTTATTTGGTTCATGGGAAGTAGGATTACAAATATTAATTACTTGCATGGTATTAGATTTTATTTTAGGACTTATGTGTGGCACTAAAAACAAAGAATTGAGTTCAGATATAGGTTTCAAAGGTCTTAAAAAGAAATTTACTATAATTATTATTCTTATATTAGCAGTAGCTTTGGATAGATTATTAGGTCAAGGCTGGATATTTAGAACTTTAGTAATATATTTTTATATTGCTATGGAAGGTATTTCTATATTAGAAAATGCAACAATATTAGGAGTACCTTTCCCAACAAAACTAAAGGATGTCTTAGTGCAGCTTAAGGAAGGAAATAAAAAAGATATAACAAAGGAGTAGGACAAATTCTTACTCTTTTTTTCTATTATATATAAGAAAGGAATGATAAAATGAAAGGTATAGATGTAAGCAATCACAATGGAAAAATTAATTGGTCCAAAGTAAAAAGTGATGGAGTGGAACTTGTATATATAAAAGCCACAGAAGGAACAACATATCAGGATTTGTGGTTAGAGAACCACTATCAAGGAGCAAGAAGCGTTGGACTTTTTACTGGATTTTATCACTTTTTAGTTGGTACAAGTCAGCCTGAGAGTCAAGCACACAATTTTTATAATCAAATCAAGGATAAGAAAAATGATTTAATTCCTTGTTTGGATATAGAAGTAAGTGGATTTGATGTAGGGAACTATGCACTTAGATTTTTAAAGAAGTTTAAGGAATTAAGTGGAATGAATATGGTTATCTATACAGGAGCTTATTTTAGCAGAGATAACTTACCTTTAGAAATTAAGAAAAATTACCCTCTATGGTTAGCACATTATGGAGTAGAGCCATGGAAGAGTAATTTAGCTACATTAGCTGGTTTTACAACACTTGTGGGACATCAATACACAGAAAAAGGCAAGGTTAATGGAATCAGTACAGATGTGGATATGAATGTATTCAATGAAAATATATTCTTAAATAAAGTTGATACTTCTATCAACAAATCTAATAGCTCTATCAACAATGTTGATTGGCTAACTAAATATTTGAAGTCCTGGAACTGGACACAATGGGTAAAAGATTTACAAAGTGAATGCAACAAGCAAGGGTTCAGTAATCAACCTGTAGATGGAATATGTGGGACTAAAACACTAGAAGGTTGTCCTGCATTGAAACTTGGAGCAAAAGGCAACATAACAAAATTATTGCAAAAAGTATTAAAAGCATATGGAATTGCTAATTTAAAAGAAGATGGGATATTTGGGACTAATACTTATAATGCTGTTGTGACTTATCAGAAATTAAAAGGTCTTACAGCAGATGGTGTAGTTGGTTATAATACTTGGAAGGCTTTATTAGGCTTGTAATTTAGAAGGGTGGCAGATGGACTTAGGTCTATTTGTTACCCTTTATTTTTTTATCTTTTTTAGAAAA